>Ga0157374_10002384_pt1 | contig 15838 bp, 10 predicted proteins | sample M25metaG_FD_115308 | JGI IMG/M metagenome (GOLD analysis project Ga0157374, IMG submission 115308) | Miscanthus rhizosphere microbial communities from Kellogg Biological Station, Michigan, USA - M2-5 metaG | ecosystem: Host-associated > Plants > Roots > Rhizosphere > Soil | place: USA: Michigan...
GACAGTTCCTCGAACCGCCTCTATGTTTCGCATGGCACAAAGGTGGACGTCCTAAATGCGGATTCGGGTGAGATTCTTGGCAAAGTAGAAGATACGCCGGGTGTCCACGGAATCGCCATTGTCCCGAACCTGCATCGTGGATTCACAACGAACGGCGGGAATGCGACGGTCTCGGTTTTTGATACGAACACACTCAAGACCATTAAGCAGATCTCAGTTCCGAAAGACCCGGATTTCACGTTCTACGATCCGCAAAGCAAGCGAGTGCTGGTGTGTCATGGCGATGCGGCAGTGGTCACGGTCATCGACCCTGAGAAGGAGGCTGTTACTGGGCAGATCGAGCTTGGTGGCGGTGCCGAGGCCGCTGTTGTAAACGGAAAGGGAACGGGTTTTGTGAACTTGGAGGAAGCCGCGATGGTGGTGAGCTTCGATCCACAGCGGTTGACGGTGAAGGAAAAATGGCCGATCACAGGCTGCAAGACTCCAACCGGACTGGCAATGGACGCGACGAAGGCGCGCTTGTTCATCGGCTGCCGGAGTAAAGTGCTGGCAGTTATGGATGCCTCCAATGGCAGAGTCATTACTACTCTTCCGATCGGCGAGCGAGTCGATGCGGTGGCATTTGACTCAGAGAACAACCTGATCTTTGCCTCGAACAGCGATGGAACCGTCTCTGTCGTCCGCCAGAAGAGCCCTAATGAATACGAATCCGTTGGCGATATTCGGACGCAACAGAGTGCCAAAACGATGGCTTTCGATCCAAAAACCAAACGGCTCTTTCTATCCGCGGCGGAGATGGAGCCAGCGTCCACGGTAAGCGGTCAAAGGGCAAGAATGAGACCAAAGACGGGCACATTTACGGTCTTAGTAGTTGAACGGCAGTAAAAAGAACGACGTCGAGGTTACGAGACGACTCTGCATACAGCGTTTGCTCGCGCGGGGATCAGTTGGTCGTGGGCGGAGAGAGACTTGGCTGGAGGACAAGAAAGGGAAGAAGATGATGTCCTGTCAAAGCCTCAGGTAATCCGCCAGTTTCGTACCGCTGTTGTGCTTCTCGTGGTTACTCTCGGCCCAGGCCGTGAAACCAGGCACCGAGAATATTCCACTGCATTTACAAATCCCAACCGGTACTCCGCTTCGCCTGTATTTGACGAAGCGCGTTCGGTATCGCAAAGGCGATCTTGTCGAAGCGAAAACTGCAGAGCCGACCTGGGCGTTTGATCGCATCGTTATCCCTGCCGGCACTACCGTTAAGGGCCGAGTCGTGAAACTCGAGCCCGTTCCCAAGATGATTCGCGGGATGGCGATGGTACGGGGCGATTTCACACCGTTGAAGAAAGCAGAGCTGTCCTTCACCAGGATAGTATTGAACGATGGTCACTCAGTAGCTTTTGAGACAAAGCCTTCTTTCGGCCTTGCCAGCATCTACGTCCCGGCGCGACCCCAGAAAAAAACGGGAAAATCCAGCAAGTCTGCCCCCAATCCGAACACCACGGGAGCGCAGTTTCGAAATGTGCTGAAGCAACAGGCACAAGCGCAAGTAAACGCAAGAACCGGAGGCATGTTGGACTTTGTACGGACACCCAACAAGCGGGAATGGCTGGAGAATTTCTTTTGGGCGAAGCTTCCCTACCATCCGCAGTGGTATCAGACGGGAACTCGGTTTGACGCAGTATTGGACAAGCCGCTCGACTTCGGCCATGTCTCCGTAGCCTCAAAGGGTTTCCAGCAAATAGGGACTCAGCCGCCGCCCGATGCGTCCGCATTAGTGCGATTCCTATCGACAGTGAACTCAAAAGATGCTCGCGTGGGTGATCCCATTAACGGTGTGTTGTCTCAGCCATTGTTTTCTTCCGATCGTACGCTGGTTTTACCGGAAGGCACACGGCTTACCGGGAAAGTGACCAATTGTCGTCCCGCGCGCCTGTTTCATCGGGGTGGACAACTCCGATTTACCTTTGATAATGTCGAAGCACCAACCTTTCCTGCCGCTCCAGCACGTTCTGAGCCTACACAAGCCCAGCTCACCGCGGTCGAAGAAACGTCCGGCAGTCTACAAGTCGATTCCGAAGGGACGGTAAAAGCGACGGAGTCGAAAACACGTTTTCTGCGACCCATCATCGCCGGACTGATCGCGGCCAAGTCGATGGATAACGACACCGGCAAACAGACTGCCTCCGGGGGAGCTAACGCCAATACCTCGGGTGCGACGCTAGGAGGCTTTTCAGGCTTTGGCTTATTCGGGATGGCCATCGCTCAGGGTCCGAGACCAATTGGCACCGCACTCGGATTCTATGGCTTGGCCTGGTCCGCATACACGACCATTGTTTCTCGCGGAAGAGAAGTGAGTTTCGAGAAAAACAGCGCGGTGGCGATTCGCTTTGGCGCGCGCCGTTAAATTCATCTGCTTGCAGCACAGAGCTGTCAAGGAAACATCTGGGACACTGTTCTGTTTATAAGCACAAAACAGCTTTGGCGCTCATTTTCGTGACCGGCAGTAGGCAGTGCTGCACATTCGCAAAGATGAGTCCCGTAATAAGGGACAAGGTCGTATCCGCTTTGGCGTACCCAATCGGGTGAACTTGATCATCCGACAACGCTCACACTATTCGAGTGTCGCAACGAGTTCATTACAACGACCACAGGACTGCCCCAAGCTACTACGTCCGCAGGCTCCAGGCAGTAGAGTAGACCGGCATGACCCAACGTTGAAACGTGCTGCAATAAATCCGATAAAATGCTCGCGGCAAGAGCGCAACAGCGCTTTTTGCAACGGAGGCTGAGTAAGCCTCACCAGCCGAACTCTTCGCCAATGAGCCCGGACAGCAGAACCCAAACCTGCCAAATTCGTAACCCTGCCCAAGCGTCGTGAAAGGCTATCAATCTGTCAATACATGCAGAGTGACAATCGCTAGAATGCCTCCCGCTGCGCATGTTGCACTAGCTACCAGTAGCGTGGTCAGATGTCGACGAAACACTGCGAGAGTGTCCCGCGCAGCGTGCCGTAGTTCGGTTTCATGGTTCCATCCATGTAAGAGCGTGGCGGAACCGGTAACCAGCACAGCCAATGGCAAAGCGATGAGCAGGCCCCAGAGGCCACCGCGCGGCCGCGCAGCGAACCAATTCACCACCTGCTGGGCGGTATGCGCCGGCTCGTATTGCAGCGGTTGCAGGTTACGCACAAAAAGCGCGGTCATAAAGAGGGTGGCTGGGAAGATAAGGAGCAACTCGGTAGTAGCGACAGCGAATTTGCGGAATTGCATAAGTGCTTTATAACACAAAGACACTGCCGGGTGCGATGCACGGTTTGATCGGAGACACGATGACCCAGATTGTCCAGTGCGCCGGCGATGCGATCGTATCCCCACCCGCTATTCTCACGAGCCATGCGGACGATGAGTTCAGTGGTCTTACATCCAATGGTCGGTCGACCCGGAGAGAGGGGGTGCCGAGAGCCATCGAACTTCTGAGCGACCAGCTTGCGAAACCAGGCCAGGATTGTGTCTGGCTTGGCAGCCGCTGCACCGTTTGGAGTCCTCGACGTCCGAGCCGTTTGCCGATGACAGCTAGAGTGGAGCGTTCCGGATCGGTCAACAGAGGACGAGAGGACAGATGGGCCCGAAGGATTCTGTTCTCCGCCAGCAGATATTCGTTCTGCAGCAGAAGCTGCTGATTCACCATCCCGGTCGCATACCTAACAGGCGCGCCACTTGCGTCGTCTTCACGGAAACGCACCATCATACGTTCTTTGCTTTCAGCACTTTCGAGTTTTTTGCCTTACGGGGATCTATTTCGCCTTCGGGGTATGAAGCGCGAGAGGCTACCTGATCTTTGAAATGGATTCGTCCGTTTTTACACAAATCTTGTTGTAATATCCTAATCGGTCCCGATGGCAGACCACAGCCCCAGCAAATGCTCGCGATTTCTGCGAGCGCTCTCCTTGGGCGTTCCGATACCCGGAAGGATATCCTGCTCTATCAGTAAATATCCGTCATAGTTGTGATTCTTTAGCCAACGCAACACTGCCGAAAAATCGACGTTGCCTTTTCCAATCTCGCTGAATATTCCGTGTCCTAGTGCTTGAAAATAGTCCCAACGATCCGTTCGAGCGCGAGCCGCTACAGATGCGCTGCAATCTTTCGCATGCACGTACCAAATGCGATCCTGGAAGCGGTCCAGTCCCTCCACGACGTTACAGTTACCAGATCCGTAAGCGTAATGGCCTGTATCGAACACCAAGCCAATCAGCTTCGGATCGGTCAGACTAAGAAACTTAGCAATCTCGTTCGGAGTTTCTACATAGCCGCCGCAGTGATGATGAAACGCAGTTTTCAGGCCTGTCTGATGCCAGATCTCCATAGCCAGCTTGTTCGCATTTGCAGTAAATACAGCCCACTCTGCATCACTCAACCCCGCTTCGGGCGTGATTCTCCCAGCATCCTTGATTCTTTCCGGCACCGTGCCATTGTTATCGGCGAGAACAAGATAAGGTTTCGGGTCCGTTGCCACCGCCGCCAGCAGCCGCGCCACCCGCAGCGTCGCGGCCAGACCGTCTTCGTAAGCTGCCGGATTCTTCAGCTCTACCGGAACAAAGCCGCCGAGCATGACCAGCGTCCGGCGGCCCAGTTCAGCCTGCAAAGCGGCGGGGTCGGTCGGCATATAGCCCCAGTCACCAAGCTCCGTACCGGTGTAACCGGTCTCGGCCAACTCATCCAGCATCTGTCCGAAAGGGACTGGTTTTTCGGTATGGTCAGTTTGTTCGAATTCCAGTGTTCCCCATGAACAAGGGGCGTTTCCCAGACGTAATCTCAACATGTTTTAGCAGTTAGTGTGCTCGCATTCGCCGCAAATTATTCTGCGCCCCTTGGTGAGACGCATCAATCTTCAACGCTTCCCGGAATTGTTCAATGGCAAGTTCATCTTCTCCCGATCGCGCATACAACATGCCAAGCGAATTCCGGGCATCGGCATTCCTTGGCTCGAGGTGAACGACTTCTGCATAATAGGCGATGGCCTGATCGATATTTCCGCCCGACGCAGAAGCTTCGCCCAGCGCCTGCAAGACTTGAGAGAGAAAACTCCTGGCCGCATTATCGGCCGGGTTCTCGGCCAACACCGTCCGGAACTCACGAGCCGCATCGGGAAATCTGCCCTGCATGCCGAGAGCGTTCGCAAGATTGAACCGGGCGTCCGTGTAATCCGGCCGTAAGCGCAGCGCTAGGTTAAATAACATCACCGCTTCATCCAGTTGCTTGACTGATTCAAGAGCGGCGCCTAGCGTGTTTAGCGCCACAATCTGCTTGGGCGCTACACGGACAGCCGCGCGCAGGTACTGAATCGCATGCGCCATGTCCTTTCGCGCGAACAGCAGCGCTCCGAGATTGAAAGACGCGACAAAATCATCCGGATACTCTTCGAGCCGATGCCGCATCAGGGCCTCTTGCAATGGCACTCGCGGATCGCCCTCGCCATGCGGCAACACTTGCAGCCACAAGTGGCCCATTTCGTCAGTCGCCTGGTTCCCGCCTTTTACGCGCTTTGGCGGCACGTTCGGATTGCGCGGATTGCGGCTGGAATTGTCGTAGTGATACCGCATCGAAACGATCGAACCGGCCGGCAGAAAGACAGGTTTCTCGTAGCGAAATACGCCCTGCCAGTTTAGATCCCAGTCCGCAATCCGAATCAGCCACCGGCGCTTTCCATCCGGTAGTGTGGCATAGCCTTCGAGTAACTTTCCCAGATAGTGCGCATGCGGATAGACGGCCAAAACATCTACGTCCATCGGTAACCGGAAGCCATCGCTGACTTCGAAGTCAGCGTCTCCCGCCGGAATGTCCAGCTCTCCGTCGTGCTCGAGCTGAATGAGCATCGGACGTATCGTTTGCACCTGATCGGTAAAATACAAGCCAATCGCGGGAAGTTCCTCTTCGGGCTTGCCCGACGGCTGCAGATGGATGTTCAGCACGAGATCGTCTCCGGGATCGAGTCTCCAGGCCATTCCACTCGGTTCTTCATAAGGGCGGCTGCCTGGCTTCCAGAAGAGGAAATGGCTGTCAGGATCGAACGTGTCGGATGACACCGAAAGGTCCATTCCCGGAAATCCTTCACCCGGCCGCGTCTCTTGTAAACGCATCGTTCTGGCCCGATCCACCAAGACATTCGCGTGATGGACCAGCCGCGGATTCTGCGGTCTAATCTCTATGGCCCTTACGTAGCGCGCGGTGCGCACGTTGGGACTCAGAACAAAGTTCCAGAAGATATCCGGCCCCGCGGCCGGGATCCTAAACGGCTTGCTCGGTTTGATAATCAGGTCCGGTGGGCCGAATTGCCAGCCGGAGGAAAACTGCGGAGCGATGCTGGCAGTTGTGGCCGGGTCGGTGGGCGCACCCCGCGCCACCCATTCCTGAATCAGCTGAATTTGCGCGGGTGTTAAACGCCTCTCCTCGGCAAACTCCCCGTATCCACTCTGTGGAAGCCAAGGAGGCATGTACCGCCGAGCCGTCACCGCTGCGATTTGCACGGCATGCCGCTTCACGTCGTCATAGTTCACAAGGGGAAACGGCCCTGCGCCTCCAACATGGTGGCAAGGCGCGCAGTTCTTATAAATGATAGGCGCTATTTCGCTGAACGAGTGTGTCGGCGCTGCACGGAGTGGGAGCGACAAAGCAACTAGGAGCCAACGTATTCCCTGTTCACTGCAGCGAGAACGCATAAAGGATATCGCCGGCTGCGACCACCAGGTATTGCCGATCACCCAGCATATATGTAATCGGCGTATTGCTGAGGGTAGAGGCAAGCCCGCTATGCCACAGAATTTTGCCGGTGTCGGGATTATACGCGATGATATGACCCGATGGTCCGCCGGCGAACATGACATCTCCTGCGGTATTGAGAATCCCGCCTTGAGCTTCGGGCCGCGGACCCGATGTATCGGCTTTCGGGTATGCAGGCGACCACCGGATCTGGCCGGTTTGATAATCAATCGCCTCCAATTTGGCGCCTAAACCGCCAAGCGAGTGTTCGCTTGCTCCGCCGGATGCCGAAACCTTCTCGCCGGGTTGAATGGTTCGATATACCTCTTCGAAACCTTCGACGGCGTTCACGTAGAAGAGCCCCGTACGTGGATTAAACGAAGGTGGCGCCCAATTCGACGCCCCTCCGTTATTCGGAGACACAAGCGCACCACCGATCTGCGCTTCCTTCAATGGATTTGAAATCGGTGAGCCATCCGGGCGAAAGCCGAGAAACCCGTTCGCCGATTCAATGAACGGCTTCGAAATAATGTTCTTGCCGTTGGTGCGGTCCAACAAAAAGAAATTACCGTTTCGGCTTGCCTGCGCCAGCAGTTTTCGAGGCCGCCCATCGACGGGCGCATCGAACAGCACCGGCACTTGCGTGGCATCCCAATCATGGGTATCGTGAGGTGAGCACTGAAAGTACCACGCCATCTTTCCGGTATCCGGATTCAATGCCACGATTGACTCTGTCCAGAGGTTGTCGCCCGCCCGACTGTCTCCGATAAGCACGGGTTGCGGATTGCCCGTCGGTACATACAGCAGATTTAACCCCGGATCGTATGTCGGCGTCTGCCACGGCATCCCGCCGCCCCGCTCCATCGAAAATGCGTCCGGCCAGGTTTCAGCGCCCTTTTGTCCGGGACGCGGTGTCGCATACCATTTCCACTGGATATCGCCTGTCTCCAAATCCCGTGACTCCAGCCAAGCAGGCACGTCCAGCGCATCACCGCCCATGCCAACGATCAAGTGGTTGCCAACAACCAGAGGAGCCGGCGTCGAAAAATAATCGGCTTTGACGTCGGCGATCTGCTTATGCCAGCGTTCTTTGCCAGTCGCCGCCTCAAGCGAAATAATATAGTCATCTGGAGTTTCAAAGTCGAGCCAGTTGCCATACATCGCCATTCCCCGATTTCCAATATGGTTAACGCCTTTCGTCTTCCAGAAGTAGTGCCAGATTTCCTTTCCCGAAAGGGCATCGATTGCGTAGGCGTTGTCAGGATTCGCTATGTAAATAACGCCGTCAACCATGAGCGGAGTAGCTTTGATATCGCCGCGCCCGTTCGCGATGATTGTCGGTCGAGCGGGTATTTCTACCAGGGGTGTCGTTGGACCTTCCCCACCCACGATGGCGCCCGCGCTAGAGGTGCTCAGCCGAACTAGCCAAGCCAGCGACAAATTCTTTACGTTGGATTGATTGATTTGGACCAGGGGGCTGAAGTGTCTGCCTGAATAGTCCCCATGATAAGTCGGCCACGAATCCGGCGCCGGGTTTAGAATTTTTGCGACCGGCAGACCGCCGGCGTTCAGGGCCATCGCCGCCATAAAGGCGGAAAGGAGTTTCGCCTTCATTTTAAAGTGACCAGATACGCGGTCAGATTGTGTATGTCAGTATCGGTGTATTTCATCAGTAAGTCCTGATGAGCTTGCAAAGGGTCAATAACTTCAACTTTGGGAATTTCGCCATCTCTTTCAAATGTTCGTCGTTCCCCGTCCTCGTCGCGAAGCGTGACAACAAACTCGCTGACATAGATCAGGGTTCCGGAAACCGTCTGCCCGGAAGAGAGAAAGACTTTCACGCTTCTTGGATATGGGTCGGATACCTCACGACCACGCGATCTCGTAGCGCTGCGGGGGCTGACAATCTTGTCTTGCAGCAGGACCGGATCGTACTTCGATCCGATGCCTTTCAAATTGCCCGAGACGGAGTGGCAATTCGAGCATTTGCCAGGGCCGTTGAAGTAGGTCTCCCCGGCCTTGGCGTTGCCGACAACGATGTTTGGCATAGTAGCAATCCGGCGCCGTGCGGCCTGTACCTGAGAATGAAGAAACGTGGCTATATCCGTGATCTGCTGCTCGGTGAGGTTTGCGAACGCGGGCATCCCGCGATCGGGGCTGCCGCTCTGTAAAAATTGGCCGAGTTGCTGGCCGTTCTCATCGCTCAGAATCAGCAACGATCGGCCGAGGTCGGGCGCGGCCCCGGTTCCGCGCGCATCCGGGCCATGGCAGAATCCGCAATTTGGCCGAAATAGCTCGCGGCCTCGGTTTACAACCGCTTCGTCGTATTGGACTCTGCCAAAACCCGCTCCTGCTTGAGCCGAAAGTCCGCCCGTCACCGCGAGAAATCCGAATGCGCTGGTCAGAATTTGTCTCAATCCGAAATTCGTCATTGAATGGTCTTTGCGCTTGCCATGGCTTTGCCCTGCAACAACTCGACTGACTCCCGGTCTTTGCTTGCTTTGGCTCTTGCGCCCTCGGCAAATAGTTTCTTACTGCCTTCGAGATCGCCTTGCTGCCGCAATATCTGGGCCAGCGTATTGTATGGCCCCGGATCGTTAGGGTTTTGCCGGATTGATTCCTGCAAGACCGGCACAGCCGCAACGAGATCACCCTTCTGTTTCAGTGCAGTACCCAACACAAGATATGCCGCCTTGAACTCAGAACTTAAACTAATTGCTCTCTTCAGATGCACTATGGTTTGATCGAAGTCGCCTTGCTGCCAGAACAAAATTCCAAGCGTATAGTGAGCTGCGGCAAATTCAGGATCCAGTTCGAGAGCGCGGTTCAATTCCGCACGAGCTTTGTCGAGATCATCTTCCTGCTTGAGCGCGAGCCCCAAATCGTAATGAGCGATAGGAAGCTCCGGATTGCGAGAAATGATGTCGTTAAATTGTCTAATAGCCGCAGAGTAAGCTCGAGTTTGTAAGTAGGCAAACCCAACGTTGACGGCCGCGCTCAGATTCGCAGGATCACGTTTCAATACTTTTTGAAAGCACGCCAGCCCTTGTTCGCCCTGACGATTCTCGACCAGCGCGATGCCGAGATTATTCAAAACGCTCAGATCGTTTGGCGCGAGCGCAAGAGCTCGTCGAAATGCCTGGACGGCTCCTTCAAAATCATTCGTGCTCTGTCTGGCCAGCCCGAGTTCATTCCAAACATCCCATCGGTCCGGCAGAGCGTTCGCCGCAGCCTGCAGGCGAACGACGGCGTCACGACCGCGCCCAACCTCTAGATACGCGCTTCCTAATCTGTAGGAATATTCGCCATTTGACGGCATGAGATTCGCGGCCGTTTCGAGGGGGGAAAGGCTTTGAGCGAAATCGTGAGAAGCCCACAGCGCCACACCCAAATGAAAATACGCGGGAGCGAACGAGGGCGCTAGGCGAGTGGCGGTTCGGAAGTGTTGCAACGCATCGTCTGGCTTGCCCTTGGCGGCGAGAAGAAATCCGATTTCATCTTCAAGGCGCGCGGAGCCGGGATCAAGTTGGAGCGCCTTTTGAAAGGCCTCAATAGCGCCGTCAATATTGCCGGCCGCCTTGAGAGCCGATCCTCGCTCTGTCCAGTTTGACGAAGATCCACCGGCTTGCCCGTACAGACAGAACGCCAAACAGAGAAGCAATGAAAGAGTATGTGTCGCCCTGCTCAATCCTGTATTCGCACGTTTCTATCGCTGCCACTCAAAATGAGAGCCTGAGGCCCAATTGCCAGATTTCAGGCACATAAGTGCCCGCGGCCGCAAATATCTTACCTGCTGTGTTGGGTGCGTCCACAGTAGCGTTGGGCTGTCCAAGGTTCACATGGTTTAAGAAATTGTACGATTCCGCCCGAAACTGCATTCGCAGACGTTCTCGAATGGCGAACTCTTTAAAGACCGAGAAGTCCGTTTCCCAAAAGTGGGGGCCATAGAGAACATTGCGGCCGACGTTGCCAATGGTTCCCTTCTGCGGCCGCTGCCAGGGTCCACAATTTTGGCCGTTCGCCGTCAATACGGAGGAACAGACGGCGTACCATCCGCTCTGGCCCGGATTGGCGACTTGCCAGCTTCCGGCCACGCTCGCTCGACACTCGCCCGAGGCATCCTCATCGCTGCCGCAATTCGTATAACCGGGAGTAAATGGCAAACCTGTCATCCAGCTATTTACAAGATTGACCTGCCATCCTCCTATCACATAATCCAAAGGTCGTGAGATATGGTTCAGAAATTTCTGGTTGCGCCCGATGGGGATTTGGTACAAACCCGAGACGACTATGGCCTGATTGCGATTCTGGGAGCTTGGAGCATCTCCTATGGAGCGATTGTAAATATATTGATTAGAATCGAAATCTATTGCCTTGGACCACGTATAGTGTCCGAGGAATTGAAGTCCTCCCGAAAATCTCTTTTCCACCTTTGCCTGCAAGGCTTCATAGTGGCTGCTGGAATCATTTCCGGAATAGCGAGTACTCTGCGTCCAGCCGAATTGATTGAAGAGCGGCTTTCTTTGATTCGTGGAAAGCCCCTGATTATACCCGTCCAAAGTTACATCGTTGCTGTTGTAACCATAGTTGTATCCAGGCTGCACATGAGTGCCTTTATTTCCGATATAAGCCACCTCGATTGAAGAAGTGGGTGTGATTTGTTGTTGGATGGTAAAGTTCCAGGAGTCAACCGTAGGAATCCGAACATTCTGCGCCGTAATGTCCGCACCGTAACCATTGGGTTCGAGCGGATTGCCTGTCGGTCCTTTGGGCTGGGATGCCAGGAGGCTAGCCGGATTGGGTGCGGCCGGCGGCCCCTGGGCAAGCGTGAACACCGTCTGATACGCGACTGCAGGGTTTACTTGCTGAGAAGCAAGGACGGGCAGATTCTGGGTGACGTTATGTCCGAATACTGCCCCAAATATCCCGAGATCAAATCCCCGGCCATAGCCAACGCGAATCACAGTTTTGTTAGTCGCCTTATAGGCGATACCCAAACGCGGGGCAAAGGTCAGGTTCTTGTTGTGAGTATTCATGTTCAGGCTAACGCCTTGGGAGCCTGCCACCAGCACTTCGCCTGTGGCTTGATTTACGCGCCCGCCGTTGCCCGCCGCATTCACATACTGTGGGGCGTAATTCTCCCATCGCAAGCCATAGTTAACCGTCAGCCGCGAACTAACCTGCCATGTGTCCTGACCAAAGAAGAAGAACCGATTCTGCAACTCTGCCGCGTCGAAAATAGTGCTTACGTAACGCGAGAAACTCGAAACGTCACCCAATAAGAAGGAGGCAATTGCATTACCGCCTCCCGCTGGTCCGGACGTCGTAGTATTCGAAAAGGTAAGCTGGCCCGCGCGATGGGCGTCGCTCGGCACGCGCAGGTTGTAGGCATGCCGAATGTCGGCGCCGAACTTGATCGTATGATTGCCGCTTATTTTGGTCCAGTCATTGACATACTGAAACTGGTGCTGATTCTCGAGGAGTGGACAATTACAATTGTTCACTCCCAGACCAAACCCGAAACCGAAGCCGTTCGGCAGCCCGGAAATTTGAGGCATTCCACCGGTTTGCGCAGCGCCGGTGTTGAGACCGGGAATGCCAGCTGTTTGAGCGGGAGTTGTATCTCCTCCGAGCGGATTGACGTTCACATAGTAACGGAACCATCCGAAGCGAAAATCGGTCAGAAGGGTTGGGCTCAAGGTGTAATCGGCCCCCATGGCAATACTGTGATTTAGGGAATAGGACGTCCCCGCAAATAGGCTTGAATCAAAACCGCTTCCGCCAGCCGTTCCATACAGGGCGGGTGACGTCATGTTAAAGCGTTGCATACTGTATCGGCCGAAGATACGCAACTTATCAGTCGCGAAATAATCAACGCGTGTATCAAATGAATTCTCTACTAAAGCAACGCTGCCCGAACCGACATAATTGGGCTGATTCGGGCCAGCCGTCAAGTTAGGCAATGGAATCAGGCTCAGTAACGCGGCTCCCTGAGGAGATAGCTGGTTGGTTGGAATCCGATTTCCCGGGTACTGTGACCGTGTTGCAGGAGTCGCACAGCTGTTGGGGTCGAAAATACTCAATCCGAGATCGCCCAGGTTACCTGCGCGATTAGCTGCCGAAGGCACCCATTGGGTCACGCTGCCGCCCGTGCGGCGATTCGTCCCCTGGTAATCCCCAAAATAAAACAGCTTATTCTTTTTGATAGCTCCGCCGACGGATCCGCCATACTGGTTCCAGATAGTGACGGGAATAGCGCGGCCGTTGACCGGGACCGACTGGGTAAAGGGATTTCGTGCCTCCAGGTGATCATTTCGAAGATACTCGAACAGGCTGCCGTGCAGTTCGTTCGTGCCTGATTTTGTTTGCGAGCTGACCACCATCGCGCCCGCCATTCCAAATTCAGCATCAAAAGCGTTCGTGGTGATCTTTGCCTCGGTTACGGCATCCAAAGGTGGATTGATCACTTGATATGCCAATACGGCGTCGTGGTTGTCGGTTCCATCCAGGAGTTGCGCAATGGCAGAGTACATTTGGCCATTTACTGAGACCCGGTACGACCCCATCGGATTTTCTGACTCGGTTGATATCGCGTTACCTGCCGTTTGCGTAACTCCCGGTGTAATGAGCTCGAAATTTGAGAATCGGCGACCTATACTTGGCAGATCCTGGACCTGCTTTTGGCTAAACGTAATCGCTACATCACTTCGTTCCGTCTTTAAGACCTCGCCTTGTGCCGTAACCTCCACCGTTTGGTTAGTGTTGCCTAATTCAAGCGAGACATTGACCGTGGTTTCGGTGTCTACGGACACGCTCACATTACTACGGACATACGTGCGAAAACCGGGGCGCTCTACCTTGATTTGATAGTGGCCGACAATCAGAAAGCCCTGGCGGAAATTGCCGGATTCGTTTGTCGTCGTAACGGTAGATACGTTGCGATCCATGTCTAGAATCGTTACTGTTGCGCCGACCACGCGGGCTCCGCTGGGATCCGTTACAGAGCCGACAATGGTTCCATAGACAGCTTGTGCGCTCGCGGTGCCAGCAAATCCCACCACAGCCAACAGGGCCGTGAGAAAAATACGACTCGGTCCAGTCATAACGCTGACCTTCCTTCCCCTGAACGCGTTGCACACGCGTGCATACGGCTGAGCAGAATTTACCTCAACCTAAAGGCTGAGTCAAGATAAAAGCCTTCCAGACAATCAAAATGTCGATTCGATTTAGCGGTGCCAAACACTGTCACGCTTTTATTTCGAAGGGATTTCCTTCACTTCGATATTTCGGTACCAGACTTCGGCGCCCTCCGCTTCCAGGCAGATTTTGCCGCTAGTGAGCGGGGTCCATTTTTCGGGATCGTTTTCATCCTGCCGCATTACGTGATTGCCGGTAAAGACGATGCGGCCATTTACTAAATGGATCACTCGATCGCCATCTAGGACCGCTTCTACCGTGTTCCATCCCTCGCGATTTTCGAAATCGCCGCTCTTGAGAATTCGCCGAATTTCCGGACTTGTCTGGCCGGCAGCGGAACCCGTTCTACGCTGGCCGGTAGTTCTTCCCTTGGAAAAAGTGCTCTTGACTGTGAAGGGACCGCCGCCTCCGCCGCCCCAGATGGGGACCCCAGGAGCGATGACAGGACTCGTGACGGAAACGCCGCCATTGATCCACAAGTCGCCCGTGTCTTGTTCCTGAATCTGCAATTCGAGATTGTTCCCCCAAACAAAGTCCGGGCCGATAAAGTAATACAGCAAACCGGCATCGCGCCGCGCCTCGGAACGGCCTCCGAACCGTTTGGTCCCGAATTTATATTCCAGGCGCACCCGAACATGACCATACTCCTGATTCGTGGCGAGATAGCCGGTCATATCAGGCGGGGTACCCGCGACGTCGAGTACGTGAATCGCGCCATCTTCAATTTTGAAGACCTTATTGGGATCGTTATTTTTCCCGACGGAAGGAAGAAACGTGTACCAGCCGTCGAAATTTTTGCCGTTGAATAGCGGCCGCCAGTCGTCCGGTCCGGCTGAGTTTTGTGCCTGAAGGCACCCGATTGCGCCTCCCAGGAAAAGCACCCCGACGGCTACGGTTCTAAACGGCGACAGTTTCATTACGATCCTTTTGCGGGTTTATGAACACGTGTTTAGTGTGCCGTTCAGCAGTGTATCTCTGCCACAGCGGGCGTGTCAAACAATTTCATGGTCTGATTCCCGTACCCTCGACCACCGTGACGATTCGATTGGCAGAGACATTGTCAATTGTCTGAACCAGACCGCTAGGCCAATGCAGTTCGAGGTTTGCTTTGCTCGAGGACCCCAGACCAAAATGGACGCGCAAGTCATTCTGAGAGATAAAACTTCCGCCGCTCCGGACTTCGTCCATCTGACGATGGCCATTCTCGGTCTGGCAATAGATTCTTGTACCGATGCCGGAGCGGTTTGATTTCACACCGATGGTTTTGATTTTCAGCCAATTCGTTCGCCCCGTACGATCGCAGCGTAATAACTGCGGGACACTATTAACGCAGTTGACTAATACGTCGATGTCGCCATCGTTGTCGAAATCTCCGAAAGCACAGCCGCGTCCCGCCGCCCTTTCGAGAATGCCCGGCCCCCCATCGAGGGAGACATCTGCAAAACGGCCGTTCCCAAGATTCCTATAGAGCACTTTCCTTTGCGAATAGCCAAATTCGGAGTCGCTGTCGCGCACCTCCGGATAGACATGTCCGTTGTTGATCAATATGTCTGGCCATCCATCATTGTCAAAATCGAGAAAACCCACTCCCCACCCGAGAAAACGCGTATTTCTGCCCAGCCCCGACTGCAGAGTCTGATCGTCGAACAGCATCTTGCCCAGATTGCGGTATAGGCTGCTAGTGTCGCCCGCAAAATTGGTCTTTACCATATCCAGATTGCCGTCGCAGTCGTAATCGGCTGCCGATACTCCCATGCCGGACTGTGGCTTGCCATCCGGACTGTAGGCGACTCCGGCCTCAATGGCGATCTCCGTGAAACTGCCATCATGATTGTTCTTGTAGAGAGCGGACGAAGTCGAATCGTCTGCCACATAGATATCGGGCCAGC
>Ga0157374_10002391_pt1 | contig 15823 bp, 15 predicted proteins | sample M25metaG_FD_115308 | JGI IMG/M metagenome (GOLD analysis project Ga0157374, IMG submission 115308) | Miscanthus rhizosphere microbial communities from Kellogg Biological Station, Michigan, USA - M2-5 metaG | ecosystem: Host-associated > Plants > Roots > Rhizosphere > Soil | place: USA: Michigan...
AGTGCTCAAGCGAACCTGGCGCGTGCAGTACGTTACCGCCGCGCGCCCCGGAGACCTCATCCGCCTGACGGCCGCCGTCGTCGGTGAAGGTTCCGCGCTCCAGCGCGTGGCCATTCCCCACACCTCGGGCAGCGGCGCGCCCCCGTCGCCCTCGAAGCTGCTTCCCAAGGGCGCCTACGGCCCCAGCGGTCCGCTGGGTCTCGCCGGTCTCGTCGCCGGGCTCGTGCTGCTCGCCAGCCTCTTCTTCCTCAAGGGAGCCCGCGGTTCTTGGGTCCGCAGCCGGATCGCGGCTCACACCGGCGATTCGCTCGGCAACACGAAGCTGCAGCGGAAGAAGCGCCGGTCGGAGATGCTCACGTCGATGTTCAGTGCCACCGAGCGTCTGCTCGGGAACCTCAAGCAGTGGCGCAGGATCGGCCGCATGCTCGAGCGTGCCGACATCCCGATCAGGACGGTGGAGTTCTTCTGGATCGCCGTCGGCTCCGCCGTCGCGTTCGGGATGCTCGCAACCCTGTTCGGAATGTCACCGATCATCACCATCCTCGGCATGGTCGTCGTCGGCTCGCTGCCGTTCGGGTGGGTGTGGCTGAAGATGCGCAGGCGCCTTCAGGCCTTCGAGGATCAGCTGCCGGATCTGCTGATCACCATCGCGGCTTCTCTGAAGGCAGGCCACTCGTTCAAGCAGGGCCTCCAGGCAGTGGTGGACGAAGGACATCCGCCGGCGAACAAGGAGATCAAGCGCGTGCTGACCGAGGCGTCGCTCGGCCGGTCGATGGACGACGCGCTCGCCGACATGTCGGAGCGCCTCGGGTCGAAGAACTTCGAGTTTGCGATCACCGCGGTGACCATCCAGCGGCAGGTCGGCGGCTCGCTGGCGACGCTGTTCGACATGGTCGCCGACACGGTCCGGCAGCGGCAGCAGTTCGCGCGCAAGGTTCGCGCGCTCACCGCAATGGGACGCATGTCCGCCTACACGCTGGTGGCCATCCCGTTCTTGCTGGCGGGGGGCATCACGGTGATCAACGGTGACTTCATGCACCCGCTGTACCACACTCACGTGGGCCAGATGCTGATGCTCCTTGGCCTCGGGATGATGACCATCGGTTCCCTGATCCTCAAAAAAATCGTCTCCTTCAGAGGTTGATGCCATGCTTTTGATCATCGCCATCGCAGCCGTGGGCGCTGCCGCCTTCTTCTTCGCGGAGCTGGCCAGCTCACCGATGCGCACACGCAGGAACCTGGTGCACCGGGCTGCGCACTACGGGCTCATTCGCACCGCCACAGGCAAAGAGATGCCGAAGTTCCGCGAGCGGGCTCTCGAGCCTTTCATCGCCAAGGCCGCGGGGCTGATGCTGCGCGTGAACCCACGCACCAGCGTCGAGTCCGTCTCAGGGCGTCTGATGGCCGCAGGCATGCGCAAGACCTCGCCGATGACGATCATCGCCGCCAAGGGCATCATGGGTATCGGAGGCTTCGTGTTCGGGATCCTGGTGGGCGGCGCAGCCGCGCCGAAGCAGGCCATTCTCTGGGGTCTGGGCGCGGGGTTCCTCGGGTTCGTCGCTCCCAGCGTCTATCTGAACGGCAAGGTTCAGCGGCGCCAGACGGCCGTCGCACAGGATCTGCCCGACGCACTGGACCTGCTCTCGGTGAGTGTCGAAGCCGGGCTTGGTTTCGACGGGGCCGTGCAGAAGCTGACCGAGCACATGGACGGACCGCTCATCGAGGAGTTCGAGCTCGCCCTCGGCGAGATGCGCATCGGCGAAGGACGCCAGGAAGCGCTCAAGAAGATGGCCGAGCGCAGCGCATCCGCTGAGATGTCGAGCTTCGTGCGCGCGATCATCCAGGCCGACCAGCTCGGTATCTCCCTCGGCCGAATCCTTCGCATCCAGGCGGGCGACTCGCGCTTGAAGCGTCAGATGCTCGCCGAGGAGAAGGCGATGAAGGCGCCGATCAAGATGCTCTTCCCGACGGTGCTCTTCATCTTCCCGGCCATGTTCATCGTGATCCTCGGGCCTGCCTTCATCAACATCGCCAAGGTCTTCACGCTCTAGGCGAAGGGATGTCGGTGACTGAACACGGCATCGAGGGCGGTTTCGGCTCCGGTCTCAGAGCCAAGCTCGAGAAGAAGGATCAGCCCGAGCCACGGTCTCCCGGCGAGGCAATCGCCGCAGCGGTCGAGGTAGACGCACCCGACGTCGACGCGCTGCGTGTCGAGTTGAATGCTTCGCTCGCGCGCGAGCAGGAGCTCAGGATGTCGCTCACCGAGCAGGTCGACGTCTCCGGCCGCGAGGTCCAGCAAGAGCAGGTGCTGGCCGAGCAGTCCGCCGCGCTCGATCGGCGCGCGGCTGCGCTCGCGGCTACGGAGGCGGAGCTCGAGGAGCGCGAGCGGAAGATGACCCAGCGGCTGGTCGAGCTCGACGGCCTGCTCGAGCTGAAGGAAACGCTCGGGAAGAACGAGGCTGCGCTCGCCAAGCGTGAGCGGACGGTCGAGCTCAAGGTCCACGAGCTGAAGAACGCCGACGCGGAACGCGCAGCCGCAGCAAAAGAGCTCAAGGAGAAAGTCGAGGACCTCGCACAGAAGGAGAAGGAGCTCGCCCGGTCGGAGGCGCGTGTCTCCAGCGGCCTCCGTGAGACCGAGACACGCCACGAGAAGTTGATGCGCTCCTTGACCGAGAGCGAGGAGAAAGCCCGCGCCAAGGAGGAGCAGGTCCGATCACTCGAGAGGGCCCTCGCCGAGCGCGAAACGACGCTCGCCAAGGCTGAGCGCGAAGCGACTCAGGCACGGGTTCAGATCGAAGCGCGCGAGAAGGTGCTCGACAAACGTGAGGCCGAGCTCGCCGCCAACAGCACCGGCAATCAGGAAGAGCTCGTCGCGCGTGCGCGCGAGTTGGATCAGAGAGAGCTCGAGCTCTCGGCTCGGGCAAGCGACCTCACTGCGCGACTCGAGCAGCTCGAGGGCGATCTTCGCGAACGGGACACGGTTGCGAGGGATGCTCTGGCGCAGGTCGCGAACATCGAGCGGCGTGAGGCCGAGCTGATGGCCCGCGAAGCCGAGTTCCACCGCCAGGAGGCAGCGCTACGCCGGGCTGCGGAAGAGGCGCAGAAGCCCGAGGTCGACGAGCTCGCCGAGCGCCGCCTGAAGCAGCGTGACGAGGAGCTCACGGCGAGAGAGGCCGGGCTGAACAAGGCCGAGCAGGCAATCCTCGCCTCGCGGAGCCGCTACGAGGGCAAGGAGAAGGGGCTCGACGAGCGGGAGAAAGTCCTCGCTGCCCGCGCCAAGGAGCTCGAGGAGCGCGATGCTGCTCTGAACCTCCGGGAGGCACAGCTCGAGGCCGAGTTCGAGGTCCGCGAGCAGCGGCTCGAGCAGCGCGAGAAGGCCGGCGCCGAGCTCGAGGCGACTCTCTCGACGCGTGAGAGCGACCTCTCCATGTACGTCGCACAGCTCCAGGAGAACTTCGACCGCCGTGAATCCGAGTGGTGGACGAAGCAGCTCGGGAACAATGCCGGCCAATCCCCGGCCGCCTGACGACGTAGCAACCCGTCAGAATCTGCGGTATGGCCCAGGCGCTGACCGACAGTGAGCTTGTTGCGCGTTGCCGTGCCGGCGACCAGCAGGCCTGGGCCGAGCTCGTCGACAGGTTCTCCCGTTACGTCTACGCGATCTCCGTCCAGGCCTTCCGGCTTTCGGACGCCGATGCGGAGGACGTCTTCCAGGAAGTGTTCGCGCGCGCATACCAGCATCTCGACGGTCTCCGCGACGATGCCGCGGTACGTCCCTGGCTCGCCCAGCTGACCCGCCGGCTTTGCATCGATCGCCTGCGCGCCTCGGCCCGCGAACGGCCCACGGCCGACGAAGAGCTGGAGCTGGTAGGAAGCGAGGAGACGCTGACGGTGCTCGAAGAGGCGCTGACAGTTCACGAGGCGCTTGCCGAGGTCCCGGAGCACTGCCGGGAGATCCTCGACCGGTTCTTTGCCCGGGACGAGAGCTACAAGACGATCGGGGACGCCCTCGACCTGCCTTCCGGCACGATCGCCAGCCGGATCTCGAGATGCCTGGCGCGCCTCCGTGAGATTCTCGAGGGAAGAAACGACGCCGCTCCCCCGTCTGGTTCACGATGACCGCTTTCGACGAAGAGCGCCTCGCACGCCTGATCCGGGCCTTGCCGCCTGCGCGAAAGGCGTTGGTGCGCGCGGCGCAAGAGCTGCCCCTCGCGAAGGCCGGGCTCGACGAGATCGTCGCCCGTGCCGAGGCCGATGCCCGGTTCCGTGCCCGCCTCGTCGCCGATCTCGAGGCTGCGCTGGAGGCCGAGGGCTACGAGCGCGACCCTGCGGTCGTCGAAGAGCTGCGGGTTCGCTTCAAGTCCAAGTAGCGCTTCGATCACAATCCCCGCATGGCCTTCCTGGACAGGTCCCTGCGGGAGTTCCTCGACGACGTCGCGGCTCGAGGACGGACCCCGGGCGGCGGTTCCGCTGCAGCCCTTGTCACCGCCCTCGCCGCGGCGTTGCTGGCCAAAATCGCCAGGACCTCGACGTCGTGGCCCGATAGCAGCGGGGTCGCGGCGCAGGCCGAGTCCCTGCGCGACCGCGCGGCTCCACTTGCCCAGGCGACCGCCGACGAGTACGAAGCCGCGCTCCAGGCCCGCGAGGACGAAGGCGAGGCCGGTGAACGCCGGGACTTCGCGCTCGGGCGCGCGTACGCCCGTGCGGCCGAGCCGCCGCTCCAGATCGCCCAGGCCGCGGCCGACGTTGCCGAGCTGGCGGTCGTCGTGGCCAGGAACGGCGATCCCGCGTTTCACGCGGATGCGGTCATTGCGGCGCTCCTGGCGGCAGCCGCGGCGAGCTCGGCGGCTGAGCTGGTGGCCGTCAACCTGACGGCGGCGGCCCGCGACGAGCGGGTGCGCGAGGCGGAGAGGCTGGCGGAGAGCGCCGCCCGCGCCGCAGAAGAGGCACGGGCGGCACGGGAGTAGATCAGGCGGTGCGAACCGCCAGCCGCCGCGTGAGGCCCCTTCCTACGCCGGCGGGCAAACGAAGTGCTCCCGCATGCACCCGAAGCGGCCGCTCCATCTCCGTCCCTTCGCGGATGCTTACGGCCAATCGGTCCCGGGTCGCCTCGCGAAGGAGGTCGGCGTGGCGGTCTCGGGCGATCTCTTGCGGCGAGTACGGAAACACTTCGCCAACAGGACGCGCGATGAGGACCTTGTCTTCCCCGAGCCGCGCCTCATACCCTTGAGGAGTGTCCGAGGAAGAACTCCCCGCCTGGAGCCTCTCTGCCGCTGCGGTCGAGCGGATCGCGCTGCCCGAGGAATGGCCGGGCGAGGTCACTCGGGATTGGGCGTGGGGCGGGGCAACGGGTGCCGGCGCCCGGGTCTGCGTGCTCGACAGCGGCATCGAAGACGGGCATCCGCTGGTCGGCAAGGTTCAGCAGTCGGTCGCGATCTCGATCGAGGGCGACGAGGTGATCGTCGACGAGGCGGACACCCAGGGCGATCTCTGCGGGCACGGCACAGCGTGCGCCGGAGTGATCCGGTCGCTGGCGCCGGAGTGCGAACTCGTCAGCGTCCGCGTCCTCGGTGCCGGGTACACCGGCAGCGGCGCGGTCCTGCTGGAGGGCCTCAAGTGGGCGATCGAGCAGGGCTACGACGTCATCAACATGAGCCTCTCGACGACGAAGCAGAAATTCGCGTCCCTCCTGCACGAGCTCGCGGACACCGCATACTTCCAGCGGACGATGCTGGTCGCCTCCGCCCACAACATGCCTGTCGAGAGCTATCCGTGGCGCTTCTCGAGCGTCATCTCCGTCGGTAGCCACGAGGGCCACGATCCCCTCGAGTACTACTACAACCCCGCGCCGCCGGTCGAGTTCTTCGCGAGGGGCGTCGATGTCGAGGTGGCGTGGAACGGCGGCGGGCGCCTCGTCTGCACCGGAAACAGCTTCGCCACCCCGCACGTCGCGGGCATTGTCGCGCTCCTTCTGTCGAAGCATCCGGAGCTGACGCCGTTCCAGCTGAAGAGCGTCCTCTACCTGGTGGCGAACAACGTGGGGGGAGGCAAGTGAGCGACGACCTGCGGGCGGCCGTGGCCGCCGGTGTGCTCGGCGCGGAAGAGCAGTTTCAGGCGCTCTTGCAGTCGATCGTCGACGTGGCCAGGGCGATTTTCAGGGCCAAGGCGTCCTCGATCTTCCTTCTGGACGAGGAGGCCGACGAGCTCGTCTTCGAAGCGGTTGCCGGGGAAGGATCCGACTCGCTCGTCGGCCAGCGCTTTCCGTCCAGCACCGGAATCGCCGGCTTCGTCCTCGTCAGCCGGCAGCCGCTCGTGATCGAGGACGTTCTCCAGGACCCGCGCTTCTCCCGGGAGACCGCCGAGAGCACCGGCTTCGTCCCCAAAGGGCTGATGGCCGTGCCACTTCTCCACGATGAACGTGCGCTCGGCGTGCTGGAGGTGCTCGACCGGCCGCAGGACACGAGGTTCACGCTCGCCGAGATGGACCTGCTCGGGCTGTTCGCGAACCAGGCCGCGATCGCGCTCGATCTCCTGCAGCGGGCCCGGCGGGCCCAGGCTGCCCTAGCGGGCGAGGGTGACCTCGCTGTGGTCGCCCGCGTCGCCGAGACCCTCGAGCAGCAGCGAGACGAAGAGGACGGCTCGCGTGAGAGCGCTTTGCGCCTGCTCACCGAGCTGGAAAAACTGCTGTAGAACGACGAAAGCCCGGGACCTGCCCGGGCTCTCGTCAAATGCTTTTGGCCGGTTACCGGCGCCTGTGCGCTTCGACGTCGTCGCCGTCGTCGCTCTTGTCGGTGCTCTTCTCCTCGTCGGCGATGCGGCGGCGATGGGCCTCGACGTCGTCATTCAACTCGTCGAGATTCTCCGTTGTCTCCTCGAGCCGCTGTTCATCCGTCATGACAGCCTCCTTCCGGAAGGATCGCGTTAACGCAGTTGTCCACCAGACGGGCGATGCGGTCACTATCTTCCCTCCGCGAGCGGCGGGGCGCAAACGTGGGATGCTCGCGCCGTGCGGCGCTTCCTGGAGAGACTTGCGGAGGCACGGACGGCCTTCGGCGGCGTGTTCCACAACCGGGCTCTGCGTCGTCTCGAGCTCGCCTGGGCTTGCTCGATCGTCGGAGCCTGGGCGTACGGCGTGGCGGTGGTGGTCTACGCCTACGACCAGGGCGGGGCACGGGCGGTTGGAGTCGTGGGGCTGCTTCGCTGGGGAACGGCGGCGCTGGCGTCCCCCTTCGCTGCGGCCCTGGGCGACCGTTACGACCGGCGCCTCGTCATGGTGGGATCGGACCTGCTCCGGGCCGGGCTCATCGTCGCGGCGGCAGTGGCGGTGTTTGCCGACTCGGCGCCCTGGCTGGTGTACGTCCTCGCGGGCCTCGTCAGTGTTGCGGGAACCCCTTTCCGGCCGGCGGAGGCCGCGTACACACCGGTTCTCACAAACACCCCGGATGAGCTGAGCGCCGCCAACGTCGTCGCTGCTGCGATCGAGAGCGTCGGCATCTTTGTCGGTCCGGCTCTCGGCGGTCTTCTCCTCGCGGCGACGAACACGGGAACGGTCTTTCTGGCCACCGCCGTACTCGTCGTTGCATCGGCGGCGCTGATCCTGGGGATCCGGCCCGGTGTCGATGAGCGAGCACCGGAGTGGTCGGGTGAGAGCGTCCGCAATGAGCTGCTCGCGGGCGCCCGCACGATCATGAGCGACCGCAAGGTCGCCCTGCTCGTCGGACTGTTCGCCGCTCAGACGTTCGTCGATGGCCTGCTGGGAGTACTCATTGCCGTGATCGCGCTCTCGTACCTCGACGCTGGGCCTGCAGCAGTCGGCTGGCTGAACGCCGCGTCCGGGATCGGCGGACTCGTGGGTGCAGCTCTCGCGGGGATGATGGTCGGGCGCGGCCGGCTGGCCGGCGACTTCGGCCTCGGCGTTCTGCTCTTCGGCCTTCCGCTGACGCTAGTCCCGGCCTGGCGAAACGAGGGCTTCGCCCTCCTTTTGCTGACCGTCATCGGGGTTGGAAACACTCTCGCCGACGTCTCCGGGATGACCCTCTTGCAACGGTTCGCACCGGAGGCTGTCCTAGCGCGTGTCTTCGGCATTCTCGAGAGCGTTCTGCTCCTGACGGTCGGCCTCGGTGCGATCGTCGCGCCCGTATTGGTCTCGGCGTTTGGGATTCGCGCGGCTCTCGTTATCGCCGGGCTGCTCTTGCCAGTGCTCGTGATTCCTGCGTGGCCGGTCCTGCGTCGGCTCGACCGGGGGTCCGACGTGCCTGTGCATCGTCTCGAGCGCTTGCGCGCGATCCCCTTCCTGGCACCACTTCCGGAGGCGACGATCGAACAGTTGGCAAGGGCGGCGTCGGAGGAGCAGATGAAGGCCGGAGACGAGATCGTGCGCCAGGGCGAGCCGGGCGATCGCTTTTATGTCGTCGACTCGGGCTCGGCGGAGGTCCTGGTCGACGGCCGGCCAAGTGCCTCGCTCGATCCGGGCGACTACTTCGGCGAGATCGCGCTCCTCCGCAACGTGCCACGGACGGCAACGGTGCGGGCGCGAGAGGATGGGCTGCTCCTGTCGCTGACGCATGACGCCTTCGTGCCGGCAGTGTCGGGCTACGCGCCCAGCCTTGCCTCTGCGGAGGCGGTTGTCGGCCTCCGCCTGGGGCCGGCACGTGGGGGAATCGTCAGGGCCTGAGCGCGCTAGATCGAGGCGACGTCCGGCCGCAGTGATGCGAGTCGGTTCGCGATCGCAGCGTGTGCGGCCTCGGCGCTTTCCGGATGCCCGGTCACCGCGGTGATGAACTCATCCCGCTCGAGCGTGAGCAGATCCACGTCGGTGAGCGCCGTCACGGTCGCCGTGCGCGGCACGTCGCGGAGGAGCGCGATCTCGCCGAAGAAATCGCCTGCGTGCAACGTCCTGCTCCGCTGCTCGTCGACCCGGACGTCGACTTCGCCCGCGGCGACGATGTAGAAGCGGTCGCCGTGCCCTCCCTGGCGGATGATCTCTCGCCCTGCCGGCAAGTGGAGAGGCTGGAGCTCATGCGTGAGCTGCTCGAGCGTCGACGGTGGAAGCGGACGAAAGATCGGGATAGACCGGAGCAGCTCGAGATTTCCGGGCTCCCGTGCAATCGTCTCGTCGAGCCTGCGTAGTGGCCGGCGAGCGAGCAACGCCAGGACCGGCAAGAGGCCGCCGGTCACCGCGAGCGCCCCGCGGGCCCCGATCCCAGCTATCAGCACCGGTGCGAGGATGGCACCGAGCCCGAGTGTCCCCACGAACACGGTCTGAACGACTCCCATCACTCGGGTCAGGACCTCATCGGGCACGGCACGCTGGAGGAGCGTCAGCCCCGCCACGTCTACGACCGTCGTGCCGAGGCCGACGATGCCGAGGAGAACGAGCGCCGTCGCGGTGTGCGGCACGAGCGCGAGGATGACGAGCGGTAGGCCGACGAGGGCCAGTCCCAGGCCGAAGGCCGAGGCCAGTCGCGGCCTGCCGATGAGAGTGAGTGCTCCGAGGCCGCCGATCAGTCCGCCGATGCCCACGGCGGAGTTCAGGAAGCCGATGCCGGACTTGCCCAGGTCCAGCACCTGGAGCGCCAAAACGACGATCAGGACGTTGAGTGCTCCGGCCGCGAGTGTCTGGGTTCCGTAGAGACCGATGATCAGGCGAAGGCGCGCGTCGTGCAACACGGTGCCGAAGCCTGCAAACGCCTGTCGGAGGAGACCCCCCTCGACGTACTTGGGCGCAGAGCGGGGTCCGGCGCGCACGCCCACCAGCAGGAGCGCGGCCAGGAGAAAGACGACCCCGGTGATCGCGAAGACCGTGTCGGTGCCGGTCACAGCGAGCAGGAGGCCGCCGATCGCGGGGCCGGCGAAGACACCGACGCTCTCGATTGTCGTGAGGACGAGGTTCGCTGCCGTCAGTTCGTCCGGAGATCTGGCCAGCAGCGGCAGCAACGCGGCCTGGGTCGGGCGAAACGTCGACTGAAGGAGCCCCATCAGTCCGGCCAGGGCATAGACCACACCCGCGGGGGCGCCGGCGAATGCGGCGACCGCCGCGCCGGCGATGGTGACGCTCCGTGCGACGTTGATCGCGACGATCACGCGCTCCCGGGGAAACCGGTCCCCGAGCAAGGTGCCGAAAGGGGTGGCGATGAGCGACGGCAGCACCCGGAGGAGCCCGACCAGCCCCACGGCACTCGCGCCGCCCTGCTCGTAGGCGTAGAGCGAGAGGGCGACGATGAAGATCCAGTAGGCGCAGACCGTCCCTGCCCAGGAGAGCTCCACCCGTCTCAGATTCGGGTTGGTGAAGACCGAGGAGAATGCCTGCCGCGACTCGGCCAGCCGCTCCCGGAGAGCCCTCAGCATCGGCCGATCGTAGAAGGACTTTGCCTTTTACGAGAAGAGAGGGAAGATGTAGGCCTGTTCATCCGTCTAGTGCGCGAAACGTCGGATCCAACCGGCGGCGAAAGAAGGAGGAGTAGTGGAAGACGAGAAGACACCGACCACATCCGAGGCAGAGGACGTCGAGGGACATCTGCTTCGCGACCGGACCCCATCGGAGCGACCCCCGGCGGACGTGTCCAGCGAAGCGCCAGACGTCGAGCTGCACACCCTAACCGAGCGACCCCCGGCGGACGTGTCCAGCGAAGCGCCAGACTTCGAGCTGCACACCCTGACCGAGCGACCCCCCAACGAGTAAGAGATCCTTTTTCTGAACGGCAAACGGGGCGGCCGCGGCTGCCCCGTTTGCATTCCGTCACACGCGTACGACGCGGGCAGCCGGCGCAGTCTTCACGCCGCCGGTCGCGGTGTCGAGTGCGGGCTCCTCGATCACGAGGATTCTCGCAGCAGCGTCCATCGTTGCCGTGACGCCCACCGAGCGGGACTGCTCCGAACGGCGGGTGTTAGACACGAGTACGGAAATGTGTCGCATATCAGTCGAGTTTCGCCATCACGTGCTTGATCTGCGTGTAGTCCTCGAGCGAATACGCGGATAGGTCCTTGCCGTAGCCCGACTGCTTGAAGCCGCCGTGCGGCATCTCGCTGACGAGCGGGATGTGGTCGTTGATCCACACCGTCCCGAACTGGAGCTTCCGCGGAGCGTTGAGCGCGCGGCCGACGTCGCGGGTCCACACTGACGCGGCTAGGCCGTAGTTCACGTCGTTCGCCCATGCGATCGCCTCGTTGTCGTCGGCGAAGCGCTGCACCGTAACGACCGGGCCGAAAACCTCGCGTTGCACGATCTCGTCGGTCTGCCCGACGTCGACGACCACCGTCGGCTTGACGAAGAAGCCTCGGTCGCCGTTCGTGCCGCCCCCCGTCAGGACGGTCGCGCCCCTCGCACGGTCGATGAACCCGAGCACGCGCTCCTGCTGCGCCTTCGAGATCACCGGGCCCATGTCGATCTCGTCGCCCTCGGAAGGATCGCCGACGTGCAGCGATTCGACGGCCGGGACGAGCTCCTCGAGCAGCCGGTCGTAGATCTTCGGGCCCGCGACGACGCGTGAAGCTGCAGTGCAGTCCTGTCCCGAGTTCCAGTAGCCGCCGATCTTGATGCCCTCGGCGACCGCCGCCGGATCCGCGTCGTCGAAGACGATCACGGGTGCCTTACCGCCGAGCTCGAGGTGCACGCGCTTGAGATTGTCCGCGGCCGTTCGCGCGATGATCTTGCCGGTCTCCACGTCCCCGGTCAGCGACACGAGCCGGACGTCCGGGTGCTTGACGATCGCCTCGCCCGCGGGAACACCGTCGCCCGTGATGACGTTCAGGACACCGGGCGGCAGGATCTCCGCCGCGAGCTGCGCGAAGCGCAGCGTCGTCAACGGCGTCTGCTCGGACGGTTTCAACACCTGCACGTTGCCCGCAGCCAGCGCAGGAGCGAGCTTCCAGATCGCCATCATCAGCGGGTAGTTCCATGGCGCGATTCCGCCGACGATCCCGATCGGCTCACGCCTCAGCCAGGAGGTGTAGCCGCGCATGTACTCGCCGGCCGACTTGCCTTCGAGCACGCGTGCGGCGCCGGCGAAGAAGCGGATGTTGTCGGTTGCGACCGGAATCTCGTCCCTCGCAGCCGAGAGCGGCTTACCGACGTTCAGCGACTCGAGCTCGGCGATCTCGTCAGCATGCTCGTCGAGCGCGTCCGCCAATTCGAGCAGCATCTCGGCGCGCTCGGCCGGCGTGGTCTCGAGCCACTCGACAAGGGCTTTCTTCGCCGCCTGGACTGCACGGTCGACGTCTTCGGCCGACCCGCGCGGGACTTCGGCGATCACGTCGCCGGTCGACGGGTTGAGAACCTCCATGGTCTCGCCGTTCGAAGCGTCGACCCACTCGCCGCCGATGAGGTTCTGATGCTTGGAAACGGTGATGCTCACGGTCTACCTCCTTCGCAGGATCCCCGTGTCGCGCGTCAGACGCTGCGCGATCGTCACGGGCAGCACGGTCATGACTATGACGAAAAAGACGACGACGTTCACTTGTGGGAGCTGCTGCCCTAGGCGCAGATTGCCGAGAATCCAGATCGGCAGGGTGTTCTGCGCGCCGGCGGTGAACGTGGTGACGATCACCTCGTCGAACGAGAGCGCAAAGGCCAGCAGGGCACCGGCGACGAGGGCGGTCGAGATGACGGGAAACGTGACGAACCGGAAGGTCTGCCAGCCGTCCGCGCCGAGATCCATGGACGCTTCTGTCAACGAGGTCTGTGTCCGGCGCAGTCGGGCGACGACGTTGTTGTAGACGACGACGATGCAAAAGGTCGCGTGCCCGATCACGATCGTCCAGAGGGACGGGCTGAGCCCGTGAACGGGGTTGTTGTTGAAGAACGAGTTCAGCGCGATGCCCGTCACGACGCCTGGCAGCGCGATCGGCAGGATGAGCAGAAACGTGATGGCGTCCCGCCCGAAGAAGCGGAAGCGGCTGACCGCAGCCGCCGCGGCCGTGCCGAGGACGACCGCGATCCCGGTCGCGATCGCGCCGGCCTTCAACGAAAGGATGAGCGCGCTGCGCGCCTCCTCGTTGTGCCACGCTGCGTGGAACCACTTGGTGCTGAAGCCGGCGATCGGCCAGCTCTGGATGTTCGAGGAGTTGAAGGCATAGACGCAGATGAGGATGAGCGGGAACCACAGGAAGAGGACGACGAGTACCGTCCAGACACTGAGCGAGATCCTTGTCGCGCGCGCCTCCACTACAGCGCCTCGAATGCGCCCAGCCGTTTGGCGAGGATCAGGTAGATCGCCATCACGATCAGCGGCACGGTGGCGTAGGCGGCGGCGAACGGGAGGTTGTTCGTCAGCCCGAGGACGTTCCGATAGATGACGTTCCCGATGAAGTCGACGTTGCCCACGAGCGTCGGCGTGATGTAGTCGCCGAGCGTCAACGAGAACGTGAAGATCGAGCCGGCCGCCAGTCCGGGCAGCGCGAGCGGCAGGATCACTCTGCGGAACGTTGTCCAGTTCCGTCCGCCGAGGTCGCGTGAGGCTTCGATGAACGAGTCCGGGATCCGTTCGAGTGCCGCGTACACCGGCAGGATCATGAACGGGAGCCAGATGTAGGAGAACACGATCCACATGGCCGTGCTCGTGAAGGCCCAGCTCTGCGTGGGCAGGCCGACCTTCGCGAGCGACCAGTTGAGGGCGCCGTCTTGGTTGAGGATCAGCCGCCACGCGTAGATTCGCGCGAGATAGCTCGACCAGAGAGGCAGCAGCACGAGCACGAAGAGGATCGTCCGCAGGCGCGGCGTTGCGACGCGAGCCATGTAGTACGCGAACGGAAAGGCGATCAAGGCGTCGGTGAGCGTGACTGCGACCGCCATCCAGATCGTTCGGAATGCGATCTGGCGGTAGGTCGCATCGTGAATGATCGTGTCGAAGTTCGCCCAGGTCCAGACGTGCGTGAGCTTGCCGGTGAAGGAGTCGATGCTCCAGAACGCCGACACGAACAGAACGGCCAGCGCAGCAAGGTAGAAGACCAGCATCCAACCGAGCGGCGGCAGCAGCAACACGACTGCGCGCAACCAAGGCCGTCGCCAGAGTGCGGCGGAGAGGCGACGACGGGCCGACCGAGGTCGACCCGCCGCTCCCAACGGCGTTTGTGGAGCTGTCGTCGTTGTGGTCACCAGGCGCTGTGTGAGACGGCCGCGCGGGCAGAGCCCGCGCGGCCTCTCTGCGGCGCCGCCAACTCGGCGCCTGTGTACGCCTGCGTCGTCAATTCAACTCTTGATGTCAGTCCAGGCTTGCTGCCACTTCGTGTAGTCCACGCAGTTGCTCTGGCCGTTGCCACAGTTCTTCTGCGGTGTCTTCCAGAACTTGATCGAGTTGAAGTAGGCGGCGGACGCGTTGCCGTGGTACTGGGCACACGAGCCCTTCGACAGCTTGTCCATGATCTTGCACGCCTTTGTGTTCGCCGGCGTCTCGCCGAAGTAGATTGCCTGCTGCGCCTGCACCTTCGGCGTCGACACCCACTTGATCCACGACACCGCGCAGTTCGGATGCTTCGCCTTGGAGGAGATCATCCACGTGTCCGCCCAGCCCGTTGCGCCTTCCCTCGGGATCAGGTCGCTCACCGGTGCCTTCGCGGCTTTGAGCGTATTGGTCTGGTAGGGCCACGACGCTCCGACGACCGCGCCGCCGTTCTTGAACAGATCGATCTCGTCACCGGCGGACGCCCAGTACTTCTTTATGAGCGGCTTCTGCTTCTTCAGGAGATCGACGGCCGCTTTGAACTGCGCGTCGTTCAGCTCGTACGGATCCTTGATCCCGAGCGCGGGCTTCGTCTTCGAGAGGTAGAGCGCTGCGTCCGCGATCTGGATCGGGTTGTCCGGGACAGTGATCTTGCCCTTGTACTTCGAGCTGTAGAGGACTCCCCAGCTGTTCGGCTTGGGCTTGACCTTCTTCGTGTTGTACATGAGCGTGTTCGGGCCCCACTGCAGCGAGATGCCGTAGTGGACCCCCTTCACGGTGTTGTGCGACGGGGACTTCAGCGCCGGGATGAAGTTCTTGAAGTCCGGCACCACCTTGGGATCGATCGGGCGCACGTCCTTGCCGAGGATGAGACGCAGGCTCGCGTCGCCCGACGCGGAGACCGCGTCATACTGGCCGGTCCGCATCAGGGTCACCATCTCGTCCGACGAGCCGCCGTATTTCGCCTGCACCTTGCACCCCGTCGCCTTCGTGAACGGCTTCACCCATTGCGGCTGCGTGTAGCCCTCCCAGGCGATCAGGTTCAGAGCGCCCTCGTTCTTTCCGATCTTCGTGATCATCGACGGCCCACTGGCCCCCGAGCTCACTCCCGACGCGGGCACGCACAATGCCGCGGCCAGTGCGGCGAGAAACACGTGCCTCCTGTGAATCCTCCTCATCCTTGTCCTCCTCGTTCGATCTCGAAGGTGTGCTCGGGCCGCCACTCGAGGCGCACCCGCTTGCCCCTTGACTCGAGCGCCTCCTGGGAGGACGTCTCGAGGTTCTGCCGTACAACTGTGAGCTCGCCGCCTGAGTCGAGCTCGACGATGTACCTGGTGAACATGCCGACGTAGACGACGTCGCGGATACGACCCAGCTCGCCTTCGCCGGCCTCGTCGAAGTGCATCCGGATCTTCTCCGGACGGACTGTGAATTTTCTGCCGTCCCGCTCGAGCACGTTCGAAACGCCGACGAACCCGGCCACGAACTCGGTCGCGGGACGTTCGTAGACCTCAGCCGGCGCGCCGATCTGCTCGATCCGGCCTTCGTTGAAGACTGCGAGGCGGTCGCTCATCGTGAGCGCCTCCTCCTGGTCGTGCGTGACGTAGACGAAGGTGATGCCGATGTCGCTGACCTCGCGCTGGATGCGCTTCAGCTCGATCTGCATC
>Ga0157374_10002393_pt1 | contig 15817 bp, 16 predicted proteins | sample M25metaG_FD_115308 | JGI IMG/M metagenome (GOLD analysis project Ga0157374, IMG submission 115308) | Miscanthus rhizosphere microbial communities from Kellogg Biological Station, Michigan, USA - M2-5 metaG | ecosystem: Host-associated > Plants > Roots > Rhizosphere > Soil | place: USA: Michigan...
GAGAGCGGAGAAGAGGTTTCAACAAGAGAGGTGAAGAAAATCCTGAGCGATTTAATTGAAAACGAAAATAAAAAGAAACCGTTGAGCGATGAGCGGCTTACTGAGCTATTGCAGGAAAGGGGCTATAATATCGCAAGACGCACTGTCGCCAAATATAGGGAACAGTTAAATATACCGGTAGCCCGTCTTCGTAAAGAGTTATAAATGGAACCACACCTGGCAGTAAACGAAAAAAATAGTTTATTGGAAGTACGGCCACAAAGAGCTAAACAAACTTTTGCAGTGCGTGTTGTAGCACGCGTCATTTCATATGTTTTCCACCCCTTATTTATACCGGTCTACCTCTGCTGGTTAATTGTAAAGACTCAATCATACTTATTTGGCTCATTCACGGACTGGGAAAAAACGATATTCGTTACACGGTTTGGAGTGATGTATATCTTCTTTCCCCTGGTGTCTGTTTTATTAATGAAGGCGTTGAAGTTTATTAGTTCAATACAATTAAAAACGCAGAGAGACAGGATCATCCCTTACGTAGTTTGCATGATCTATTATTGGTGGATGTGGTATGTTTTGCATAACCAACCAGAATATCCAAATGAATTTGTACAGTTGAGTTTGGCCATCTTCCTCGCATCGATCGGTGGGTTGATTGCAAATATCAGCATGAAGGTGAGCATGCATGCAATAGCTGCCGGCATCATGGTGACATTTGTTATGTTGCTGGGTCTTTCGCGGGATGTCATTTTTGGAATTTACATGTCCGGGTCAATTTTTTTGGCAGGTGCTATTTGCACGGCCCGTTTTGTCGACAGTGATCATACTTCAAAAGAGATTTATGTCGGATTATTTATTGGAATCGGGGCATTATTGCTTGCTGCGCAATTCGCATAAATTTCAATCAAAAGCATTAGGACTTTTCGAAATCAAATTGTGTAATTGTTAATCCGGGCAATCGGCATAAATCGGGAGCCGGCGATTAAAAAACAAAAGCTCAATCATAGGGTACGATTGAGCTATTTGTTGTCATCCATCCTTGTATGCGTCGTCCAATCAGCCATTCAATATTTTCGAGCTTTGCAGATATTTTTTGGTTGGGTGATATATAAAAAAACAAGTTCCGTTTTTGATCATGTCAATGATCTCCGCACATTCAGTCTCAGGAACGGCAGGACAACCATAGCTACGGCCCATGAACTTATTTGTAGAAAGGTAATAACTACTGATATAGGGTGCTCCATGCAACACGATATTCCTTTTCATCGCAAGATTGTTAAACCCTGGCTCAAGACCTTGTAATCTTAGCGAAAGGCCGTGTTCACCGGAATAGGTTGAACTTGTAATGTAAAAGCCCAGGCTGCTTTGATGAGAGCGTGATCTGTTTGAAAAGCGCGTTGCATATTCGGTGCCTGAACCACGCCCATGTGCTACATAACTTGTCAGTAAAATCTTGCTATTGGCAAGATCCAAAATGTAAAGACGTTTTTTATTCGAAGACTGGCTAAAATCACAAATGACAAGTATATCCGCATTCGCGAGTTTTTGTTTTTTGATGAGGTGTTGATAACCTTTGTAGGCATAGTTAAATGCTTTTTCAGAAAGACCAACAGCCGCAAGGTTTAACTCATCATAAATAACTTTTGAATCCTTAATTATCGCATAATTGACAAAAGCGTTTTTCTTTTTAAGAGAAATGTTACCTTTTTCAATATGACGAGGGGGAATAAAAAGAAATGAAACGGCTATTGTTAGAAATTGGTTTTTCACTTTAGGTACGGTTTCTTTAGGGCTCAGGGCAAGTAGCCTCGACCAATTTTAAAACGAAAACAGTACCAAAATATTACTTTAGAAAAATAAAGGCGCCAAATTGAGTGTGTTTACTGATTTTTTTCGAATAAATACGAATAAAATCTCTAATAACAGATGAGAAAAATTCTATTGTTATTGAGCCTCATTTTTCCGGATGTTTGCTCTTTTACTTTCGCGTTTTTTACTAAGGAATTCATTGGAGTAAACTTTTAGCAGAACAATAAACAATGAAAGTAACATTGGGCCAAATATCAATCCAATAAACCCAAACATACTGATACCCGCAATTACACCAAATACCGTAACCAGCGGATGAATGTTCCCTAGTCTCTTATTGAGGATAAAACGAAACAGGTTATCAACGAGACCAATAATCCCGAATCCGTAAATAAGCATTATTATGCCCCGCCAGTTGTCTCCCTGTGCAAGAAAGATTATGGATAATGGCACGTAAGCTAATGCAGCACCCACTACCGGAAGCATGGCAGTAATGCACGTAATAGCAAACCAAAGAAATGGATCCTTCACACCAATCAGCAAATATCCAACTAATCCAACCACGCCCTGTATTACGGCTATGAGCGGTATACCAATGACACTCGCTCTCACGGTAGTGCGGATATCATTAGCAATTAGGTCAACGTTAGAATCTTTCAGGGGAATGTATTCGTATAATTTATCTTCAAGAATCCGGCTATAGATCAGCATGAAATATAAAACGAAATACAACACACCGATGATACTAATGGTATTGACTGTAATGTTCAGTATCTGTGGAATGATCTTTCGGACGAAGGGGCCGATCTGATTGATTGTGCTATCATCGGCAATAGCAAATCCGAATCTTTCTTTTATATCCTCCGAAAATGTTTTTAACGAGTCAATAATTTGATTGGAATGCTCAACAGCATATATGATTTTACTGGTTAATAAATTAGCAAGTATTCCAAATGGCAATAGAATAACCAGAAAAGAAAGTACCATTAACAACCAGGCTGCTTTTGGCTTACTCCATTTTTTTACCTCGGTCAGATAATGCATTCTCTCCCGCATCAAAATGTATAATGTGAGAGAGCCAAGCACTGCCGGAAGAAAAAAACTTAGTTCAAAAAAAAGTAAAAGGCCAAGTAAAAGGATAGTAAGAATAAAAAAAACCTGCCGTAGAATATTCTGATCGAGCGTATTTGGATCATTACTCATAAAACTGTTCACTAATTTAAACTAAAGTCTGCAAAGGCGGAGTTTCATTATCACACCACGACCTTTTTCCATTTTCCTTTCTTAAAAAAGATCCATGCGGTGATAGCGATCGCAGTTTCTGCTACTGGTATGGCAATAAAAACTCCCATTGAACCCCAGTTCAGGATCTTCGCCATAAAATATGCCAGTGGTATTTGAAAGAGCCAGAATCCTACAAAATGAATCCAGGTCGGAGTCCGTGTATCTCCGGCGCCATTCAGGGCCTGGATCATAACCATGCCTATGCCGTAAAAAATGTAACCCGTCCCAATAATTTGTAAAGCAACTCGTCCTACCTCGTGAACAGCATTGTCTTTTGTAAATATGCTAATGATGGGTGATGCAAATAAAACAAATAAGACCATAACCCCCGACATGAACACAGCATTATACTTTGCAGTCAGTAAAACACTCTGGGATGCACGTTCGGGCTGCTTTGCGCCCAGGTTTTGACCAACCAGCGTAGCTGCCGCATTACTCAGACCCCATGCCGGCAGAATAAAAAATACCGCGTTACGAAGGGCAATTTGATATCCTGAACTTGCATCCTTACCTCCAATTTCTGCAACAAGACGCGTTAGCACGATCCAACTTCCGGAGGCAATAAAAAATTGCATTACAGCAGGCCAGGAAACCTTCACAATGGATCGTATGAGCGGCCAGTCCCAGTTAAAATGAAACATTTTAATTTTTATCACCCCTTTGCCCTTGAAAAGGTGATAGCATTGATAAAGTACTCCAATGCCACGACCAACTGTGGTGGCAATGGCTGCACCTTTCAATCCAAGTTCAGGAAAAGGTCCGTAGCCATTGATGAGACAAGGGCAAAGGATAATATTGATCCCACTGGCGATCCATAAACTTCGCATGGCGATTGCAGCGTCTCCTGCGCCACGAAAAATTCCGTTGATGAGAAACAATAAAATGATCACGAGGCTTCCGCCAAGCATAATGCGGGCAAAGACTTCACCTTCGCGAACGACTTCAGGTGCAGCTTTCATAAGCCTCAGGATATCTGCAGCGTAAACAAATCCTGTAACACTTATAATAATGGTAATGATCAAGGAAATCAAAATTGCCTGGGCCCCCGCGTGAGCGGCTGGGCCCGGATTTTTTTCTCCGATCCTTCGAGCCACTACGGCAGTGGTACCCATCCCCAAACCCATTCCAAGTGTATATATTATTGTGATAACTGATTCAGTCAGACCAACTGTTTGAATTGCATTTGAACCAAGTCTTCCTACAAAGAACATGTCAACTACTGCAAACACCGATTCAAGACTTAACTCTAATATCATCGGAACAGCCAGCAGAACAATTGCCTGCCGAATACTCCCCTGGGTATAATCATGTTCGTCACCCCTGAATGATTGTTTTAGTAATGATATGAAAAGCGACGATCTGCTTGTATGCTGGTTTGATTGTGACATAAACGAAAATTGGAAATGAAAACAGAAATGGAAATATGCCTTAGACGGCAACAATAGGACACTAAAATTGCGTTCTAAAAAATGGGGGCGAACGTCAGCAGATTTTCATATTCGAAAATTGAGGGGGCAAAAATAGGGAAAACTATTTAAGAACTTCGCCGAAGGGCCAATAAATATTGGTGAACGTAACTTTCCTTTTGTTTACGGCGATACTGCATGATGAACCGTGGATGAGGCAGGGGAACTATTTCATCAAAGAATTCATATTCCTGGTTCAAGGCTGAAAAGAATTTCAGGTTTTTGTCGCCCCCGATGCAAATACAAAAATCAGTCTTGAATCCCAGCGAGATTTGTTTTTGAATACTGTTGATTATAAATGGAGTAGCAATAGTTTGGAGCTTCTTGTCATCATAATAATTCAAATTCAGGCCATTTTTTAAAAAACCCAATGGACTAACAGAGGTGACAAAATAGTTTGCATAAAACTTCTCTACACCTCCATACGCTTGAATTGACTCATAGATAAATTCTGCAGAAAGTTCAGTTTGGGATTTAAAGGAATGATCAATACCACAAAATTCTTTCAATTGTTTCGGCGCGGTAAAATTAATCCCGGTGGTACCAGCGCCAAAGCGGCCCGGATTGATACCGAAGATCAAGTGCCTTGGATTTGTATCGTTATAAAATTTACAAAAGAAAGTTTCGACTACTTTCATCACCTCTTTGTTTTCTTGAGGAAACAAGATCTCAATGCCTTTCGGTAATCGTGGCGGTTCAAGAGACCGATAAAAATTTATAATCATTTCAGCGAAGGCCATAGCGAGTTATTCCTGGCTCAATCTAATTCATAAAGGTCATTAAATAAAAAAGGGTTGCACCGCGGCAACCCTTTCGAACTTATGCTCCGTGAGTTAATTTTTCACAGGAACAGAGCCTGAACCCGGTGTATTAAAGTCTAATTCATTTTGGGGAACATCCCAATAATCCAGGTATCTGTACTCCATAAAGCATGGTACAGCCGCCGGGTTTGCCTGGGCTGGTACAAGCAAATTGCCGGGGACCATCACAATTGCGTTCGCGCGACCGCCTCCTTGTGCTGCTGGCTCTGTTACACCCCATCTCCTTGCATCGTAAAAAGCGGTGCCCCATAAAAACAATGCTACTCTTCTTTCCCGTCTAAACTCTTCCAGCGCGGCCGCTTGAGTTAAACCAGTTCCCGCAACATGTGCCAGCCCCGAATTCTGGAAGTCACGCACTGCATCTACATGTTGCAAACCGGCATCGATATTATTTACGCGAATCATCGATTCGGCCTTCATTAATTCATTCTCTTCATAACTGCATGCCCACGGCACAAAACCAACATTCGCTGCCGTAGCATAGTGCCCTCCATTTTCAATGTAAATTGGATTCCATCTTGTGCCAAATTGCAATCCTCTTCCTCGTTCATTGACATGGGGTGGACTAAACAACTCGAATCCTGTGTTAAACCTGGTGTCGCCGTCTTTAAATTCCTGGACCAATCTTTCGCTAACAAAGGTGAATTGTTGTGCTTCACCTATAAATGCATAGGGGTGATAAAACGCAGAGGAAATATCATTTGTCCCGGTTGGGTCCATCCCAAATTTAAAGATGATATCATTCGCCTGTATTCCGTTATTTGCTAAGGTTAGCACATCATTCCAATCAGTAGCGGTCATATCCTTTACCTTTTTATTGACTAAAAGATTACGTGCCTTTAAACTATTGATCTGGTGTTTCCAGCTATCCGGAGAAACGATATTCAGATTATCGTCAAAAGAAGCTACAATGGCCAACATCACTTCATCATAATCTCCATTTTCGGTAAGACCGTTTAATGTGGTGGTGCAATCATCCAAAACTTTAGTAGCCTCAGCCAAAATTTGAGAATGGTCTATAAAATTATCATTTATCTGTCCTGGACCATCTGTGATCACACCCGCCAGATACATTGATCCTATTCTTGAATAGGCATACCCTTTCCACCATTGAGCCCACGCTTTCAAAGTCCCTCTTTTGGTGTCAGCATCGCCGGAAAAAACAATGTCAGGATTTTCAAGTGATATTAATAACTGGTTGCATTGCGCAATGATATAATAACACGAAGACCACTCATATTGAAAAGCATTTCGCTCACCGGCATCACGGCTGTTGAATCCCTGCAATTGTGTTTTTTGATCAACCCCATTGGGATTGATCACGACCTGGCCGCTCGGAAGTGTGATGCTATAAACCTGGTTTACCCAGCGCAAGCCATAGTTGCCATAAGGAACATACGCTTCATCCCCCAGTACTGAATGATTGGAAAGCGCAATATGAAATATATTGGTAACGCCCTCATCCGGAACAGTGGCCACCATTTTTTGTATAATCCCAAGTGCAAAAACTTTCAGACCGGCTTCGGTCGTCAGGGATTGATCCGGCGTCGGATTATTAGGGTCTAATAAGATCAGACTGGACTTTTTACATGCTGTGCCCAGCATTAGCAAAGTACATATGATGATGATATATTTTTTCATAACAATTTCTTTGTTGATTAGAATTGAAGGTTAATACCAAGCTGGTAGGATTTAAGGTTGGGCACTCCAAAATAGTCTACACCTATGTTACTACCAGTTCCCAATGTTGCGTTACCCTGGCTATCCTGACCTGTTGTAGCTTCTGGATCAAGGCCTGAATAGTTGGTAAACGTTAGCAAGTTGCGACCTGATGCAGTTAACACCACATTCTTAACCCATTTTTGTTTGAAGGGATTGGCAATGCTATAGGAAAGTGTTACGTCTCTCAATCGTAAAAATGAGCCATCTTCAACGAAGAAACCTGTTCTCTGCACACTATTGTATAGGCTGTTCCAGAAGTTTACATACGACCCTGTTTGTCCATCAATCGTAACAGCTTTGTCGAAATCTTTTTGTATCCTATCCCTGTACATCCATTGCTTTGTAATATTATAAATGGAATTGCCCTGGATCCAATCAAACTGAAAAGAAAGACTTAGGTTTTGCTTAAATGTGACCGTATTGAAAAATGACATGTTGAAGTCAGGATAAGCATTTCCTACTACTTTTTGGTCATTCGGGTCTGTAAGAACAACACGTTTGGTGGTCTTATTAACAACCATTCCATTCACTACTTCATAATCACCATAATCGGCTGGATCTATATATGGAGTCTTATCTGGTCTTAGCTGACCAACACTTGTGAGGGCAGTGACAGTATAAAAATCTCCCAATGATTGACCTTGCGTTACAGCAAACACACCGGATACTACGGGCTGTCCGTTAGCAATCCTCGTCACTTTTGTGTTGAATGTGCCAAACCTTACCCCGAACTGCCAGGCAAGTGATTTAGATGTGTACATGTCTGCGTCGAGGCTAAGATCTATTCCCTTAACTTCAAGATCTATCAGGTTCTCGGGAATGTTTTGAACACCACTCGATGGAGGAAGGTCAGCTAAATTGATGATGTCGTTGTTTTTCTTTCTCCAGACGCTTCCCGAAAAGCTAATCCTTCCGAGCCAATCGCCTAATCCGGGTCTGTAGGTAATATCCGTACCGAGTTCTAATTCCTTTACTACTTGTACACCTAGTTCCGGATTGCCGGCTGTATTAGCAAGGAACAGAGCGGTGGCATTTCCGAGAGTAATAGTTCCAAGGGTTGATTGACGATTGTAATAAAGTCCATTGAATTCATGTGGAGGGATACCTGCCTCACCATAGGCTCCCCTGATCTTAAATTCGGTTAATTTATCCGATTTAAGAAGTTCTGAAAGTCTGAAGTAAGCAGTTCCTCTTCCGAAATTGAAGGGCTTCTGTTGATCCCCGAATTCAGAGTTATAATCGGATCTGAACCCTCCTGTTACTCCGAAAAGATTGCCGAAATCAACCGTTTGGTTCACGAGCCATCCAAACGTTATGTATCTGAAGCTTCCGTCACCGCTAACCTTTTGTTCAGCACTTGAGATAATATAAGGCGGGAATTGTGGGAGATTTAAACCTTGAGAATAAAATGAATTGTAATCCAGTTTTCTGTAATCGTACGATACTTGTGTAGTCGTTTTTATAGGTAAACTGCTATTGAAATCTTTTTGGAAATCTGTTCTGAAATAAAGAGTCGCGAGTGAGTTTTGGTAAAGTGATTTAGCATAATCGCGCCTCATAGATCCTTTCTTTGAAGGACCCCAGAAGCCCTCATCAACCTGGGGCGCAGCTTCCTGGTTCTTATAAAAATCATTGAACTCAGATACCCAGTATTCAACACCGTATTTATAATCAAGTTCTACAAACTTTGGAAACTTGTAATTCAAATTGGCGTTATTGATGATCCTTGTATTCTTGCCATTCCTTTCATGCCAGTCTGGTTCAGAAAGAACATTTAGCTGGTTTTCATCTCTTGGTCTTACCACAATTAAATCTGTTCCGGGATATGTTGACTTGAAATTGATCCAGGGAAAGGAATTTAGCAATTCAAAACGGTTATTATTAGTGCCCAGGAACAACGCATCGGGATTAAAAAGAATGCGGTCTGTTACGTTGTATGCTCCTGACAGCAAATTTTCATTCTGGAAAATAGTCTGGGTGGTATTGCGGAAAGTAAAGCCCTTGAAAAGTTCAAAACCCAGGTTGGCCGATAAATTCATCCTGGTTAATTTATTATTCAAAACACTTTGCTGGTCAAGGCGTGAAAAGGTAAATGCATAATCTGATTTTTCACCTCCGCCTGCTATGTTAACTGAATTGCTGAATGAGACGGCCTTCTCGTAAGCCTGGTCTAAATGATCGTACAAAGGAAGACTGGCCGGATAAGTCTTGTCGTTGGTAAGATTATAATTCGTGTTGAAATCTTCTTCTGCCGGGTCAGGCCATTCACCATTGGCGTCTGGCTGCAGAATGTTCCCATTCTTGTCAAGGATATTTCCTTGTGGGTCGGTTTGATAATGATGTTTTTTTGCAACAAGGTCATTTCCTATCAAGGCCTGGTCAAAGCTTACTTTGGAACTAAGCGAAACTGAAGGTCGTTTGTTCCTGGTGCCTTTTTTTGTAAAGATTTGGATCACTCCATTTGCGCCTTGCGCGCCATACAACATGCCTGCCGCTGGGCCTTTGGCTACTTCTACCCTGTCTACGTTAGCAATATCTAGCCCATTTATATCAGTGACCTGTACTCCATCTACCAGGATGATTGGAGTGGTTGAACCGAGTGAGTTTACACCACGCAGGATGATGTTTGCTTTTTGACCTGGCTCACCCGATGGACTTTGAATTTGTGCGCCTGAGATCTTTCCGACGAGGGCCTGGTCAACGGAAAGGATGGCACTCTTCGAAAAATCTTTACTGCTAACACTGGCAACGTCAATGGAAAGTTTTTTCTTTTCGGTAGCAACGCCCGTACCTGTCACGACGACTTCGTGCAAGGCAACTGCATCAATTGCAAGAGTCACCGAAATGCTGGACTGTCCCGCGACACTCATTTCTTTTGTCACGTAGCCAACGCCGGTAAAAACAAGTGTCCCGTTTTCAGGGGCATTGATTGAATAACTTCCGTCAATCTTTGTAGTGGTAATGGTCCTGGTATTTTTTACACCAACGGAAATTGAGTTCAGTGGAACTCCGTTTTCATCGGTAACCTTGCCGGTTATCTGTTTGGCTTGAGCAAGCAGGCAAATTCTCAGGCAAAGCATGCATAGTAGAAGGAAACTTATACGCATGTGGTTAATTTTTAGGTTAATAATAGAATTTCTCAATGCAGGTATTCACTTTGCGGACAGTTAAACTGCATTATTTGATGCAATCTTTCACGGAGCTTTTTACTGAAACGGGATTTCGGCTAACTGAAGAATGAAAAATTGTCGATAAGGGTAATGGTCTCGGTTATTTAAAATGGCCGAGGCCCCAATGGCCGATACTAAAGCCATTGTTTCGGCGTTTTTAATAGAGCCATATCCTTAGATAATCGCACAAAAATCCTTTTTTATGAAAAAACCAAAACCCTTTTTTACTGCCCTTTTATTATTGACTTCGTGTTTAATTTTTAGCCATTGCAGCCGTGATAAGGTGGGTTTAGTTTCACCTACCGAGGAAGTGTTGGTAAGGAATGTATGGGCGGTTGACTATTATTATAATAGCCAGGACATGACCGGCGAATATAGTAGCGCAAGACTGTTATTCAGTAGTACAGGCGCTGTGGGCTTTCTAATAAATGGAAAAACTACTTCAGGGAGATGGACCAGAACGGTCGATGCGGATAACAACGAATTGATCGACCTTCAATTTAATACAAGCAATGCCGATATCAACAGGCTAAATGAATCATGGAAATTAATTAGCCGGTCAGGTAACTCGTTACAGTTTGAAGGAAACAGTGGAACAGATGTTCTGTTTAGAATAAAATCTCAATGAGGTATTTCGATCCTCGGATAATCAAAAAACAAAAATTCTTTTTTTGCCAATCTGAATTCGCTCCATTTGTCCGTATTGATCTTTATGGCAAATACGCTGCAAGTAGGCATATCATCAACCCGATTCTCCGTAAGTGAATTGACAAAGTAAGAAATGCCTGGGTTATGTGAGAATACCGCCACACTGTCCCATTTGTCTTTGAAACCTTCGATCACTTCATAAAAACTTTGCTCGTTTGCCTCGTACAACTTCGGTTCGCGAACGATGTTTTTCTTTTTAGGATCAAACTCCTTCGTAAAATATTTACAGGTTTGGCGGGCCCGTTTTGCCGGGCTTGAAACAAAAGCATCTATTCTGATCTTTTTGCTGTTCAATCTTTTCGCCATTTCCGGTGCATCCTTTTTACCCCTTTCATTCAATGGTCTTTCAAAATCGGTTAGGGAAGCATCATCCCAACTGCTTTTTGCATGGCGAACCAGCAGGAGAATTTTACTCATATCAACTGATTAAAAATATCAAATTGCAAGCTAAAATTATCCCGAAAATCTCAAACTGCTCCGGAATTATTTTGACCAAATTCTTCTTTACTTTACAATAAGTAAAAGCCGATGAAGCAAGCCTTAATTTTTGTTACATTATTTATCACATACAGTTGCTCCACCAACCCTTATAAGACGTCCAACAAGAGTTATAAAAAACAAACAAAAGTCTATGCAAGGGTGCTGGCGACATATCCTCTTAAAGACTCAGTAACAAATTCTTCTTATTTTGTTGGCACGACCAATTTTAACCTTCGCAAACCAAATTTTGTCATTCTTCATCACACTGCACAGAACAGTTGTGAACAAACATTGGCGACTTTCATCACTGTGAGTAGCCAGGTAAGTGCACACTATGTTATTTGTAAAGATGGAAGCGTGCATCACATGTTGAATGATTATTTGCGCGCCTGGCAGGCCGGCGTTAGCAAGTGGGGGAACGCGACTGACATTAATTCGTTAAGTATTGGAATTGAAATTGACAATAATGGATTTGAACCCTTCACGGATCCACAGATAAATAGCTTGCTTCAATTACTCGACCGCTTAAAAAAAGCGTATAATATCCCCACGGCTAATTTTATTGGACATGCAGATATAGCTCCGGGTCGCAAGGTGGACCCTAACAGGTATTTTCCCTGGCAAAAGTTGGCGGAGAATGGTTTTGGATTTTGGTATGACACGGTTGGGATTCAAGTGCCCGCAAACTTTGATGCAATGCAGGCTTTGCGGGTCATTGGCTATGATATCGTGAAACCGGAAGCAGCTATTCAGTCTTTTAAATTACACTTCGTGCAGATGGATTCGACTAAGGCGATCAATGATGAGGATAGGAAAATTCTTTTAGATCTGGAGAAAAAGTATCAGTGAGGCATTAAAAATTTAATCCGGCAGCTCTTCACAAACATATCCCTCGTTCTTTAATGTATGCTCTACCAACTTGGGTGAAAGATCATCACCAACGATACGAAGTATTTTATCTTTGTCATGAAAGTCGACGTTCCATTTTATAACGCCTTTTAATTCATTTAGACGGGGCATCACCTGCGTGACATTTTTCTTGTAGCGAAGATTGGTTTTAAAAACTAAAATTTCCATAAATCATACTGAATTCTATATTCTAGATTCGTATTCTCCCGTTTTTGAGGTATCGCTTGCGGACTCTTCCGCAGCAGTCCTCTCCGACCAGCTACGATGTCCCCATCCCCCACAGCGCTTTTGCCATTCTTGTTTGAATTTTTCCCTTTCGTCAGGAGTCATGTTATTCCATTTGTTCATCATTCTTTGTTTCCAGTAATAATGCCTGCCTCCCCATGCTCCCCGGAAGCCCCCAAACAAAATTTTGCTCAAAACCAATATTCCAAGTGCCTGCAAAAATGTAATGGTATGAACATTTGTTACCTGGGCAAGTATATTGTTCCATAATAACATCACGACTCCCCCAAAAACTAAAATGGCTATGGCACCTATTAGGATAAACATCATAATTCGTCTGACTGTTTTCATAATTAATATTTTTATTGTTCGATAATATCTCTATACAATTGTTGTAATCGTTTTCTCAGGTGCAGCACGGCGTATCGTTTACGGCTGATCAATGTATTGACCTTTTCACCTGTTCTCTCCGCAATTTTGTGAAACGGAATATCCTCCAACTCGTTCCAGACAAATACTTCGCGCTGTTCGGCCGGTAATTCATCCAATGCTGTAAATAATTGTTGCCAGAAAAGGTTTCTCAAATGTTCGGTTTCGGGTGTGGAGTCTCCAGCCAGCAGAATTTCCCTGAAACTAAACTCTCCGTCATCCCCTTCGGCGAACATTTCCTGGTCCAATGATGCTGTCTGACGTTTGCGATATCTGTCAATGATACGGTTTCGAGCTACGCGAAAAAGCCATGCGCTTGTTTGTTCTATCGGCTCTGTTTCCATGACATTACTAAATTGGTACCAGACATCCTGCAGTATATCTTCTGCATCTTCGTCTGTATTCACACGGCCGCGAATGAAATAAAATAACCGCTTGCCATAATCCCGAACTGCCTGGATAATATTCTGTCTCCGCTGATCAGCCATTGAGATCGTCATCGTCTGCCATTTGAGAAGGTAGACGCATAAGCAAAGGAAATATTTTAATCGGATAGCTGTCGAAGGAGGGATGTCGGTGGCTGGTGAATAGTTCCGGCTTTTGTGGCTTTTTTGCCGGTGACCGGGAACTAAGAAGGTTTGTCTTTTGTAGTTCGAATAAGGCTGACGCCCGCTGTAAAGAAAAGAATCCCAAGAATACCGTAAGCGAGGATCTGACGGATATGGTGACCGCCGCTTCCTCCATTTATGAAATTAACAGCGGCAACGATCAGACCAACGACCCCTAAAACGGAGAGTATTATTCCCAAAGATCTTTTTTCCATATGTCAAAAAAAGCAAAGAACATGCCGTTACAACTATATGTGTGTACCAGCATAAAGCAAATAGAGACTGATGATTTTTTTCCATTCTGACACATCCTGGGAAAACTCAGACATTTCCTTATTCCTAATTTTTTCGAATGAATTGTCTACACCGGTCAATTTATCGAGATGCCGCTCACCGGCAGGATTCGCCCTTGTTTTATACAGTCTTTCTTCACAATGAGCTGGGTACAACGATGCAATGAGTTTTATTAATTCCAATCCCGTTCGTACGGGGCGAAAAGAAGATGCGTCCGAAATTTTTAATTCAAGGCCATAGCATTTCTCATTATGATACAAACCGTCCCCGGGCTCATAAGAATAAGGACGACCTGTAATGCCCGGTAATTTTAAATTCTCAAACTCTTTGTGCATTTGACCGGCATTGATCCATGGCGCTCCAAAAGTTTTAAATGGACTACTGGTTCCCCTTCCCTCATTTACATTAATGCCCTCGTGCAAACCCATGCCCGGATAAAATAATGCGGTTTCTGCATCAGGGATAGCCGGCGATGGCTGAACAAAAGACCATTTGCTGTCTCCCGTCGATTGTTCGCGGTTCCAGTTTTGTACTTTGATAATTTGCAGGTCGAGACCTTTTACGCGGGTTGCAGCGAAATAATTCGCAAGCTCTCCGAGCGAGCAGCTGTGACGAACAGGAATTGACCATCGGCCAATAAACGATGAACAATTTGTTTCGTCAAGCATGGGACCTTCTGTTAAATTAATGTCGCCACTTATTGGATTCGGCCTGTCGAGAATAAACAACGGCTTATTAAATTCCGCACAAGCTTCCATAATATGAGTCATGGTCCACAAGTACGTATAGAAGCGGCAACCGACATCCGGAATATCAAACAATATTGCATCAATATCGAAAAGATCTTCCTCTGATGGTTTTAACCGGTCGCCATATAAGCTTATAACCGGAAGTCCCGTGGCAACATCACTTATATTTCCCTGAAATGCGCCGTCTTCGCCCTGTGCCGTTAATCCATGTTCGGGAGAAAATAATTTGACAAGATCAAAGTTTGATTTGAGCAATGCAACCCTGCTTAGCGTACCGGTTGAAGTAGTTGCTGCATTATTTGTTACCAGGGCAAGGCGAAGGTTTCTGAACTTGTCAGCATCGCTAAGAAAACTATCAATTCCAAATAGCACTTGCGGCATAAATCAATTTAATTCTCCTGCAGGCTCATGGTCATCGTAGAGGTCACGGAGCTTTATCAATTCATTCTTCATTTGAAGAAATACTTTTTGGTAGGCAGGCGAATGAATAAGATTATGTTGTTCTTTGGGATCATTTTTGAGATCATAGAGCTCCCATTCACTGACAGTATAAAAATAGATCAACTTATATATCTCTCCCCTGATGCCCAAATGGGGAATAACTGTGTGGTCTGTACTGTATTCATAATAATGGTAATAGAGATAGGGACGTTCAAGGGAATTTTTTTTGCCGTCAAGAATTGGTGCCAGGCTTAATCCCTGCATCCATTTTGGTATTTCAACACCAGCGACATCTAAGATCGTCGGAGCAAAATCAATATTCTGCACCAAAGCATTTGTAGCAGTTTTTGGTTTTATATGCCCTGGCCACCTTATGAGTAATGGTGTCTGCATACTTACATCGTACATAAATCGCTTATCCAACCAACCATTCTCCCCTAAATAAAATCCCTGGTCGCTCGTATAAATCAGCAGTGTATTTTTTGCCAGCTCATTTTCGTCAAGATATTTCAAAACTTTTCCTATATTTTCGTCAACTGATGCTACGCAGGCGAGATAATCCTGCATGTACCATTGATATTTATATTTTAATAATTCTTTTCCTTTTGGTTTTAACTGCTGTAATAGTCTTCCCCGTTCAGCATAAATTTCTTTGATCTTATCTCGGTCTGGTTGTGGTATCCGATCCATAATGGTGTTGTAATA
>Ga0157374_10002394_pt1 | contig 15808 bp, 14 predicted proteins | sample M25metaG_FD_115308 | JGI IMG/M metagenome (GOLD analysis project Ga0157374, IMG submission 115308) | Miscanthus rhizosphere microbial communities from Kellogg Biological Station, Michigan, USA - M2-5 metaG | ecosystem: Host-associated > Plants > Roots > Rhizosphere > Soil | place: USA: Michigan...
GATTTCTCAGCGCGCACGGTCGGATCCGTGCATCAGTGGCGCAGCGCATACGAGCACGGCGCGCGTGCACACTCCCGTAAACCGGATGCCGCGCTGGACCTGATCGAGCAGGCGTCACCAGGTCCGTACGTCGAACTGTTCGCGCGCCGCCATCGACTCGGGTGGGACGTCTGGGGTGACGAGTCCGCCAACACGGCGCAGTGGGAGTCAGTCGGATGAGCCGCTGGTGGCTGGTCGAGCTGCACGAGGACCTGGAGCATCTGCCGTTGACGGCGACGACCGCGCCGACGGACCGCTTCGGCGTGTGGAACGGCGTGCGCAGCGTCAATGGTGTCAAGCAACTCACCGACATGGAGGTGGTCAGCTTCGAGACGCTCGAAGAGCTCATGCGCGAGAGCGACCCGGAGCTGATCCAGTTGTGGAGAAAACAGAGGGCCGAGCGTGCCAAGGAATCCACAGCCGGCGCTTGAGGGGGAAACCGAGCGCGAGTACGCGTGGCGGATCTATCCGAATGACGCCCACCAGATCCTGCTGGCCAGCGCGGCGCCCGCGCGACGCTGCGCCCAGACGGGCTGTGGGGCCCCGATCTGGTGGGGGTTTACGCGTGCCAACAATCGGCGGTGCCCGTTCGACATCAAGCCCGACGGCACCAGGACCGGCACGAGTCACTGGCGGACATGTAGAGACAGACCGAGCCGATGACTCGTGCAAGCCGAAGCCTGCGGGCCTTGTACAGCGCTCGCTGTCGAAGTGGTAGCCACTGGTGCTGCCGCGGCGTCCGAACATGTGACCCGAAGGGCGGCGATGTGAACGGCGCCGTGAATCCGAACCGTCGGAAGTGCGAGTGCACGTGCCATCAAACAAAGGAGTCCGACTGATGCAATTCAAAGCTCGACTCGCCGCGGTGCGCGGCACGCCCTCACGCGCGGACGACGTGCGCACGGTGGTCCGCCTGAACCTGGAGGCGCACGACATTCCCAGCGACTGGCTGTTCTCCCAGCTGGGCGAGGACCTGGTCGTCAACCTGGCGGAGGGCACGGTGTCGATGGGCCCGCTCTTCGAAGCGGAGGACAAGGAAGAGGTGGAGGACCGTTCCAATGGCCACGTCAATGAGGAGGAAGTGGTCGTTCCGTCGAATGGACGCCGTCGCCACGGCACACGCTCGAGCGAGCACGTCTAGCTGTTTCCATGCCCTGGGCGCGGTTCGAGGACGACTACCTGGGTAATCAGAAGCTCACGACGCTGTCCACGGCGGCGATCGCTCTGGACATGGCCAGCATCGTGTACTCCGCACGGGAGTTGCGCGATGGGCAGCTGACGGTTGCTGACGTGCAGACGATCGCGGCACTGATTCACATCCGTCGATGGGCACCGGTCGCCGCGGAACTGGTGACAGTGAACCGGTGGACGTCCACTGGTGACATCTACAGCATCCACGATTACCTGGAGTACCAGCCCTCACGACAGCAGGTGTTGACGGAGCGCGCCGCGGCCGCCGAGCGCATGCGACGCGCCAGGTCCGGGCGAAGTTCGTCCGAACGTTCGCCGGAACTTCGGGAGAAGTTCAACAACCCCGTACCCGGTCCCGGTCCCGTACCCGGTCCCGAACGTTCTCCGAACGTTCCGGTTACCCCTCCCCAACCCTCCCCGCAAGCGGGGCGGGAGGCGCCCCCCAGTGGGGCGCCCGATTTGAGTACGAACGGGATGAAGCCACGAGTGCGAAGTGCCAAAGCCGAGCCACCACGAGAGCCAGCATGCTGCCCAGACTTCGCCAGAACCGGCTCTGAGCACTGGGCGTACTGCCCGAAGGCCAAGGCACCAGCCGAAGCCGAAGCATGACGACCACGCTCAGCGCCGACTGGTACCTTGCGGCACGCGAACGCTGCCACGCCCTGGCCGTCGAGATAGTGCGGCTCGATCGTCTCGCCGACTCGTTCGAGGCCGCGGGCCAGTACACCCGCGCGGACCAGGTGCGTTTTGATCGCGACTTGGTGCGCGAAGATCGCTCGAGATTGATGCGCGAAGTGTGGCGCCATCGGCGCATTTCGGTGCCGCGGTGACGCTCCAGGGGCTGACGTTCCATGCGTGGCGGTGGAATGAGCACTATCGACCCGAGTGGGGCCTCAAACTGCTGCGGTATCGCGATGGCTCATGGCGTGTGCTGCTCAAGCTCGGGCGACGGTCGTGGTCCGTCGGAGATTGGTGAATGCCGCGCGGTGTGCCGCACTCGCCCGAGCTGCGCGCCCAGGCCGTCGCCGCGGTCCTGGCCGGCACGGCATTGGCCGAAGTCGCTCGGCAGTTCGGCGTCTCGAAGGGCACCCTCGGCAACTGGCTCGCGGCCCACAATGACTCGCCAGTTGGAACGGTTGGAACGCCTCACGCGCGTGCGCGCGATCCCGAGTCGATCGCCGAGCTGATCCTTGACCTCATCGCCACCCACGTCACCACCATTCAGGCTCAACTTCAGGCAACGAGCCGGCCCGACTGGCTCGAAAAACAGTCCGCGGCCGAGCTTGCCCAGCTGGTTGCCGTTGAGCGCGATACCACGCTTCGACTTCTCGCCGGACTCCGGCCTGTCGCTGCAGACGCCGACGACGACCAGCGCACCCTCGCAGCTCCCGACGCAGGAGACGCTCGAGCGTGACTGGCGGTTGTGGCTGCGCACGCTGTTCGGTCGCTACCTGAGCCGCGCCGGTCAGTTCGTTCCGTTCGCGCCGCACCACGAGGACCTCTGGACCTGGCTCTGGTCCATCGAGCTCGAGCAGCGCAGCGTGCCATTCGTCGCCGTATGGCCCCGCGGTGGCGGCAAATCGACCAATGCGGAACTCGGCTGTGTGGCGCTGGGCGCGCGCGGCCGCCGGCGCTACGCGCTGTACGTCTCGGCGACGCAGGCCCAGGCCGATGACCATGTGCAGACGATCGGCGGCCAGCTCGAGTCCGCGGCGTTTGCCGAGGTCTACCCGGACGCGGCTGCGCGGTTGCTGGGAAAGTACGGCTCCGCGCGTGGTTGGCGCCGCGACCGGTTGCGCACCGCCTCTGGTTTCACCATCGACGCCCTTGGCCTGGACGCTGCTGTGCGCGGTGTGAAGCTCGACGAGGCCCGGCCGGATCTGATCCTATTCGACGACCTGGACCGTAGCGACGATTCACCCCAGACCATCTCCAAAAAGATCGACGTCCTCACGCGCGAGCTGCTGCCAGCCGGATCCGTCGATTGTGTGGTGCTCGGCGTGCAGAACCTGATCCGCTCCGACGGTATCTTCGGCCAGCTCGCCGACGGCACCGCGGACTGGCTCAGCGACCGACAGCTCTCCGGGCCCGTGCCAGCACTGCACGACTTTCGCTACGAGCAACGCGGGGGGAAGACGTGGATCACTGGGGGTACGCCCAGCTGGAGCGGCCAGGACGTGACGGTGTGCCAGGCGCGGATCAATGATCTCGGACTGCGCTCGTTCCTGGCGGAATGTCAGCACGAGGAGTCGGCCGAGGGTCGTGCATTCCCGGAGTGGTCCAACGACGCACACGTCTGCGATCCGTTTGACATTCCGAGTGAGTGGCTCCGCTTCCGCGCGGTGGACTACGGCTATGGCGTCCCGTTCTGCTGTCTGTGGGGCGCACGTGCACCGTGGGGACAAGTGTTTATCTATCGCGAGCTGTACGGCGCGGGCATCGTGGATAGCGAACAGGCACTGCAGATTCTGGCTGCAACGCCTCGGCGCGAACGAATCCACGACAGTGTCGGCGATCCCTCGATGTGGACGCGCACCCACAACGGGCGGCCGGTGCTCGCGCCATCGGACGCTTACGCTGAAGTGGGACTCGTGCTCGGCAAGGCAAGCAATGAGCGACTGGCGGGCAAGGCGCGCGTACATGAGGCGCTGTACTTCGACGACGACGTGCAGCCCATGCTCCAGGTTTTTCGCGGGGCGGCGCCGAACCTGGTGCGCACACTGCCGAAACTACCAACGGATCCGCACAATCCCGAGGACGTGGACACCACCGCCGAGGACCACGCGTACGATGCGCTGCGCTATCTGCTAGCGACGATCGAGTTCACGTGGCCGTCGCGTGAACTGGGGCGCTCAACCTACAGCTTCAGCCGCTAACTGCTCAGTTGCCGAGGTAGATCACCGACGGCGTATTTACCGACGTACCGATGCGGTTGCCGCTCGTGTCGTAGTGGGTGGTGGTCGTTGGCACGTCGTTGTGCGTGCTCCCGTCGAGATAGATCACCGATGGGGTCGTGACGCTCGTGCCGATCTGGCGGCCGTACTGGTCGTAGTCGATGGAGGTGGTGCTCGGCTGGACGAGCGTGTCGGCGCTGGCGATGGCGGGGGCCAGGAGTGCGCTACCAAGCGCGAGTGCGGCGAGGAGATACGATCGAATATGCATCGCGAAGATCTGCCTTCGTTGTGCGAGGTGTCTCGGCCCGTTCTGCGGGCCGGGCCGCCGACTATAGCCCGCAGTCGAGTCGAGTGGCGGTGGAGTCTGCGTGTCGGCATGGTTACGGCCGGTCCCGGCGCGTGAAACATTCGCCGTGAAACATCGCGTTACACTTCGGCCCCAGAGTCGTGGCTGATCGTCCGCCCAGCGCGTCCTACCCTGAGTGCGTCGTGGCCGAGCACAAGTACGTGCTGGATGAGCACGGTGAGGCCCGGCCCGAGCCCGATGTGCTGGTCTGGGCTCGCTGGTTCGAGTCGGACGAACGGCGCATCCTCCGCCAACAGCGCTGGGTGCGCGACAACGGGGACGAGGTCTTCGTAAGCACAGTCTTTCTCGGCCTTGACCACGGGTGGCTGGGCGGTCCGCCAGTGCTCTGGGAGAGCATGGCGTTCCTGAACGGTGAGAGCCTGGAGGAAGACCGCTACACGAGCCGTGAGGCCGCGACCTCTGGCCACAGGCGCATGGTGCGCATGCTGGGCGGGCCGGACCTTGGCGACTGATCCGCCGAGCGCCAGCTACCTGAACAACCGAGACGTCTGGACAGAGTACGGGCGGGCAATCGGCTACGCGCTTCGCAAGGAATTAGCGCAGGTGACGCCCGATGGCTGATCGTCCGCCCAGCGCGTCGTACCTGTCCGAACTCCAGACGGAGATGTACGACCGCTACCGCCGCGACGACGTCCAGATCGACACCATGCGCGCCCAGCGCGAGATGCGCATCCCGGCCATGATGGGCGCCGACGAGAAGTACACCCTCGTCAACGTCGACCCTCGCGATCCGGACGTAAGCGAGGAAGCCTTCCAGCAGACGGCGATGCTCACCCTCGAGCGGCCCAAGCTGCACCTGGACGGTGGTGAAAGCGACACGGCGCAGACCGCGGCTTCCCAACGTGAGCACTGGACCGAAGAGACGCTCTGGCACTGCGGCTCAAGGACGCCCGGCGCTGACACGATGAGCTTTGTGACCGACGCCGCACTGAACGACGGCGGCGCGTGGGCCAAGATCCTGTTTCTGCCCGACGCCTGGGACAAGCGCTACGCCTATCCGGTGCCCAACCCTGGTGAAAGCGCCGAGGCGTGGGCCCACTACGACAAGGCCACCGAGGACGCGAAAAAAGCGTGCGGGCCACCGTTCGCCTGGGAGTTCTGCGACGCCCGCGCGGTGTACCCCGACTACATGGGCGGCAGGATCGCCGAGGTGCTCGAGGTCACCGACCGCCCGGTGCGTACCACGTTCCGCCGCTACCGCCTCGGCGTCGACGGCGACGGCAACATCGTGCCCGAGGAGTTCGGCCAGTCGCAGGCTTCGAACGCATACGGCGCGGCCGGGCGGCCGATCTTGCCGACCAGTATCACCATGATCGAGCACTGGGACGAGACCTGGGCGTCGTGGGCGGTGACCGGCACCAACTACAAAAGTGAGCCGACCGGCGCGATCGTCAAGCAGTTCAAGCACAACTACGGCTTTCTGCCCTACGACTTCGCGCCAGGCCTGTGGATGAACCACTGGCGCAACCGCAAGGTGGGCTGGGGCGTGTCGCAGACCAAGCTCTGGCTGGTGCAGTACCGCCAGTACCTCAGGGCGATGCACGCCCAGTACGTCGCGCGCGACCTGCTGTCGCCGCTGGTGACGTACGGCGACTCGACCGCTGCGCCGGTCATCGGCGACGACGGCAAACCGCGCGATCGCGACCCCGGCCCACTGCCCGGCGAGGTGATCAACCTGGGCCCTGGCCGCCAGCTCGCGCGCATCCAGTACCCCGACGCCGCCACGCTCGAAAAGCACATGCAGCTGATCGACAACGCCATCCGCGAGCTCGAGTCGCCGCGGGTCACCACGTTGTCGGGGATGGAGGGCGCCGGCTTCGCCATCAGCCAGGTGCTGAGCTACTCGCGGACGCGCGTCGGGCCGATCGTCAACAACATCCAGGCGCTGCTCGAGCGGCAGTCCGAAAAACTCTGGGACCTGGCGCAGAACAAGGTCAAGGAGAAGATCTGGGTCGGCTATACCGGCTCGGACTCCAGGAGCGGCAGCGGCTACATTGGGCTGGGCCCGGACGACTTCGCGCGCCCGGTCAAGGTGCGCTGGGAGGTGCAGCAGGAGCTGCCGACCGACGACCTGATCAAGGCGCGCTACGCACACGAGCGGCTGCAGGCCGGCACGTGGGGCAGCGACGAGGCGATCGAGTACCTCGGCAACAATCCGGACGAGATCCGCCGAAGCAAGGCGCGCGACCGCATCCGCCAGAGCGATGAGTACCAGAAGTGGCTCGACCAGCAGGTGTTCCAGTTTGCAGGACGAGGAGACATCCTGGGCGCTGCATCACAGGCCCAGGCGCTGGCTGCCAAGGGCACCCTACCCGGACAACCAGGCGCGGGGCCGAACGGCATGCAGACCCCGGCTCCGGGTGTCTTCGAGGGCGGCGCGGCAGGTGCAGGAGGGGTCCCGGACCTCGCCGCACTCGCCACCGCGCCGAACGGCGCCGGCGCGTTGCCACCGCCGGGGCAGCAGGTCATGATGGGCTCAGCCGCGAATATCGGCGCCCCAGGCGCAGGAGGTTTTTAAGCGTGATGGCAGGCAACAAACTCGGTAGCAATCCCTCGAGCAAGGGCTGGAAGCCCCCGTCGAACCGCGAGCACCCACCCAAGGCCGGTGCGCATGACTGCGGCCCGGTCAGCAACCACGGTGGTGGCTACGGCGCCGGCGGCAGTGGTGGACCAGTCTCTCCGCCGCCCCACGGCGTCGCGAAGCGCTGAGCCATGGTCCAGAAGCGGCGGGGTCGAAAGTGGACCGAGGCCGCTGACACCGCGGCCGACAAGCGCGCCGGGATCAAGCAGGGCAGCGCTCGAGACAATGCCCTTGACCGCTCGCGGGGCGTGCCCGTGCGTCCGCCGAAGAAAGGCAAGTAGCGGTGGCCGGCAAGAACTGGATCAAGGATGCGGTCAAACGACCGGGTGCGCTCACCCGGAAGGCCAAGTCGGCGGGCATGTCGGTCTCGGAGTTCGCCAACAAGGCCACCAGGCCTGGCAGCAAGGCGAGCACCCAGACCAAACGCCAGGCCAACCTCGCGAAGACCCTGCGAAAGCTTGGGTGACGGTGCCATCTTTCCGCTGGTGTGCTTCGGGCTGATGGTCCTGGTGCTGGCGGTGATCCTGCTCAACGAGTGGCGCTGATGGACGATGCGGAGTTCGAGCGGCAGAAGGCGCGGCTGCTTCACCTGGTCGACAAGTGGATCGAGCCGCTCGGACTCCGCTGGTGGCGCATCGACGTGGTGTATTGCCGTGACGAATTCGAGGTCGACGGCGCACCCGCCCGCGACACGATGGCGTCGTGCAAGGCCAACTGGCGCTATCTGCAGGCCACCGTCACTTGGAACATGCCCCGCGTCAGAGACGAGGACGATGACGAGGTCCTCGAACGATCCTTCGTCCACGAGTGCATGCATGTTTTCCTCAACGAGATGCGCGAGACCAACAACGACGATTGGCTGTCGCATGAGGAACGTGTCGCCTCGATGCTCACGTCAGCATTTCTGTGGGTGCGCCAGGCCGCCGAGCCGGTTCACCTCCAGACTGACGGTACGGTCGCCGCGGCGTCGGCGCTGAATGGCCTCATGGCCAGCGCCCAGGAGCCATGGCACTGATGCCGAGCCAGAACAATCCGCAGGACCCGGACGTGCTGCGCGACTCGCTCACCCGCGAGGTCACCAACGACGCGTACGCCATCGCGGGCCAGATCTTCAAAGGTCCGCATTCGGACGTCAGCCGTGTGAGCAACGAGCAGCTCGACGAGCGCTACCGCCAGGCGTTTCTCAGTGAGGACCGCGGCTACCTGATGGCCGAGGCCTCGCGTGACCCGGCCCAGTTCCTGGCGGCCATGGAACGCCTCGGCGTGAGCATGCCGCCCGGCGAGGAGCTGCAGCCCGACCCGCCGCTACCCAAGGCGGCCAAGAGCGCCGCGCCGATCCCGAAAGCGCCGACCGCGACCCAGCCGACAACGTATGCCGCGCCGGAAGACGTGCCAGCGCCCGCGCTGCCGACGCCACCAGCCGCGCCCGCCGCGGTGCCACCGATGGTGCTTTCTCCATCGCAGGCAGCCGTGCCCTTGCCGGCGCCAGTCACCGCCATGCCGCCCCCGCCCGGCGTGATCCCGCCGCCGGCGCAGCCGCCGTACTGAGCGCTGAGCCATGCCGTTCCTGCTGCTCGACGACGCCGCGGACGAGGCCACACGCCGCCTGCAGCAGTTCGGCACCGACCAGCTGACCAATCTGAGCGCGGTGCGCCAGGGCGCGCAGAGCGCGGCGGCCAGCGCGCAAGACGTGACGCAGCGGCTGATGCAGTTTGGCCAGGGCCAGCTGGACTCGCTGCAGCAGCAGGCCCAGGTGCAGGTCACGTCGAACCTGAGCGACATCACTGGCCGACTGCAGGATTTCGGCAGCCAGCAGCTCCAGGAGTTGAACCAACCGGTGCAACAGGCGGCGCAGCAGGCGCAGGCGGCCGTCCAGGGCGGCCTCCAGCCACTGCAGCAGTTGCAGCCCCTGGCACCGCCGTCCGCGCCGCCGGCGCCGCAGGGACAGAGCCTGGACCAGACGCAGCCGACCCAACCTCAGGGTGGCGGGGCGATCGACAGCTCGAGTGTCGAGAACTTTGCCAGGACCTTCTCGCCCTACGCGCAGGCCGCCGCGCAGGCGCTCGGCATCGACCCGTCATGGGTCACCGCGATGGCCGGCTCGGAGTCGAACTACGGTAAAGCCGGCGGCAACGAGCTCTTCGGCGTCAAGGCGCTGCCCGGTCAGAAGGGCACGACCATGATGACGCACGAGGGCGAGTACGGCGGCAGGCAGCAGAACGCCACATTCGCCGCGTATGACACGCCGCAGGACGCCGTCGATGCGTGGGTCAACCTGATCAAGAACCACTATCCCGGCGCGGTGAACGCGCCCGACCTGGCGACGTTCGTGCACGGCTTGAAGCAGGGCGGCTACTTCACCGCGGCCGAGCCCGAGTATCGCGACATCCTGAGCAGCATCCAGAAACGCGTCGCGCCGTTTGTCGAGGGCGCTGGTCAGGTCGTCCAGCAGGGCACGCAGGCGGTGCAGCAGGCTGGCCAGAACCTCCAGCAGCAGGCCACCAGCAAGCTCGGCGACATCAGCCAGTTCGGCGACAAGCAACTCACCAACGCCGAGGCATACGCCGCCTGCGGGCCCGCCGCGGCGGTGCGCTTCGCGCAACTCTTTGGCCGCAACCCGACGTTGCGCGAGGCGGTCGACCTGGCGTCCAAAGTTGGGTGGACGGCCGCAAACGGCATGGCCGGGCTCGGGTCCGAGAGCAACCTCTTCGACGCCATGGACATCCCGCACCGCCAGGTCGGCGCGGACTGGAATGCCCTGGCCAAAGAGGCGCAGAGCGGCAACCCGGTGGTCATCAGCACGCCCGGCCACTACTTCACGGCCGACGGCTACGACCCGAACACGGGTGCGTTCCATGTCGGCCGCAGCGGCACGGATCTGCGCCAGGGCTCGGAGTGGATGACGCCGGCGCAAATGGAAAACGTCATGGGCAAGCTGCAGGGCGGGCTGGCCGCGGACAACCCGCTCGTGCCCGGTGGCTCGCCATTGAGCCAGGGCACTGGTGGTGCACCGTCGGGTGGTCCGAGCGGTGGGCTGGAGCAGGCCAAACAGAAAGGTTTGCAGATCCTGGACCAAGCGTTGCCACTTGCGGGCGACCTCGCCACCGGTGGACTCACGCGCCGCTTCAACCAGAACCTGCAGGACCTGACCCAGCACGTGCTCGGCGTCGGCCAGGTCGACTCCAGCCAGGACACAAGTGTCCCGTTGCCATCGCTCGAGGATCTCAGGGGCGGCGTTGGCAAGGCCGTCGAGGACTTCGCCTATGGCGGACCCATCAGCGCTTTCAACCAGAACCCGCGCGAGGTTGGTGAGGGTGTGCGCGACACGCTCGCGCCGTACATGCCGCCGGGTGTGCTGGACTCGCTCCAGACGCTGCAGGAGCTCAACGACAAATACACGGGCACGGCCGGCGCCCAGACCATCCCGATGAAGGGACAAGAGCCGCTCACCCTCAGCGTCGACCCGTCGGTGATGACGCCCGATGATCGCGAGCGCTACGAGCAAGCCCGCGGCGCGGTGGCCGGTCTCGCGACGGCCTTCGTCGACCAGCCCACGCTTACGGGCATTCGCGGCGGCGGCGTAATCCCTGGTCCGAGTCCAATCGCTGGCGGGCGCGGGCCGATCGCGACGGCAGTCGATGTCACCAAGCAGTTCATGCTGAGCAATCCGTCGACGCACGTCGGCAACACCATCGGCAACACGCTCGAGCTGCTGCGTTCGCCCGTGGCGCTGACCCTCGGCGGTCGACCGCTGGACGCGCTCGCTGGCATTGGCGCCACAACTCGAGCGCTGCCGGACGCCACCGTCGCCGCACTCCAGGCGCTGCGGGGCACCGCGCCCGCATCGCTCGGCAGCGCGGCGCAGACTAGCCGCTGGTGGCAGCCGGTTTACAAGGCGCTCGGCGCCGCGGACCAGTTCACGCGCACGCTGGGCGAGTACCAGGGCATGGCCGAGCACGCCAGCTACTTGTTGCGTCAGGCAGGTATCGACCCGGCGTCCGCTGGCGCGCAGCCGTTCCTGGCAAGCCATGCTGCTGAGATCACCGATGCCGGCCGCCGCGCGGGCGGCAACAGCGTGTTTCAAATGCAGCGCACTGCCACGGGCGGGCTGGGCTTCCTCGACGACCTCGCGAACCGCTTCGGCCACTACAAGGAAGGTCTGCTCAGCTCGCCATCCAATCGCGACCAGTTGCTGGGGGCACTGCTTGACACGCAGATTCCTTTCAGCGGCGTTCCGAGCAGAATTCTGCAGATCGGTACCGGTCGCCTGCCGGGCATCAGTCAGGTGAGCGGTGCGTCGCGAGCCATCCAGGCGGCGCGCGTGGGCGACTACGCCACCATGCAGCGTGAGATCGGGAACACGCTGATGGAGTCGGCCATTCAGGTCTGGATCGCGGAGCAGGTGCGTGAGGGCAACATCCGCGGGCCCGACGACCCGGACCATCCGGGCGAGGTCAACTTGCTGGGCAACTGGGTCAACGGTGGCTTGCTGGGTGCCTACGCGCTACCGGCGATGATCATGGCCGCGGCCGCGGAGGGCTTCGGCAAGCCGCTCACCAGACCGACGGAGGGGGCCGGCGACGCCGTGATGCAGCGCATGGGGAACGCGCTGGCAAGTTCGATGAAGCCGTTTGTGCAAGCCATTCCTGGTATGCAGATGGTCCACTTCTTGGGTGCGTTGGGCGAGGGGCCTGGTACGGCGTTTAAGGGCGAGTTGCAGGACACCATCAACCGCATCACTGCTCCAGGCGCGGCGAAGTTCATCGAGGACGTCACCGATCCGACGCAGCGCGACGTCAGCCAGGGGCTGGCTGGCCTGTGGGAGACGCCCATGGCGCGCTGGCCAGGACTGGCGCAGATGCTGCCGGCCAGAATCGACCCGACCACGGGCGAGCCGATGGAAAAGCGCCGCAGTGGTCCGGGCATCGTGCTCGGGGCTGAGAGTTGGGACGAGTCACGCATCCGCGAGGAGGGCAACCGCCTCGTGAAAGCTGGCTATCCGAAGGCGACACCGCCGTCGACCTATCCTGACCAGGTCACGGTGGGCAGATCGATCGTCACCCTGAAACCCGACGAGCAGCGTGCGGTGGCCGAGATTACGGGCAAGATGCTCGGCAATTTCGCCGCACGACTCGACGAGCCTGGCTACAAGAACGCGCCTATCGCCACCCAGGCGCGCATGATGGAGGCGTACCTGAACGCCGCAGACCGCGCGAAGGTCAGCGCCGCGCTCAAGGTGCTCGGTCGACCCGAGCTCATGCGCCGCGCCGCGTTGGGACAGAAGGATATTGGTGGACGGCTCGTCAACCAGGGGCCACCGGTGAACATCGAGATCCCGAGCCTTGAGGACCTGCAGAAGCAGGCAGGGCAGGCAGCATGATGAACCTGGCTCAGTCGCTGGTGGGTGTCCGATGACGACGCTGATAGTCGTGGTAGACGTACGTGCCCAGCCAACCAAAGTAGACGCCAGTCGCCAGCCACGCCACGGACGTGTCGATGAATGCCCCCACACCCATCATCACAAAGGCACCGGGGAAGATAATCAGTCCCACGGCAAGATCTCTAAGTCGCGAGTAGGATCGTTGCTGCATGGCGAAGATTCCCCTTCGTTGTGCCGTGGTCCCGGCCGTTCGCGCGGCGCGGGGCCTTCGTTGTGTAGTGCGCGCAGTATAGGGATCAGGTTTCGCTGATGGCCACGATTCAATCGCTCGTCGATAACCTTGGCACCGGGTGGAAGATCGTCCAGCCCACTCCGGTTGAAGACACGGCGGTTGTCACCGTCAGCGACCCGACCACACTCCAGACCTCGACGGTCAACCGCGGCACGGGCAAGTACTACATCGTCGTCCAGGACCCCGAGGGCCATCAGCGCGCACTGTTTCTGAAGGCGCAGCCAATCAAGGGTGGCCTGAACGTGCGCCAGACGGGCGTCAACGATCAGCCCGACCCGACTACGGGCAAAGTGCCCGACAACATCTACAACGGCGATCTGAAGACGATCCAGTGGGACCAGGCCGGCCCGCTCGGTGACGTACCAGCCAAGCCGAAAGAACCCAAGGAGCCCAGCGCCAGCGCCAACCTCGACAAGCTCGACGCCAAAGGCAATGTCATCCCCGCGGGCGACACAACGACGAAGGTCGCCAAGCTGCGTGACCCTGCCACCGGCACGGTCATCGACATCCCGCAAGACCCCAACGGCACGCTGACCACGATCAACAACACGCCGATGGTGGTCAAGCCCGACGGCACGGCCACCGCGGTCACGGGCCCCGACGGCAAGCCGATCACGGTTACCAAGGACAAGAGCCAGCTCAACGTGCCTGGCATCGGCCTGGTCGAGTACGACCCGTCCAAGCAAGGATCTGACGCCTACAACGTCATCATCAAGACGCCCAGCGGCGTCCAGGCCAAGGATCTCGCACCGCAGACAATCAACGGTCAGGTATACGTCGCCACCGACGATGGCAAGGGCGGCATCGTCTGGCAGACAGCCAAGGACGAGACCGGTCAGCCGCTGCCCGCGAACGTGGTCTGGACCGCGGCGGCCAACGATGCGCGCTCGCCGGTCATTCAGCTCATCGGCAGCAACGGCGAGACGAAGACGGTCAAGAAGGAGGGCTGGACGCCGCCGCCGAATACCCAGGCCGGCACGGCGATCACGCCTGACACCACCTCGCCGTTCATCGTCACCATCGGCGACAACGGCCAGCCGGTCTTCACCGACAACAAGAACCGCGTCAGCATCACTGAGGCGCAGCAGCAGCTGATCCAGCAGCTCGGCGGCAAGGTCGCCGATGGGTCGATGTCCGAGAAGCAGGCGCAGGACCTCATCGCGAGCACGACCCAGGCGATGACGGCCGAGGCGAACAAGCAGAACGCCGCGGCCAACATGCTGACGGCCCAGACCGGCCAGCAGCGTCTCGGTATCGACGCCGCGAACAACGTCATCTCTGGCGTCAACCAGGCAGCTCAGACCGGCGCAGGCCTGCTCCAGAACCGCGTCACCAACGCGATGAGCGGGCTCAACACCGCCATTGGCGCCATCGGCAGCTCGAAGATGACCTCCGCGCCGGCGGGCATGGGCGAGAACCTGGTCGGTGGCCTGAGCGAGTGGGTCACCGGCCTCGGCGGCGGCCAGCCGGTGTACGACTCGGCCGCGGCGATGGTCAACGCCGCGAATCCCTCGGTCAAGGGCGATCCGACGGTGGCCACTCAGGCGTACGCCGCGCTGCGCGGCGCCATGGATCTGTACAAGCAGCAGACCGGCCAGGAGTGGCAGCCGCAACAGCCGTTCAACTCGCCGGTCACCGCGCCGGTGGGCGCGGCCGCGGGCACGGCTGGTGGCGGCGCGCAGCCCGTGTTCAACACCACCACCAACCCGGCGCTGACGGCGGCGAATCAGACCAACGCGCAGGGCTTCAACCCGCAGGCCTCGACTGCGGCGCTCAATGCTCAAGGCTTGATGGACAACCCGCAGGGCCGCGCGATCGCCGCCGGCCAGACACCGATCGCCTCGCAGGGCGCACCGACCACGCCAGGCCTGTACAACCCAGCCTGGCAACAGGGCATCCGCAGCGCCGTCGGCCAGTCCGCGACCGGGCCCGTCGTCGGCTCCGTCCAGCCCATTCCGAGCGTCCCCATTCCGGGCTACTCGCCGTACGGCCCGTTCCAGTTCCAGGCTCCGGTGACCGTCTGATGGCTGATAACGCACAACTCGCCGCCTTCATCAACCAACTCTCGAGCGCTACCGCCTCGGGCAACATGGCCCAGATTCAAGAGGCCATCCGCGAGTTCAACCTGAAGTACGCCAACGACGTCGCGGGCCTCTACGGTCAGAACTTCGGACCCGGCAACCCGGCGCCGATCGGCGCGGCGACTCTCGCCTCAGGTCAGGCCACCGGCGGCATCGGCTACATTCCTGGCTACACCGGCAGCAACGCCTCGCAGACACAGTCGCTCCTCGAGGGCCAGGCCGGCACGGCCCAGGCCGCGGCGGGCCTCACGGGCTTCTACTCCGCGCCGAGCCAGTCGGAGTTCTCGCCGGGCACGTTCGTGCGCCTGGACCCGAACACGTACGACACGAGCCAGTACGGCGATGTCCAGATCAGCTACGTACTGCCGTCGGGCCAATTGCAGCGCGTCAGCATCCCCCAGGCCAGGGCGATGGGCTGGAACGGCGACCTGTCGACGATGAACACGACGACGGCGCAGCACGCGCTGGCGCTCGAACGGGCGCCACCGCAGCAGCTGCCGCAGCAGACGCTCCAGGGGCTGAGCACGTACAGCAACCTCAATACCAACGCTCAGAACACCGCGCTGGCTGTTGCGGGCACGACAGGCATGTACCAGGCGCCGGTGACGATCCAGCCACCGGGCACGGATATCGGCGGTGGCAAGTTTTCGGATCTGCCGCCCGATGTGCAGCAGGCGTACTACCAGTCGCGCGGTTCAGACTGGAACGCGGCGATGGCGGCCTGGGTCAACGACTCGAACAACGCGATCCGTCAGTTCTATCAGCAGAACGGTTTACCCCTGCCGAACCAGCCCGGCGCGCCGCAGGAGACGCTCGCGGCGCAGAACCAGTACTTCACCCAGGCTGCGGACCTGGCCAACCAGTTCGGCCAGTACTACGCGCCGGGCGCGCCCGGTCAGGCGGGTCAGGCCGGCGTCAATGCGCCGCAGGGCGGCCAGCAGACGCTCGCCGCCAACGAGCAGTACTACCGTCAGCAGCTGGAC
>Ga0157374_10002396_pt1 | contig 15806 bp, 8 predicted proteins | sample M25metaG_FD_115308 | JGI IMG/M metagenome (GOLD analysis project Ga0157374, IMG submission 115308) | Miscanthus rhizosphere microbial communities from Kellogg Biological Station, Michigan, USA - M2-5 metaG | ecosystem: Host-associated > Plants > Roots > Rhizosphere > Soil | place: USA: Michigan...
AGAACCGAAACTCACCATCATAGTCGTCTTCAATTACGAACACACCTTCGCGATTGGCCCACGCAATCAACTCCAGTCGCCGCTCCAGAGACATGGTTACGCCCAGCGGAAACTGGTGCGCAGGCGTTACGTAAACGCCCTTGGGCTGCGGACAATGCTTTCTGCCCGCATTGATTGAGATACCCTGTTCGTCGACGGCCACGGGAACGATCTTCGCACCCGCATTGCGAAAGGCGATTGTCGCTCCGAAATATCCCGGATCTTCCATCCACACCGGATCGCCCGGTCGTAGCAGCAATCGCGCCAGCAGATCCAGGCCTTGCTGCACGCCGGAGACGATGGCAACCTGGTCGGCATTGCACTTTACTCCGCGCGATGCCGCAAGATAATCGGCGATCGCTTCGCACAGCGGCCGGTAACCGCGCACGTCGTTTCTCTCTTCAAGCCACGAGGGGAAACGCCGCAATCGGTACGAAGCGAGCCGGGCCCAGGTCTTCGCAGGGAAATGCGATATCGCAGCGTCGCCCATGCGAAATGCTCTCGAATTGCCGGCAAACGATAATCCGGTCAATGGCTCCGGCAAGGCTCTTGTCCGTGCCATCAGCGGCTTTCCGCGCCCTGCCGCTACTTTGGACAGACGTTGATTCACCCACGTGCCCGACCCTACTTGGGACTGTAAATATCCATCGGACCTGAGTTGCTCAAATACATTCACCACAATTCCGCGCGAGATTCCATACTGCTCTGCAAAGTCGCGCGTGGCCGGCAGGCGTGCACCCGCTCTAAGTCGGCCATCCAGGATGGCGTGGCACAAAGCGCCATATAACCATGCGCTCAGCGTCTGGTGATCCTGCCGATCGTCAAGTGTCAACTCAAACGAACTGGTTTTTCCTGGCATAGATTGGCCTATTAGCTCGTCGCAAAATGGACCTTTCTACTGTACCAAACCCAACCTATGATTCTCTTCAGCGTACGGCCAATTCATTCCCCGCCGCGGAGAGCAGCGATGCAGCCGGATCGACTTCAGCAGGTAACCCGAAACCTGATTGCCCTTTCGTTCGCCGCTTTCGGGGCTCATCAACTCATCTACGGCGCTTTCGTCACGCGCGTCATCGGAGTCGTGCCATCATGGATTCCGTTCAAGACGTTTTGGGCCGATCTCACGGGCATCATGCTCATTGCTGCAGCAATCGCGGTGGTTTTGGGAAAGCGCAACGTAGCTGTTGTTCTTGGCTTCGCTTGCCTCGTTGCGACATTCCTCACCCATTTACCGCCCGCACTCGCGCAACCTGCCAACGCAGGCCGTTGGGTTTTCTTCGGCAAGGGACTCGTGATCGCTGGTTGCGCGTTCACTGTTGCGGGGGCGCTCGGATCTCGCATCCACGCGATCTCGCCACAGGCATTCATTCTGTATGGAAGATGCGCGCTCGGCGCATTCATGATCCTCTCCGGAGTTCTACACTTCCTACTTCGCCAATTCGTGGCCACTCTGTTCCCGTCCTGGATACCCTGGCACATGTTCTTCACACTAACCGCCGGAGTGCTGCTGATCGCGGGCGGCATAGGTATGATTGTCCCAATCACGGCGCGGGTCGCCAGCCTTTTGTCCGGCATCATGATCCTCGCGTGGGTTCCGCTTATTCACATTCCGCTCGCTCTTAAGAACCTCAGAAACCCAAATGAGTCAGTCCCTGTCTTTGAAGCACTGGCCTTTGGATGCTTGGCTTTACTCGCGTATTCAAGTGATACGAAGACCGCTCCCAGCCTTTACTTTTCGGAAGATGTTCCAGAACATTCGCACGCACTCGTCAGCGGGCCTAAATAACCGAACCACCTGAATGCAGGAGATCAAATGAACATAGTTACATCTGAAACTTCCACGCACATGCAATCGCCGCTTCTTGCCATTCTGGCGGGTGGATTCATTGCTGGCTCGCTCGATGCCGCCACGGCCTTCATCAGCTTCGGATGGGGAATGACGCGCGGAATCGCCAGCGGAGTACTCGGCTCACGCGCCTTCACAGGAGGAGTTGCAATTTGGATCTTCGGCCTGGCGCTGCATTTCCTCATCGCGATCACCGCCGCAGCCATTTACTACTTGGTTAGCCGGCGGCTCACATTTCTTCACGAGCACTTCCTCATCTGCGGTATCTTCTATGGCGTTGCCATTTATGTCGTCATGAACCTCACCGTGGTGCCGCTCTCTGCTGTGCCCTTCGCTGTTGGCCCATTCTCCGTCCACGCCATGAGGCAGGGCTTGCTCGTGCACATGCTCCTCATTGGCCTGCCCATTGCGGCCAGCGTCAGAATCTTTTCAAAGCCCGCCTGAATTGCGCCTTGGCCTCGCTATGCAACGCAGCGGGGCATCGCCCTCGCGGCCAATCGCGCGGATATGCTGAGCGGCGAGCATCCAGATGTACCCAGCCAGCCATCTAAGCCAGCAAAAGCCGTAATCGCCATCAATGGGCGGTTCACAAGACGCTCGGGACCCGTAGATTCATCGTCGTTTCTTGGAGGAAAGAGACTGACCGTGAGCAATCAGAGTCGAGCCGGCTGTGCGCTTACGTATATCCACAATTTATGCCGCGAATCCCCACATCTTCTTACCGTGTGCAACTCCATGCCGGCTTTACGTTCGCTGATGCATGCCTCATACTTCCGTATCTCAAGGCGCTCGGGATTTCGCACATCTATTGTTCACCGTACATGCAAGCCGCGAAGGGCAGCATGCATGGTTACGACGTAATCGATCAGCAGCGAGTGAATCAAGAGCTGGGTGGAGAAGAGGGCCATGTGCAATTTCTGCGCACTCTCAAGGAATTCGATCTTGGGCAGCTCCTCGACATTGTTCCGAACCACATGGCTACGGGCCCAGGAAACAGATATTGGTGGGACGTTCTCGAGAATGGTCCATCAAGCCGCTTTGCGGATTGGTTCGATATAGATTGGAATTCCGCAGAAGTAAAATTGCAGAACAAAGTCCTCATCCCCGTGCTGGGCGATCAATACGGACATGTGTTGAACAAGCACGAAATCGTCATCCAATATGACGGCGAAGCGTTCACGGTGCACTATTTCGATCACGTGTTTCCGCTCGCTCCGCGTTCGCTTGCCGTGCCGCTGTCGACAGCGGCACGATATATCAATGTCCCGATCCTGAATTTCATTTCCGACAGCCTGGCGCGTTTGCCTTCGCCAGACTCGACAGATGAGGATGTGCAGGCTGCGCGTCATCGCGACAAGACAATTCTCTACGATCTATTGCAGCGCGCATGCAAGGAAGAGCCAGACGTCCTTGCCGCAATCATTCGCGCGATCGAAGAGATCAACGCGAACGTGGATGCGATTGACACGCTTCTTAATCTGCAAAACTACCGGCTTGCCTATTGGCGCACCGCCGATCAGGAACTTGGCTACCGTCGCTTCTTTGACATCAACACCCTGATCGGACTTCGAGTCGAGCGGCCGCGCGTCTTCAATGCCACGCATTCGCGTGTGCTTGAGTGGCTCACAAACGGTGATCTCGATGGAGTCCGTGTCGATCATCCAGACGGCCTGCGCGATCCCGAGCAATACTTTGAGCGGTTGCGCACAAGCGCTCCTCAGGCCTGGATACTGGCAGAAAAGATCCTGCAGCCGAATGAGTTTCTGCGACCGAACTGGCCAATCGCGGGTACTACAGGCTACGACTTCATGAACGTGTGCAACCAGGTGCTTGTAAATGGCGAGGGCCTCGCCGCGCTCTCGCAGATTTACTCAAACTTCACCGCGGAGACCCAGAACTTCGATGCGCTTGTCCACTCGAAGAAGTTGAATGTGCAGCACGAAGCTTTGGCCGCAGATGTAAACCGGCTCACTCAACTCTTTGTTGAAATCTGCGAAAGCAATCGAGATCGCCGGGATTACACGCGAGCCGAAATTCGCAGGGCCATTCGCGAAGTTGCAGCAAGCTTCTCAATCTATCGAACGTACGTTGCACCGGACCGTAACGTGATTGCGGACGAGGACGCGGCGCAGGTCCGGAATGCTGTCGAAATCGCAAAGACCCAGAGGGCTGATATCGATGCAGATTTATTCGACTTCATCGGAGACGTATTGACGCTTCGCTCTCGAGGAAAACTCGAAACGGAATTCCTCGAGCGCTTTCAACAATTCACTTCTCCCGTAATGGCCAAAGGTGTTGAAGACACAACTTACTACTGCTACAACCGCATGATCGGCCTCAATGAAGTTGGCGGCGCTCCCGAGCGCAATGGCATCAGTCTCAATGAATTTCATTCATACTTCGCGAAGCTCCAGACAGAACACCCCAGAACCATGAATTCGCTCTCAACGCACGACACAAAACGATCAGATGATGTGCGCGCCAGGCTGGCAGTGTTGACCGAGATACCATCTCAATGGCGCTCGGCACTTCTGCGGTGGTCGCGCAGGAACCAGCGCTTCAAAACGGGTGCTTTCCCTGATCGCAACACGGAGTACTTTCTTTATCAAACATTGATCGGCGCTTGGCCTATAGAGATCGAACGCGCAACAGCATATATGGAAAAGGCTGTTCGCGAAGCGAAGGAACACACCAGCTGGACGCAGCAGAACAAGGAATTTGAAGATGCATTGAAGTTGTTCATCGAGCGCCTCTATGCTTCGCAGGAATTTATGGGCGAAGTGGAAAGCTTTGTTGCCGGAGTCATCGCGCCCGGACGCATCAACAGCCTTGCGCAGACCCTCGTCAAGTGCACAGTTCCGGGCGTGCCAGACGCCTATCAAGGAAGCGAGATATGGGATCTGCGCTTGGTCGATCCCGACAATCGCGGCAACATAGATTACGAAAAAAGGCAATCGCTGCTTGCGGAATTGCAGGCCGCTATTGGAGTTGAAGAAATAATGAAGAAGATGGATAGCGGCTTACCGAAGCTTTGGCTGATTCACAAGTCGCTGCAGCTTCGACGTGAACATCCAGAGTGGTTCAGCGAAACATCCGAATACGCGCCGCTACCGACTGAAGGCTCAAAGCAAGCGCATCTCATTGCTTTCCGCCGTGGTGAATCAGTGGCAGTTCTTGCCCCTCGTTGGAACACAAAGCTGGCGGGAGCGTTCGGTACCACCGCGGTCGAGCTGCCAGCGGGGCGGTGGACTAACATTCTTACAGGCGAAACGTTAAGCGGCGAAAAAACGCGCGCGCAGAATCTCTTTCGTCGTTTCCCGGTAGCGCTGTTGGTAAAAGGCGCTGGAGAAATTGATGCATCGATTTGAAATCTGGGCACCCTCCGCAAAACGCATGTCCGTGATCGTTGCCGGTGGTGTCCATGCCATGAACGGCCCCGGCAGTCGCGGCTGGTGGACTCTTGACCTAGAGAACGCAGGCCCTGGCGTTGACTATGGATTTCTCGTCGACGATGATCCAAAGCCGTATCCCGATCCTCGTTCGCAGTGGCAGCCGAATGGCGTACACGAACTCTCGCGCGTCTACAATCACACGCAATTCCATTGGAACGACACAGGATTTCAAGCGCCTCCATTACAGAGCGCAATTATCTACGAGTTGCACATTGGAACGTTCACACCCGAGGGCACATTCGATTCGGCTGCAAGCAAACTAGATTACCTGCTCTCGCTCGGCATCACGCATGTTGAGCTTATGCCAGTTGCGGCATTCGATGGCCGGCATGGCTGGGGATATGACGGCGTCGCGCTCGATACTGTCCATGAGCCCTACGGTGGACCCGACGGTCTGAAGCGATTCGTAAACGCCGCGCACGAAAAAGGCCTCGCGGTTCTGCTTGACGTGGTCTACAACCATTTTGGGCCCAGCGGGAATTACGCCGGGAAATTTGGCCCATACACCACTAGCTCCCATCGCACTCCGTGGGGTGGCGCCGTCAATCTTGAGGATGCGGGTTCGTATGAAGTGCGGCGCTTCTTTTGCGACAGCGCTCTGATGTGGCTGCGCAATTTTCACATCGATGGGCTTCGTATCGACGCGGTGCACGCCTTTGTCGATCGATCGGCGATTCACTTTCTCGAGCAACTCGCCACGGAAGTTGAAACGCTGCAGGCAACGCTCGCGCGGCGTTTGGTGCTGATTGCCGAGAGCGACCTGAACGATCCGCGCTTTGTAACTCCGCGCGAAGCAGGTGGAATTGGGATGGATGCGCAGTGGAGTGATGACTTTCATCATGCGCTCTTCACGGTGCTTTGCCCCGACGAAAGACAAGGCTACTATACGGATTTTGGTTCGCTGGCACAGTTGGCCAAGGCTCTTGAACAAACGTTTGTGTATGACGATATTTATTCCAATCACCGCGAACGCAATCATGGTCGGCCGCCGCTAGGCCTTTCACAACATCGTTTTCTCGGTTACATCCAGGACCACGACCAGGTTGGAAATCGCGCCACCGGCGACAGGCTCGGGCACATCACCAGTTCGGCGCGTGTCAAGATCGCTGCAGCAATCGTGTTAACCGGCCCATTCGTTCCCATGCTTTTCCAGGGCGAAGAGTGGTCGGCAACATCTCCGTTCCAGTACTTCGCTGACCACACTAATCCTGAGTTGGCTCGCGCTGTATCGAAGGGGAGAACCCACGAGTTCGCAACGTTCGGCTGGGACCCCTCTTCCGTTCCAGATCCGGAAAAGCAGGAAACATTCGAAACTTCCAAACTCAAATGGGATGAAATTGAGTTACCCGATCACGCAGATATTCTAGAGTGGTATCGGGCCCTGATTCGCCTTCGCCGCAGCGCGCCATCCCTCAATGACGGAACGCCGGGCAACACGCGCGTAACTTACGATGAGCAGGAAAAGTGGTTGCGCATCGATCGGGGAAATATCGCGGTCATCTGCAATCTCGGCGAAGAGCATCAATTTGCAATTCTGGCCGCTGCACGTGTTCTGTTGGCCTCACAATCTATTTCCAAGCCAGATCACATTCGGATTGCGCTTCCTCAGGACTCCGTCGTCATCCTTGAAAAGCCGGTTCACACTGAAGGCCCGAAGGCTTAGAAGTGACGAATTGATTTCTGTGCAGGCGGCGTATCTTCAGGAATGTGAATGCGGTCGCCAGAATGTTCCACGCGGCTCTCAAGTGAACGGCTGACTAGGTCTCTTGATCCGAGTCCGACTGCCAGAGCCAGCGTCAGCACAATACCGCCAAACAATATTCCAAACGCCAGTTCCACAATGTCCCTGCCCACTTGCAGATGGTCCAACACCATTGCAGCGGTGAGCACCAGCACCAGCCACTTCACCCCCAATGAAAGTATGCGTGCGTATTGCACCTGAGCATTTACAGCGCTGATGAGCACAGAGCGCGCGAGAAAACGCGCAATCAATACTCCGGCAAACAACAGCAGTACTGCGCCCACAGCATGAGTCAGGTACGGCAGTAGGGAGATCGGCAAAGCGGTCCCGGTCGCGTAGGACGTGTCGAACGCTGATACACCGATGATCAAGCCAAACAGCACGCATGCCCAGAACGAAAAGCGTGCCGCAAGCTCTGTGGGTGAACTGGTTGGTGTCCAATCAGTGCCGCTCTTCTTCGCCAGTCGCTGATCGAACTTGACCCACGAAAGAGAACGCCGCAACGCCCACGAAATCACCATTCCGCTCACAGTGAAAACCAGGATCGCGACAAAGAATGCGAGGATACCCGGCAGCACCGCGATCAACAGCGTCAAGACACGATAGAGGGATTGATGCAGCGCATCCGACATGTGGTGCCAGATCGAAACATCGTCCACATTCACTGGAATCGGCGCCAGATACGGTGCCGCTTGCGCAGTGTTAGTACTCACGGTTTGAATCATCTCCACTCCTCTCACCATCGCGCGGCAAGTATGCGCCTGTGGCGCGAACGGCGATCACGAGTTGAACCGGTCGGGCCAACGCCAGCGCGCGACCAGGTAGGGTTTATCCGCCTCAAACGCAGCAGCAACGGACTCAATGTGCGTCTCAGCCGAAGTTCCAGAGGCGGTTACATTAATGTGGCTGGCAACCCATGCCAGGTAAAGCGGAATCAGGGCGCCCATAAGATGTCCGCGGTTGATGGTGCGGAGCCTGTACGCAATCAGAAAATCGAACACAACGCGGGCCCACAAATTCTCGGGAATTCGAAATGCAGCTGGCTCTACAACTGAAAAGCGCTTCAGCATGACGAGCGAATGTGGCGGCAATACCAGCGACCAGATTTCCTGCAGATTTGCGTTTGCCAATCGAAATGCTTCCACCATGTGCGCAACATCGGCGGCGCTGCCAGCAGCGACGACTCGCATGTTCGAGCGTCGTAAAGGAGGCGTACGCCGCGGCCGCTGCCACACCGCCGCTTTTGCTTCCACATCGGCGAACAGCGATCCCGTCACCAGTGCGAGCAACGCGTTTACATCCACTTCAGACGGCTGAGGGACTGCGCGTGAACCGGCATCGATTTCGTCTACCGAAAATCCCGCCGACACCGCCTCATTCACGGGCCACAGAATCGCGTCATCTTGAGCGTTTGAGCTGGTACGCCTCGCGGCCGCGGCAAGACGTTCAGCCATGCGCATCGAAAGTCCCAGATCGATTGCCAGCGGAAAACGCCCACGAGCCGCAAAAAGCGCGCGGGTCAGAGGATAGATAATCGCCGAGTTGATAAGGCCGGTGTTAGGAGGAAGCGCGTAGTGCGGCGTCGCCAAATCGATCGACGCATTCAGTACCGCGTCGGCAAGCCCACGCAGCGCCAGGGGACTGAGAGAATTTGCACCCGGGCCCAGCATTACGATTGCCCGCACATTATGCTCGCGCGCAATCTCATAGGCGTTGACAAAATCGGTCGGCTTCAATGTCCATGTTGTGTTCGACGGCGGAACAGGGATCACACGTAACGGCGAATTTCCATTCGCCGCATGCTGATTTTGCGTGGCCACAATCATAGTCTCGGCAGAGAACGCTTCATTTAGATTCACCAACACGCCGTCGAATTCCTCAGCAGGCATCGCTGCAGCCAGCACCAGCAGGTTCGCAGGTGGATGTTCTGCAACGGTAGTCTGGGTCGAGATGGAATTCGTAGTCGCCATCGGTTGAATTCAAACCAAAAAGGTGAATCGGGGTAAATGTTCCTGCCGTTAGTTCTACAAAGATAAGATGCCGCTAATTGGAATGCGGAGCCATTCGGGGCGGTGGTTCAGTTCGTAAAGGACCTCATACAGGGCTTTTTCCAGCAGATAGGCCTCAAGCAGCACCTGAGCCGCCTTGGGTTCCGGCAGTAAGTTGGCATTGAGCGCTGCAGTCTCGCCGTAGGCGTTTATGAATGCCGCCGATGCGGCTTGCTGCCATTGCTTTGCCCATTCGCTCAAGCTACCACGCTCCTCTTCAAGTCGCTTCCCGGCAAGTGCGCGATCAACAGCCGTGTACGCTGCGTAAGAGAATGACCGAATCATCCCTGCAACATCCCTCAGCGGAGACTGTTTGCGGCGCCGCTCCTCAATCGATCGTGCCGGCTCACCTTCAAAATCAATGATCACAAAATTACCAGTTCCGCCGTTATTCGATCCCATATTCGCATCTGCTTTTGTGCGCAACGTTTGTCCCAGGTGAAAATCGCCATGAATCCTGATGCGTTGTCCTGTTTCTTTCAGGTCCGCTAATGTACGAGCTTTCTTTAAAAGCTCAGGCCTTCGCGCAATCAACATTGCCGCTGCGTCGCATGTACGGTCATCGAGCGTCGGCAAATTCAGCTTCAGCGCATCAAGGCTCGACTTGATCTGCTCTTCTATTCGATCAGCATCACGCGCCAGATCTTTCGCGGTCATCGGCTCCGGCACAAACGCTTGCAGATCGGTCGAGCTCGAAAGCGCCAAGTGCATCTCCCCCGTGCGCTGACCGAGCAATGCAGCCGCACCGAGAGTCTGAAAGTTCAAATTCGAGTTAACAACGGGTGCCGCTTTTCCGCTTACACCTGCAAGCCACTGCGATAGCTCATCCACGAACCACTGCCACCCGTCTCCATCATTCGGCACTAGCCCCTGAAGCATGGCAACAGTAGTCTTCTCTGTTCCAGGCGAACTGATTGAGATCTCGCCCAGGAATGGCGGAATTCCAGAAAAATCCGCATTGTCTGTTAAGAATCGACCTATCTCAACATCAGGATTTTCTTCCGGCTCCAGATGTCTGAATAATTTGAGGAAAAATCGATTTCCAAAAAGAATTGATGTGTTCGATTGCTCGGCCGAACCAAGACGCGAGGGCAAGCGTTGATTTACGGACTCCGCTGCGAAAGCGTTGGATGCGCGAGCATACAGCCGCCCATCTTCAGGAGCCTGGAAACCTGCTGATGGCGATTCGCGCGGCTGATGACGTTGCGTGCTCGACGATTGAATGAATTGCGTGTCAGCGCGCGGCGGTTCGGCTGCCTCTCCAGGTTGCGCAGAGAGCGAGACAGGGCCTCGAACTCCAGCCCCCTGCTGGCCTTCAATCACAGGTATTGCTTCAGCGGAAGAGCCAGCCGTGTGCGACGCAAATGCCGACTGCGATGAGAACACGGATTCCAATCTATCCACACTTGCATCCAGCATCTCCAACGTTGCATTGCCTGCAATCTCGTGCAGCAGTTCCTGATGCAATTCCTGCCGATGCGCCGCATCGTACACAATAGCGTGTCCTTCAGCTGTTGAGAGTTTTGCAATCACGCTCTGAGGATGGCTCTGCGCAATCTGGTCCAGCGCGGTCCCGACTTCCATTCCGAGAGGAATCAGGTAAGTGTCCTGCAAGCCAGACTCGCGATACTTCACGTCGAAGAAAAAGAGAGCCAGCGGAAGTGGGGCGTTCCCGTCCGTTCCCGTATGCTCACCACGTCCATCAGGATCGCGTGACGGCAACTCAACCCAGTTACGAACCTTTACTGACTCAATAACTCGCGTCTTGGCTCCAAACCATCGCCGGCGCGGCAGCCAATCAAGCAGCGCAGGTTCAATGATCGAAGTGCCTGCGTCACGAAGAAGCTCTGCCCAACTTCTCGGCAGCAGCGGCAGCGATGTATGTACTTCCACTTCCGGCAGAGCGTCATCTATAAATTCCGGCGGAAGCTCATTCACTACAGTTGCCGGTTGAAGCTCAAGCCATATGAACGAGTAAGGTGAAAGCGTGAGAGAATATGGCTCGTTGGTGATGGTGGGGAAGGGTACGTAACCAAGCATCTCGATCGGCTCATACCCGGCGTAGTTACTGAGCTCGAACGTAACTGGTTGCGCAAACCTGCTCAGGTTCGCAACGCACAGAACCGTCTCGCGGAATCCGTCACCGCGGTCGAGTTCGCGCAAATAGGCAAGAATTTTTCGGTTTGCCGGATTTAGAAACGTCAGCGTGCCGCGGCCAAATACCTGAAATAGTTTCCGAAGTGCAATCATGTTGTGCGTCCAGTGCAGCAGGCTCGACTGGTCGCTCAATTGCGCTTCCACATTGACAACCTGGTACCCGTAGATAGGATCCATCACCACCGGCAGATATAGCCGCGCAGGATCGCACTTTGAAAATCCCGCGTTGCGATCGGACGTCCACTGCATTGGCGTGCGCACTCCATTACGATCGCCGAGGTAAATGTTGTCGCCCATGCCGATCTCGTCGCCGTAGTACAGAATCGGTGTGCCTGGGAAACTCAGCAGCAGGGAATTCAGCAGCTCAATGCGGCGGCGATTGTTATCGACCAAAGGCGCGAGCCGCCGTCTGATGCCCACGTTGATACGCATGCGAGGATCGGCCGAGTACGCAAAGTACATGTAATCGCGTTCATCATCAGTCACCATCTCGAGTGTTAGCTCGTCATGGTTACGCAGAAACAAACCCCACTGGCAGTTATCGGGAATGGGAGGCGTCTGCGCCATGATATCCGTGATAGGCAATCGATCTTCCTGCCTGAGCGCCATGTAAATCCGCGGCATCAATGGAAAATGAAATGCCATATGGCACTCGTCGCCATCGCCAAAATACGGGCGCACATCGGCGGGCCATTGGTTTGCTTCCGCAAGAATCAGCCTGTTAGTGTACTCCGCATCAATGGCAGCGCGCAGCTTGCGAATAATTACATGTGTCTCAGGAAGGTTTTCGCAACTGGTACCATCGCGCTCACAGAGATATGGAATAGCATCCATGCGCAACCCATCCACACCCATATCAAGCCAGAAGCGCATCGCCGTCAGAACTTCCTCCAGCACCAATGGATTGTCGTAATTCAAATCTGGCTGATGCGAGAAAAAGCGATGCCAGTAATAAGCCTTCGCTGTTTCGTCCCAGGTCCAGTTTGATTTCTCAGTGTCGGTAAAAATGATGCGCGCATCTTTATACTTCTGGTCGCTATCTGACCAGACGTACATTTCCCGCTGAGGCGATCCCGCTGGCGCCAGTCTGGCCGCTTTGAACCACGGATGCTGGTCGCTCGTGTGGTTGACCACCAGCTCAATCATCACCTGCATTCCGCGCTGATGTGCCGCATCCAGAAAAGCTTTGAAATCATTCAGCGTTCCGTAGGAAGGATTCACATCAACATAATTTGCGATATCGTAGCCATCATCGCGCAGCGGCGACGGGAAGAAAGGCAAGAGCCAGATGACGGTGATACCAAGGTCCTGCAGGTAATCAAGACGAGACATCAGCCCAGGAAAATCGCCGATGCCGTCATTATTTGAGTCAGCAAAAGCGCGAACGTGCAGTTCGTAAATGATCGCATCCTTGTACCAGAGAGGATCAGTGGTACTTGCAAGTTTCTTCACGCTTTCAACTCTCCAGTCATGTGTATTGACGATTCGACCGCGCTACTGCAGGCGGGTTACGCGAAAGATATGTGCAGGCTGAACACCCGGCCGCAGCGCCACGTAATTGCGCTCCCGCCAGGTATAGTGAGCACCGCTCAGCAAATCCTCGACCAGCAGGCTCTCGTTCGGAGAAAAGCCAAGCCGGTCCAGGTCAAGGCTCGTCCACCCAATCTGTTCGTTGAAAGAATCGATGTTCACGACGACCATGATCGTGTTCTCAAATCCCTGTGTTGCTTTCGAATAGCAAATCAAGTTGGGATTATCGATCGAGTGAAAGTGCAGCGATGTGTTGGATTGAAGCGCGCGGTTCTCGCGCCGAATGCGATTGAGAGTGGCGATCAGCGGAACCAGAGAGTCGGGCCGGTTTCTATCGCGTTGCCGAATCTGATATTTCTCACTGTCGAGATATTCCTCTGACTCATTTCTGCCTGCTGGGGGATTCGCCGGAGCATTTTCCGCCAATTCATACGCGGGGCCGTAAATGCCGTAATTCGATGCAAGAGTTGCGGCCAGAATCAGCCGATGCATAAACGCCGGTCGCCCGCCCTCTTGCAGCGTCTTGTGCAGAATGTCAGGAGTGTTCGGCCAGAAATTCGGATGAAAGAAATCGCTCACCGGCGGACGCGTGATCTCTTCCAGGTAACTCTGTAACTCCGCTTTGCTATTGCGCCAAGTAAAGTAGGTATACGACTGCGTAAACCCGCGCTTTGCGAGGCCGTACATCACGTGCGGCCGCGTGAATGCTTCTGCCAAAAAGATCACGTCGGGATATCTGCTTCGTATCTTGCCCAGGCACCACTCCCAGAACGGCAGCGCTTTGGTGTGGGGATTATCTACGCGGAAAACACGCACTCCGCGCTCAATCCAAAATTCGAAGACGGAATACAATTCATCCCACAGCCCGCGCCAGTCGCGGCTTTCGAAATTGAGCGGGTAAATATCCTGATATTTCTTCGGGGGATTTTCTGCGTATTGAATCGACCCGTCAGGCCGCTTAACGAACCAATCTGGATGATCCTTCACCCAGGGATGATCTGGCGAACATTGAAATGCAATGTCGAGTGCAACGTCCACTCCTCGTGAGCGCGCCGACTTCACTAACCGGTCGAAATCAGCAAACGTGCCCAGCTTAGGATGAATTGACTTATGCCCGCCGCAGTCGCCCGCAATGGCAGCACCAACAGAGGCATAAGTTATCGCGGTTCTGTCACCAATCGCCCAGGGACTGCCAGGCGCATCAGGCGGCGCGACGGTCGTATTGTTTGGCCCTTTGCGGAACGCGCGTCCGATAGGATGAATCGGCGGCAGGTACACAACATCGAATCCCATTTCCGCAATCTCGGGCAACTGCTGTTCAACATCGCCAAGCGTTCCATGCTGTCCAGGAACCGGCGACGCTGACCGCGGAAACAACTCATACCACGAAGAAAACCGCGCCCGCTCGCGATCAACCCACACCGGCAGTTCGTTCTTGTACTGCGTTGCATGCTTCAAGTCGGGATAACTCGCCATCAGCCGCTCTAACTCTTCATCGCATGGGTTCTCGTAGAACTGTTTCCGCTCGCTCGCAAGAGTTTCGAACTTTGCTGCAATCTCTTTCAGGCGTCTTGAATCTGCAGCGCGGGCTCTCCTGGCAGCTTCGCGAATCAGAATCGCGCCTGTAGAAAGCGCAAGTGCCACGTCCTTTGCCGCCGCATTTTGCTCTGTCGGATCCGAGCCCACTTGAAGACCGGCGTTGGCAATTGGCATAACAGTTGACGAAGCATCTGAAAACTCAGGCTGCGTCTGTGCAGCAACACGTTTCGCGAAATCGCTTGCCCAGGTGCCAAAGTGGTCTACCCAGCCTTGCACTGTAAAGCGCCATGCACCCAATCTGTCCGCAACAAAACTCGCCGTCCAAAGATCATTTCCCAATTCCCGCATGGGGACAAAGCGCCACTCAGCTTCGCTCTCGTGCCGATAAAGCAAGCGCGCAGCAAGATGTTCGTGACCGTCAGCAAAAATTGCCGCGTTCACCACAAGCTCATCGCCAGAGGTGCGCCGAATCGGATGAGTGCCTGCATCGAGTTGTGGAGTCACGTCCTCGATCACGACGCGTTGGCGACCATCGCGGGGTTTCATTGCTTTCCTCTGTAAGTGCAAGCACAACTGCGAAATTGGCGAAGCGAGGATCAGGCATGCCGCGCGCGAACGCCAATGATTCACCAATAGAGACAGCAGTATCTAGAGATGCGCGGAAGCGAACATGGGTTTGTTGCCGGAAAGCAGAGAAATGCCGCCTGAGAGGTGGATTTTTTGAACGGCCTCATCCGTCCCCGGAAGCAAAGTTGCACCACAACCGTAAGCCCCGCACGGTCAACATATACAGTGATTGCCTTAGGCTCCGAGCGCCGTCAGCGTCCACGTGATCTCTCAAGGTTCACCGCGGACTTGCTAGAGCTCGCCCGCCTCTCCACCGCAATCGCACGATACAAAGTTGTTACATTTGTGACAAAAAAACTGTTTGGCAGCGGTGAAATGCTGTGTCATACTTCCTTAACGCGCTGCAGCAGTAGATGCATCGGAAGTTTTGGACGGAATCAGCCCTGATGATTTCTATGTCTAAAGTCAGTTTGACTTGGGCCTCCCCGGTCTCCTCGATAGCGCACCGCTATCCAAGAAGTTAAGAGATTCAGATAACCATTTGAAGCAATCCTTTTCTGCTTCGTAGGGCTAAAGGTGTCTCTAATCGCATTCACGGCTTCTGTCATGCGAGATTACATCGCCTGTCGAGCCGGCATTCCGCAAAGACGGAAACCTCACATAACCGATACACGTGCTTCGCGTGCCCCTTACGTGGAGGACGGGACAAGTGTCTACCTGCACGTTCATGTGGAGCGAAATGGGTTCATTGCTCATCATCGACGACGACACAGAACTCTGCTACATGCTGCGGATGTATCTGGGCGACTACGGTTTCAGCCTTGATGCCGTGCACGACGCAGAATCAGGTCTCCGCGCAGTTACTGAGAGCAGCTACGATCTTCTGA
>Ga0157374_10002399_pt1 | contig 15803 bp, 21 predicted proteins | sample M25metaG_FD_115308 | JGI IMG/M metagenome (GOLD analysis project Ga0157374, IMG submission 115308) | Miscanthus rhizosphere microbial communities from Kellogg Biological Station, Michigan, USA - M2-5 metaG | ecosystem: Host-associated > Plants > Roots > Rhizosphere > Soil | place: USA: Michigan...
CAACAATCCGCTGGTCGTCTGGCACCCGAAGGACCTCGAAGCAGCAGCCGCGATCGCGGTCCAATCGGCCTATTTGACTGCAGGGCAGCGATGCACCGCCGCCCGACGACTGATCGTCGAAGATGGCCAGGAAAGGCCACTTATAGATGCGATCGCCAAGCTGACCGACCGCATCATCATCGACCAGCCTTTTGCTGATCCACAACCATTCATGGGCCCGCTCATCGACAACGCCACTGCCGATCACCTGCAGGAGCAGTGGGTCGAACTGATGATCAAGGGCGGGAAGCCAATCCGGCGTCTGGATCGGCCTTATGAAGATCGGCCTTATCTGACTCCCGCCCTGATAGACGTGACCAACATCACGGATCTCCGTGACGAGGAGATCTTCGGGCCAGTCCTGCAAGTGATCCGGGTCAAAGATTTCGATGCGGCAATCGACGAAGCGAACGCCACGCGATACGGCCTTGCGGCTAGCCTGGTTGGCGGGTCACCGGAGATGTTCCACAAATTCTGGGCCTACGTGCGCGCCGGAGTGATCAACTGGAACGGGCCGACCAATGGTGCGCCATCCACGGCGCCGTTTGGAGGGATCGGCCTATCCGGAAACCACCGCCCAAGCGCATTCTATGCCGCCGATTATTGCGCCTATCCGGTGACGAGCGCGCAGGCGAACACTGCTCGCGCAACGATCGGTCAGGGATTGCGCGACCCCGATATGCTGAAGAGCTGAGCGACCTTCTGAACTTGCCTGATGAACCGATCCCGCCGGGCCGGCCACAAATGCGCGGTCATGAAACAGGCGGGGCGATCAATGGCATTAGAGGTCCACGGCAAGACAAAGAGCGGTCGTCTTACTTTCCAAATCAGCGCGGCAGCTTCACTTTCCGGGCTGCTGATATTCGGCACCGCAGCTTTGATCTCCTCGCGATCCGCCAAGGCAGTGCCAGCCTTTGCGCAGCAGACCGGGCAGCCATGCAAATCCTGCCATGTCGGCGGCTTTGGACCCGAGCTCACCCCGTTCGGCCGCGAATTCAAGCTCGGAGGCTACGCGCTCCGGGCCCATTCATCGGTACCGCTTGCGGCCATGGTGATCGCCTCCTGGGCACACACTCAGAAAGACCAGGTGCCTCCGCCCGAGCATTTGAGCCGCAATGACAATGCAGTTGTCGACCAGATGAGTGTTTTCGCCGCGGGCGGAGTCGGCTCGCATTTCGGAGGTTTTTCGCAGGTCACTTACGACGGCGTCGCTCGGCAATGGGCGTGGGACAATCTCGATCTGCGCGCGGTCACGCAGACAAAACTGCTCGGGGAGGATTCGGTCGTCGGGCTGAGCCTCAACAACAGCCCAACGGTCCAGGATCCGTGGAATACGCTTCCGGCGTGGGGCTTCCCGTTCACGGATACTGCCGTCTCGCCAACTCCCGACGCTGGCGAGCTGATCGACGGCTCGCTCGCGCAGAACGTGCTTGGACTCACCGCTTACAGCTGGATCGGGCACCGTTTCTATGTTGAGGGCGGCGGCTATTGGAGCCCGGCGGCCCCGACGCTTCGGTTCCTTGGAGCAGATCCAACCGACCCAGGCTCAATCCACGGCCTCGCCCCTTATGCCCGCGCCGCCTACCAGACCAAACTCGCCGGCGGCACATTCGAGTTCGGCGGAAATCTTCTGAAGGCAGAACTGTTTCCGGAGCGCGATCGATCAAGTGGTTTCACCGATCGCTACACCGATTGGGGACTCGATTCCTCGTGGCAGAAGACTCTCGGATCGAGCGACGGCTTTTCGATCAACGTTCGCTACGAGCGCGAAAATGCAAATCTGCGCGCCAGCTGCGCGCTCGACCAGATCGGGGTCACCAACCTCGACTGCGGCCGCTATCGCCTGAACGAATGGCGAGCAGCAGCCCGCTATACTTTGCACGACAGGCTCGGCGTCACAGTCTCCCCGTTCAGCATCACCGGATCGCGCAACGACAACGTGTTCGGCGACAGCGGCAGGCCCGACAGCAATGGCGTAATGGGGCAGGTAGATTACACTTTGTGGCCCGGCGGCAATTCGCCCTTTGGTCCGCTCGTGAATGCCCGAGTGGGTGTCCAGTACACGATCTACGGCAAGTTCAACGGACGACGACACAATTTCGACGGTGCAGGCGCAAACGCCGCCGACAACAATGTGCTGAGACTTTTCAGCTGGATCGCCTTTTAAGCCGCGATCAGACTATTTCGGGCGGTAGAGGACGCACCAGCCAGTCGGCGCAATCGCGCCGTCAACCAGCTTGCACGCATTGGGCGACTGGAAGTTCGCGCAGTTGTCGCAACGTTGGCTGCCATTAGGCGCGGGACGATAGGACATCGCCTTTTGAGACATCTTGTTCGAGGCAAGCACGGGCGACGCGCTGAGCGCGACAGTTGCTGCGGCGCCCCCTGCCAATCCCGCCGCAAAAAGGAAGTCGCGGCGCGATACGTGGCCAAGATTCGTCCAGCTCTTTTGCACCATTGCCGTCTCCACGCTGATCCGCGCCAAGCTCGAATAGTTGCTGGCGCGCTGGTTTCGGTGGTGTGTTCCCTGCGGGTGGGGTGGGGTTCACCCGATTGTCCGCGACGACATGAAAAGGGGCGCCGAAGCGCCCCAAATTTCACTCGCTTGAACGCAGGAGAATTACGCGACCGCGACCGCGACCTGCGGCTGAGGCTCCGACGATTCACCGTCCTCCGCGTCGCGCAACACGTAGCCGCGGCCCCAGACGGTCTCGATATAATTGGCGCCGCCGCAAGCCAGGCTCAGCTTCTTGCGCAGCTTGCAGATGAAGACGTCGATGATCTTGAGCTCGGGCTCGTCCATGCCGCCGTAGAGATGGTTGAGAAACATTTCCTTGGTAAGAGTCGTGCCCTTGCGGAGCGAGAGGAGTTCCAGCATCGCATATTCCTTGCCGGTGAGGTGCACTCGAGCGCCGTCGACTTCGACTGTCTTGGCATCGAGATTCACGGCGAGCTTGCCGGTGCGGATGACCGATTGCGAGTGGCCCTTTGAGCGGCGGACGATCGCATGGATACGAGCAACCAGTTCGTCGCGGTGGAACGGCTTGGTAACGTAATCGTCGGCACCGAAGCCGAGGGCGCGGACCTTCGAGTCCATTTCGCCGATGCCCGACAGGATCAGGACGGGGGTCGTGACCTTCGCAGTGCGGAGCTTCTTTAGCACGTCATAGCCGTGCATGTCCGGCAGGTTGAGGTCGAGAAGAATGATATCGTAATCGTACAGCTTCCCGAGATCGAGGCCTTCTTCCCCGAGATCGGTGGTGTAGACGTTAAAGCCTTCGGTCCCGAGCATAAGCTCGATGCTCTTGGCGGTGGTCGGCTCGTCTTCGATCAGCAGTACACGCATGTTTCTTTCCCCCGTTTCGGCCAGACGTTTACGCTGTCGCGTTACCTCGTCTTAAGAGCCTTGAAGCGGTTATTAACCATTCCGGGAATGAAGGTAAAAGGTTAATATTGTGTAACTGGCTGAAATGGCTTGGAGTTGCATAGACGCTACAAGACTGTCCGTTCGTGCTAGGCATTTTCCATGAAGGCCGAAGACGTAAATATCCCTGAGGAAGCGCTGTCGGAGACCTTCCTCGCTGCGACTGGGCCGGGCGGCCAAAATGTGAATAAAGTAGCGACGGCGGTCCAGCTTCGTGTCGATCTGGACAAGCTTTGTTTACGATTCGACGTACTGGATCGTTTGAAACGGATCGCGGGCTCGCGACTCACAAGCGCCGGAGAACTTCTGATCGCCGCCCGCCGATTTCGAACCCAGGAGGCAAACCGCGCCGATGCGCGGCAGAGGCTGGCGCAGATGATCGCCGATGCCCATTTCGTACAGGCGAAACGCAGGCCGACACGGCCCAGCCGGGCGGCGAAGGCAAAGCGCGTGGAAGAAAAGCGCCAGCGCAGCAATGTGAAGCAGGCACGAGGCCGGGTGGAGCTGGACTGATGTACGATTTTAAAGTCGCCGCTACCGAGAAGCCCGCGCTGTACCGCGATCTCGCGCAAGCGCTGGAGTCGTTGGTCGCGGGCGAACCGGATCCTGTCGCCAACATGGCAAATGCGGCGGCGCTGATCTGGGAGAGTCTGCCCGATCTCAACTGGGCGGGATTCTACCGTAATGTGCAGGGTCAACTGGTGCTCGGCCCATTCCAGGGCCGGCCCGCCTGCATCCGGATTCCATTCGGAAAGGGCGTGTGCGGAACTGCTGCCGCGACTCGCCGGGTGCAACGGGTGGAGGATGTGAACGCCTTTCCGGGGCACATCGCCTGCGATTCGGCTTCGGCCAGTGAGCTGGTGGTGCCCATCGAGCGCGACGGCGAGTTGGTTGCTGTGCTCGATCTCGACAGCCCTTTGAAGGCGCGGTTCGATGCCGAGGACGAGGCCGGCTGCATAGCGCTCGCTCAGATGCTGTCGCGGGTGCTTTGACGCCTCGCACTTGACCCTGCCCGCTGCATTGGCTTTGTGCCGAAGCCAGTTTCGAAAAGGACCGCAATGCCGATCGAGCTCAAGATGCCCGCTCTCTCGCCAACCATGGAAGAGGGGACTCTCGCCAAATGGCTGGTGAAGGAAGGCGACAAGGTCAATTCGGGCGACATTCTCGCCGAGATCGAGACCGACAAGGCGACGATGGAATTCGAAGCCGTCGATGAGGGTACGATCGCCAAGATCCTCGTTCCAGAGGGTGCCGAGGGTGTGAAGGTCGGTGAGCCGATCGCTCTGCTGGCGGGCGATGGGGAGGATGTTAGTGCAGCAAGCGCGCCAAAGGCGGATACGCCTGCGCCTGCACCAGCGAAGGCAGCGCCTGCACCAAAGGCCGACGAGACGCCGAAGAGTGCTCCTCCGCCCACAGCTGCCGCTCCGCGACCCGCGTCGAAAACTGAAGGCGACCGGATCAAGGCGTCGCCGCTCGCCCGGCGAATTGCCGAGGAGAAAGGGATCGATCTCCTGTCCGTCCAGGGCAGCGGCCCGGGCGGCCGGATCGTAAAGGCGGATATCGAGCAGGCGCCAGCGGGGAGTCCCGCGGCGGCTCCGGCTCCGGCAACCGCGCCTCAGGCGACGCCGCCGGTTGCGACCGAGATTCCCCACGAAGCCGTCAAGCTTTCGAACATGCGCAAGACGATCGCGCGCCGCTTGTCCGAGGCGAAGCAGACGGTCCCGCACATCTACCTTACCGTCGACATCAATCTCGACGCGCTGCTCAAGCTCCGGGGCGAGCTCAACAAAGGTCTGGAAGGCCGCGGCATCAAGCTCAGCGTCAACGACCTTCTGATCAAGGCGCTGGCGATGGCACTGATGGAAGTGCCGGAATGCAACGTCAGCTTCGCCGGCGACCAGCTGATCCAGTATAAGCGGGTGGACATTTCGGTCGCGGTGTCGATTCCGGGCGGGCTGATCACGCCGATCGTTGCCAATGCTGACGGCAAGAGCGTCTCGGCGATTGCCAAAGAGATCCATGAGCTCGCCGGCAGGGCGCGCGAGGGCAGGCTTCAACCGCACGAATATGAGGGCGGCACCGCCAGCCTTTCCAACATGGGCATGTACGGGATCAAGCAGTTCGAGGCGATCATCAACCCGCCACAGGGGATGATCATGGCGATCGGCGCTGGTGAGAAGCGGCCCTATGTCGTCAACGATTCGCTACAGATCGCGACCGTGATGAGTGCGACCGGAAGCTTCGACCATCGCGCCATCGACGGCGCCGACGGGGCCAAGCTGATGCAAGCATTCAAACGGCTGGTCGAAAACCCGCTGGGAATGCTGGCTTGAAGCGCACAATTGTCGCGTTCGTTCTCTCGGTGCTCTCTGCTGCAGTTGCTGGCGTGATCGCGGATGTGATCGAAGCCGCTGTTTTCGATGGCGCGCCCATCGACTTGCGCATTTTCTTCGATCCATTTCTCATCGCCGTGTTCACTTATCTAATTGCGATCTCCACGCTCGCTCTCGGCATCCTCGGAATCCCTTTGACCATAGCGCTTTCGAACCGACAGCTCGAAAGAAGCTGGAGCTACCCGGTTTTCGGGATTGCGATTGGCGCGGTTGTCACCGTCCTCTGGTTATCGCCATTCATGCACGCAGCGGATTTCAAATCCGACACATTTGGCCAACTATTACTGATCGGCGGCTCTTCAGGGTGCGCGGCCGGTTTCGTTTGGTGGCATATGTACCGAAAATGGCCCTCTCTCGTTGAAGGGAGGGGGGCTTAGTTACGACTTCGTCTTATACCCGCTGATAATGCCGAGAATGAAGGTCGTGAAAAGCGCCATCTGCACCTTGCCGTCGGGATCCTCCCACCCGAAATAACGCGCGCCCCAGGCGAACAGCGCCACGAACATCGCAATCGCTACACCCATTACCATGTGTACGCTCCCTAGCCAGGCGTGGAAAACCATGCGCGCCAAGGGTAAACAGGGGGTAAAGCTTGGACGTATCCGTATTTGACAAACCCAACGTGAGAGAGTAGGACAATCGGCAAGGAGCAATGCCGCTATGTCCGTCCTATCCCGCCCCCATTTTCACGATGAAGCGGAGGCCTTCAAATATCTGGAAAGCATCGTCTGGGCTGACGGCACGGTTTGCCCGCACTGCGGTGTGATCAACGGTCGGATCTATGATCTGACCGGCGTTCGCGGAAAGCCCAGCAAGAAGAACCCGGAAGGTGCGATCCGCTACGGCCTGAAAAAGTGTGGAGAGTGCCGCAAGCAGTTCACCGCTAAGGTCGGCACCGTTTTCGAAGACGCAAAGCTGCCTCTCCACAAGATGCTACAGGCCGTTCATCTGATGATGAGCAGCAAGAAGGGCATCAGCTCGCACCAACTAAGCCGCGTTCTGGAAATCCAGTATAATTCCGCGTGGTTTCTCTCCCACCGCATTCGCGAAGCGATGCGGACTGGCGATCTCGCACCTTTTGGCGGCGAAGGTGGCGTGGTCGAAGTGGACGAAACGTACATTGGCAAAATCAAAGGCGCGAAGGTCCAGCGCGGCCAGCATCACAAGATGGCGGTGCTATCCCTCGTTCATCGCGAGAGCGGCCAAGCCCGTTCGTTCGTCGTTGCCGATGCAACCCGCGACAGCCTCATTCCCCTCGTCATGCGGAACGTGGACCGTGAGACCTACATCATGACCGACGAGCATGGCGCTTACGTCGGCCAGTTCCGCGATGTGTTCCTCGGCCACGGTCGCGTGGCGCACTCTCGCGGCGAGTATGGCCGTGGCCGCGTTCACACCAATACCGTCGAGCAGTTCTTCTCGATCTTCAAGCGCGGAATGAAGGGGGTGTATCAGCATTGCGCTGAGAAGCACCTGCACCGCTACGTTGCCGAGTTTGATTTCCGTTACAACAATCGCGAAGGTAACGGCTTCAACGATGTCGAGCGCAGCGTGGAAGCGCTTCGGGGCATCAGCGGCAAGCGCCTCACCTATGCAGGACCTCGTGCGGCCAGCTGAGCCAAAACCGAGTCAGCCCGAGCCGCCAGAGCAGCTTTGGCTTGATGGCATATAAAGGAATCGTTATATGTGTTCTGGTGGTTCGTAGCCGCGAATCTCTGGTTTCAACCGGCTTGTCGGAAACGGCTAGCGCTACGGACCACTAAGCCCTCAAGTGCCGGGACTTCAGATTCCAAACCGTGAAGTTTCTCACGGTTGATGGCGTGTCTGTATTGTAGTTCAACAGACCAGCGCGCCCGAGAACATATCCCGCCAGATTCGCCTTCGGTTGGCCCGCATCATCGGCTTCGAACCGGCGATTCTTCTGGTAGCAAACTGCGCCCAAAATCAGGTCATTCAGCTGTAGAAGCGGCTCCGTTTCGGAGTTGCGAAACTCGATTGCGCGGATCGGATCGCCATTGCAGCTGTAGCGCTTTCGCAGTTCTGAATTGAGCCCCTTCTTCATCTGGTCGAGGCCGGTTAGCTCGTTCGCTTTGTCCGGAAAGGCGTAGCAATGACTCTCACGTCCATGCTTCTTGCCGAGCCGATGTAGCATCAGCTGGTAGTACATTCGCTTGAGGCTCTCTTGGGGATTCCCATCCTCTCTCAACCCATGATCGAACCGCTGGAAATCGACCAGCAAACAATGAAACCAAATTTCGTCCCTCGCACGCATTCAAAAAAGTAGTGCGCCAGAGACTGGTATTTGTCTTTCGTGCCCTTAGTCGTCTTGTTCCACTTAACCTCAGATCGAATAGACAGTTCTTTTCGGAACCAGTCGAACTTACGCCGAATGACCGGAGCGTCAGTTGATGATACAATTAGGCCGCCAACTGCGAGAAAACGGTCGCCGGCAGTTCCGGCTTCATCGCAGAAGAGCGCAATCTGTTGGGGTTTTTCGACCATGAACGCAAAGCACACAGCCGAGGCACACGAGAGTCAATCCGACAAATTCAAAGAAGCCGCTCGCGAGCTAGAGTGCGACGACGACGAAGCTAGCTTTGACGAGCGCATGAAGAAGCTGGTGAAGCATAAGCCAGTGGAGAAGTCAGAGTGAGACTATGGATATTCGCCCTCGCATTTCTCAGCGCCACAGCCGCAGCCGCGCAGGAGTTGCCGCCGATCCCTCAAGACTTGCTCAACGTCAGCGCCATTTCGTGTGTGAAGATGGATGACAGCGGCAAGATCGTCGGGGCTTATATGATCCAATCAACGGGTGATGTAGCCCGTGACCGAGAGGTCATCGCTTGGGTCAAGAAGCTGCATTGGGACAAAGCTAAACCCGGCGACAAATCCCGAAACGTATGGTTTCCCATGCCAATCGCGTTTGGCGATACACAGCCTCCGGAAATGCCGGCATCGTGCCCAGTTAAGAGCTAGGTTTGTAAACTACGGAATCGTCAAAGCTTGCCTGCCTCGCTGATCATCGGCATAGGCGCGGCCCATGAAAGCGCGCGTCTTCGTCACCCTCAAACCCGGTGTCCTCGACCCCCAGGGCAAGGCCATCCACCATGCGCTCGAGGGCCTCGGCTTTTCCGGCGTGAACGACGTCAGAGCCGGCAAACTGATCGAGCTCGATCTTGCCGACGGCACCAGCGATTCCGAGATCGAAGATATGTGCCGCAAGCTGCTGGCGAACACCGTCATCGAGAATTTCCGGGTTGAGCGGCTCGAGAACGCGTGATTGCCACGATTCCCGCATATTTCCTGCCTATGAATTGGCTCCAATCGGGAGCTGCTGAATGAAAAGCGCAGTCATCGTCTTCCCCGGCTCAAACTGCGACCGGGACCTGGCCGTGGCGCTGGAGCAGGTGACCGGCCGTGCTCCCACAATGGTCTGGCACCAGGAATCGGCGCTTCCCGACGGGACCGATCTCATCGCGCTCCCCGGCGGCTTCTCTTACGGCGACTATCTTCGGTCCGGAGCGATGGCGGCACGCTCGCCGATCATGCGCGCAGTGATCGACGCAGCTGGGCGCGGGGTTCCGGTCCTTGGCATCTGCAACGGCTTTCAGGTGCTAACGGAAACGAGACTCCTGCCCGGTGCGCTGATGCGCAACGCGAGGTTGAACTTCGTTTCGCGGCCAGTGGCGCTGAAGGTCGAGAACACACAGACGCTCTTCACTTCCGGCTACAATGCCGGCGAGGTGATCCGCATCCCGGTCGCGCATCACGACGGAAATTATCAGGCGGATGCGGAGACGCTTGACCGGCTCGAGCAGACGGGCCGGGTCGCTCTCCGCTATGCCGAGGAAGTGAACGGATCGGCCAGATCCATCGCCGCCATCATCAACGAAGCCGGCAATGTTCTCGGAATGATGCCGCACCCGGAGCGAGCGATCGAAGCGGCGCACGGGAGCATGGATGGCCGCCGCCTATTCGAAGGCCTGCTGGAAACGGTCAGCTGATGCTCGGTTCGCGATGCTTCATCGTCTTTGCGGCCATCGTTTTCGTTCTGGCTCTTGCCGCCCACGCGGCCAGAATAGCCGCGGAAGGCACCGGCCTGCTTCGCGAGCCGGACTTCATTATCGCAACTCTGATCAGCATAATCGGGGCAGGATGGGCACTTTGGCTGCTCCTGCGCAAGTCAAGTCGAAACTCCTGATTCCGACGCGGTTTCGTCACCGGTCAATTGCCGCTAATCATCCCGAACGCGCCCGTAGCTCAGTCGGATAGAGCACGAGCCTTCTAAGCTTGGGGTCGCAGGTTCGAATCCTGCCGGGCGCGCCAATGCCTCAGCCGACTAGCTTGCCGGGGTTCATGATCCCCAGCGGGTCGAGCGCGTGCTTGATCGCTCGCATGGCCGCGAGGTCACCGGGATTGCCGAGCCGTTCCAGCTCGGTCCGTTTCATCTGACCGATGCCGTGTTCCGCCGAAATCGAGCCGCCGTACTCGGTGATGAGATCGTCGACGAACCGCAGAATGGGAGGGCCAGCTGCCTCAAGCCAGTCGGCTCCTGAGCCGGCAGGTCCCCGGACATGGAAATGGACATTGCCGTCGCCGAGATGGCCAAAGGCGCTGGCCCTGGTCCCCGGAAACGCGGCTTCCACGGCTGCAGCGGCTTCGGTGATGAAGCGGGGCATGTCCGAAACCGGTACCGAGATGTCGTGCGCCGCCGAAGGACCGTCGGCGCGCTCGGCCTCGGCGATGCCGTCGCGCAGCTTCCAGAAGGCTTCGGCCTGCGCCTCGTTCGCGGCAATCGTCGCGTCCTCGATTAAGTTCGCGGTCAATGCTTCCGCAAGGAGCGACTTCAGAAGCTCCGACGGGTCGAACTCTTCGCGGTCCGCAGTCGCCTCTATCAACACGTTCCATGGGTGCTGGCGCTCGAGCGGTTTCCGGGTTCCCGGGATGTGATCGAGCACCAACGTCAGGCAGTCGGCGGGCACCAATTCAAAGCCCTCGATCCGATCCGTCTTCCCCTCGCAGAACCGAAGAAGTGAAAGCGCGTCATCAGGGTTGCCGAGACCGACCCACGCAACGGCGCGCGAATGGATAGCGGGTACCAGCTTTAAAGCCGCCGCAGTGATGACAGCCAGCGTCCCTTCAGATCCAATCAGCAGCTGGTCGAGATTGTAGCCGCGATTGTCCTTCTTGAGAGCCGAGAGTCCGCTATGGATAGAGCCATCGGGAAGTACGGCTTCAATCCCGGCGATGAGCGACCGCATCGTTCCGAAGCGAAGCACCTGCGTGCCGCCGGCATTAGTTGCGGTCAGCCCGCCGATCGTGCAGCTCCCTTTCGCGCCCAAGGTCAGCGGAAACCGGCGGCCCATAGCGGCGGCCTGATCGTGCAGGTCGGAGAGGATCACGCCGGAGTCTGCAATCGCAATGTTGCTTTCAGCACTCACGGCGCGAATGCGATTCATTCGCCGTAGCGACAGTATCGCCGCCAATCCATCGGCTGGAGGCGTCGCTCCGCCGACCATCGACGTATTCCCGCCCTGTGGGACAAGCGGCACTCGGTGCTCCGCCGCGAGGTGCATGATGCCCGCCACTTCCTCGGTGGAAGCCGGCGCGAGAATGGCTTGCGCCTTCCCATGATAACGTCCGCGCCAGTCGGTCAGCCAGGGTTCTATCTCGGCCGGATCAGTGATGACAGTCCTCGATCCATATCGGTTGCGGACCGTCTGGATGAGTTGAGCGATGTTTCCGGCCATACTCACCACTTGGCATCAGCGGCGGCGCGCGGCAAACCGGAATTATGGATCGTCCGCCAATCACGATCGTCGTTGCTCGCGCTCGGAACGGAGTCATCGGTCGCGGCGGGGCATTGCCGTGGCACATTCCCGCCGATCTCAGGCGCTTCAAGGCTATAACGATGGGAACGGTAATGGTGATGGGCCGGAAAACGTTCGAGAGTCTGCCTGGCCTACTTCCGGGGCGACGGCATATCGTCCTTACTCGTGATCTCGAATGGGGAGCCGTGGGCGCCGAGATCGTCCACGGTGTGGATGATGCATTGATTGCGGCTGGGAACGCTCCGGTTTCAGTAATCGGAGGTGCCGAAGTCTTCGCCCTGTTCCTGCCGCTTGCCGATCGGGTGGAGCTGACCGAGGTGCTTGCCGAGATCGAAGGCGATACCTTGATGCCGGACCCGCGCCTCGGCACCGACTGGAAAGAAACCGAGGTTGAAGTTCATCCGCCGCGAGACGGGCGACCCGGCTTCCGATTCGTGAAGCTGGAGCGATACTGATCAGCCGCCCGTAGCCTTGGGCGGCGAGAACGGTAACACCCGAGCGCGGTCCAGATATTGCTGCGACTGTTTGGCCGCTTCACCCCATTCGGCTCGTGTTTTGCAGACGCGCTGGGGGATGTGAGATCCGACATAAGTGTCGTCCTGACAGACGATCTGCTGACTGGGGTCTTTCTTCGGCTTCTGCAACTGCTGTTGTTGCTGCGGGTCGGCGGCCACCGCGGGAGCGGCGAGCATAGCTGAAACCAGGGCTGCTGAAATACAAAGCACGATACGCATGGAAGGCTCCCGAATTGAGGAAGCGAACCTGAGCCGCTCACGCAGGCGAGTCAACGTTGCTGTTATTGCCCGAGAATTGCGTCGATCTCAGCGGCAACGTCTTCGACCGGAGCCATCCCGTCCACTTTCCGGACCAGGCCGCGCTCTTCATAATAGGGCAGGATCGGCGCCGTCTTTACCCGGTATTCGGCCATCCTGGTCCGAACCGTCGCTTCATTGTCATCCGGGCGACGCTTGAAGTCGTGGCTCCCGCAGACGTCGCAGGTGCCGGCCATTTTCGGAAGCTTGTATTTGTCGTGATAGGGTGCGCCGCAGTTGGCGCAGCTGAAACGGCCAGTGATGCGCTCAACCAGTGCATCCTCGTCGACCTCCAGCTCGATCACGTGATCCAGCTTGCGGCCGCGTTCGGATAGCAGCAGGTCGAGCGCTTCCGCCTGCGCGTGCGTACGGGGAAAGCCGTCGAAGATCGCCCCTTTGTCGCCGATAGCATCGAGGCGTTCGCCGATGAGCGCGCTGACGATCGCGTCACTGACCAGCTCGCCGGCTTCCATGATCGCTTTGGCCTTGAGCCCCACCGGAGTGCAGTCTCTAACTGCCTGCCGAAGCATGTCCCCGGTCGAAAGCTGGACCATGCCTCGGCGGGATTCGAGCCGCGCCGCCTGAGTACCCTTCCCTGCCCCGGGAGGGCCGAGCAAAATGATGTTCATTGGGACCCCCTCCCCAAGTTTACGCCTAACGCCGGCGGCCGCTCTTCAGCTTCGCCTTCTTGATTAGATTGCCATATTCGTGCGCGATCAAGTGGCTTTGAATCTGGCTCATGGTGTCGATCGTCACGTTGACGACGATGAGAAGGCTGGTGCCGCCCATCCGGAACGAGCTGATCCCCGCCTGCCCTTCCAGAATCTGCGGGATGAGGCAGATCACGGCGAGATAGATTGAGCCAACGACCGTGATGCGGGTCAGCAGGAAGTCGAAATATTGCTCCGTTGCCTTTCCGGGGCGGATGCCGGGGATGAAACCGCCGTGCCTCTTCAGATTCTCCGCCGTTTCCTCGCTGTTGAATTGAACCGCGGTGTAGAAGAAGCAGAAGAAGATGATCCCGGCGCCGTAAAGCGCCAGGTACAGCGGCGAATTCACGTTGAGATAGGTGCTGATGGTGATCAGCCAATCGTTGATGCCGCCGCTCTGTGTGCCGGCGCCCCGTCCCATCCACTGGATCACAGTTAGCGGCATCAGCAGCAGCGATGAGGCAAAGATCGGCGGGATAACGCCGGCGGTATTGACCTTGATCGGCAGGTGCGACCGTTCCTGTTGCATTCCGCGGGCAGTCTGGCGTTTCGGATATTGGATCAGCACCCGCCGCTGCGCCATCTCCATAAAGCAGATGCCGGCAATGAGGATGAACGCGAGGGCGACGACGCCAGCGACCAGCACCGGGTTCACGGCGCCGCTGCGGCCGCTCTCCAAAAGCTGGGCGACGCCTTGCGGCAAGCGAGCGATAATGCCAGCCATGATGATCAGCGATACACCATTGCCGATTCCGCGGCTGGTGATCTGCTCGCCAATCCACATCAGGAACAAGGTTCCGCCGACCAATGAGATTGTGCCCGCCACCTCGAATGGGATGCCCGGCTGAACGACCGCCTGGATGCCTTGCTTCACAGCCTGCGCTTCCAGGCCGCGGATGACCATGAAGCCCTGGAACAGCGTCAGAACAACCGTGAGGTAGCGGGTATACTGGTTAAGCTTCTTGCGTCCGGTTTCACCCTCTTTCCGAAGCTGCTGCCACGGCCCATAGAGAGTCGCCATGATCTGAACCACGATGGATGCGGTGATGTACGGCATCACGCCCAGCGCGACGACACTCATGCGCGACAGCGCCCCGCCGGAGAAAGTGTTGAAGACGTCGAGGATGCCGCCGCTCTGCGTATCGAACAGCTGCTTCATCATCTGCGGATCGATTCCCGGGATGGGCACGAACGAGAGGAAGCGGAACAGAATCAGCGCGCCGAGCGTAAACCACAGGCGCTTCTTGAGATCGGAAGCCTTGGAAAAGTTAGCGAAGCTGATGCTTGACGCCAGTCGCTCGGCTGCAGTTGCCATCAATAGGTTCCTAGACGTTTTCCGTCATATAAGCCGCAACACCGCCATTGCGAGCGCTGAAGCGACGAAAGCTCCGGCTTAGGCCTTGGCTTTCGCCTTGGCGCTGCCCTTCTTCGCGGCAGCCTTCTCGGCCGGATTGGGGCGCTCGATCAGCTCGATCGAACCGCCGGCCTTCTCGACCGCCTCGCGGGCGCCTTTCGACACACCGGCGATTTTAAAAGCGAGCTTCGCTTTCAGCTCGCCCTTACCGAGCAGCCGAACGCCGTCCTTGCCGCCACGGGCAAGGCCAGCAGCCTTCAGTGCGGCGTGATCGAGCGTGCCTTTTGAATCGAGCTTGCCGGAATCCAGCGCCTTCTGGATCGCGCCGATATTCACCTCGGCATAATCGCGCGCGAAGATATTGTTGAAGCCGCGCTTCGGCAGCCGCATGTGGAGCGGCATCTGGCCGCCTTCGAAGCCCCAGATGGAGACGCCCGAGCGGCTCTTCTGGCCCTTCTGGCCGCGACCTGCCGTCTTGCCGAGGCCGGAGCCGATCCCGCGCCCGACGCGGACGCGTCCCTTGCGGGCGCCTTCATTGTCTTTGAGTTCGTTCAGTTTCATCTCTTGCACTCGCTTTCGCTTTTGTCGCGCATGCTCCCGAAGGAGCGAAAGGGTTAAGCGGCCTCTTCGACCAGCACCAAATGCTGCACCTTGCGGACCTGGCCACGCACTTCCGGCGTGTCCTCGACCTCGACGGTGCGATGCATCTTGTTAAGGCCCAGGCCAACCAGGGTCGCGCGCTGGGTCTTGTTGCGGCGGATCGGCGAACCGGTCTGCGTGATCTTGATCTTCGCCATCTGCCTTACTCCGCGATCGCTTCAGCCTGAGCCTCGGCTTCGCGCTCGCTGGCGCCGCCACGGCCGAGCAAGTCGGAAACCTTCTTGCCGCGCCGCTGCGCCACGACGCGTGGGCTCGATTGATCCTTCAGCGCTTCGAAGGTCGCGCGGATCATGTTGTAGGGGTTCGACGTGCCGACCGACTTGGTAACGACGTCGGCAACTCCGAGGCTCTCGAAGATGGCGCGCATCGGACCGCCGGCGATAATACCCGTTCCGGCCGGAGCTGTGCGGACTGTCACGCGGCCAGCGCCAAAATGGCCGAGGCCGTCGTGATGCAGCGTGCGGCCGTCGCGCAGCGGAACGCGGATCATCGCTTTCTTCGCAGCGGCGGTCGCCTTGCTGATCGCTTCGGGAACCTCGCGAGCCTTGCCGTGACCGAAACCGGCGCGGCCCTTGCCGTC
>Ga0157374_10002400_pt1 | contig 15790 bp, 12 predicted proteins | sample M25metaG_FD_115308 | JGI IMG/M metagenome (GOLD analysis project Ga0157374, IMG submission 115308) | Miscanthus rhizosphere microbial communities from Kellogg Biological Station, Michigan, USA - M2-5 metaG | ecosystem: Host-associated > Plants > Roots > Rhizosphere > Soil | place: USA: Michigan...
GGACAATCGCATCGGTCGGTTGATCGATTGTTGGTTTTTGTTTTTCTTCCCAAGCTATTTTTCCCGGACCGTGATAAACAAGAGATTGCATGAAGCACTCCTTAATGAAATCGTATATTCATCATAGCGTTTCAACGAATTTCAATATTGATCTTAATCAAATCGAATCAGGAATGTTGCCCATATCCTATTCGTTATATTTATGAGATGGGTTCTGGTGGCGCGTGCTATACCGCGATTGAGAGACCTGGGAAAAGTTAAAATGACCTATAAAACGATTTTATTGCATGTAGGCAACAGCAAGTATTGCGCTTCACGCATTTTATGTTGAGTTTATGTGTATGGCGGGTATTCATACGCACGTCTCTTCCCGGCGAGGAAGGGACGTGCAGGCATATCTTGTGGATGGAAAAGAAATTCAGTAGGTCGAACGCATGTGAGCATCAGCCGGTTTGCTGGCTACCCGGATGTTCCTGAATATAGTTCTGGCCTATGCTTATCTTGGCATCTTCTTCGCTTTGCTGAATGGTTTCATCGTCCTCCGATGAGGCGCCGGTTAGTTCTCGCAGGAGCGCTTCATCGAAAGCAGGAATATCATCCGGCTTGCGGCTTGTCACGAGCCTGCCATCTACGACGACTTGTTGGTCTATCCACTCCGCGCCGGCATTACGTAGATCCTGTCGCAGGCTAGGCCAGCTTGTCATGCGCTTGCCTTGCGCGACTCCTGCATCAATAAGTGTCCATGGCCCGTGGCAAATGGCAGCAATGGGTTTATCCTCGTTTGCAAAATTCCGAATGAACGAGATAGCGTCTTGACTTAAACGCAATTGATCGGGATTGGCCACGCCGCCCGGCAGCACTAAAGCGTCGAAGTCGCTCGCATCCGCGTTACGTACATCCATCTCGACCCTGAATCGATCGCCTGGAGAAAGATGATGGAAGCCCTGCACTTCTTCGCCCGATGGTTTGGGAGAGATTAGTACTACCTCGGCGCCATGTTCTTCCAAGAATGCGCGAGGGCTCGTGTACTCAACTTGTTCCACACCGTCAGACATTAATACCGCGATACGCTTGCCTTGAAGGGGGGAGTCTTGATGGGTTTGCATGTCTGGTCCTCCTCGCCGGAAAAGAATAGGTGAAATGTAGAGCCCTCTATGAATGTCCGGCGGAACATTGGCGGGCTGCTTCCTCGGTGTTAATGGATGAGAGCAAATGTCATTCCAGGAAGGTATTTCTGGCTAGGGTCTTATAAACATACGAATTCGCTGCTATCAAGCATGTGTGACAATGAAGCGGAGGGGCTAACCAATCATAATTCCTAGTAACAATTGCCGACGCGCGGACAAACTTACAGAGATATCATTTCGCGTCTCGAATAAACTACACCGGCTGGCCCGATTGAATTCTGGGCACTCAATGCGCTCCCCCAATTCAGATGACAAAAACGGCTACTATCGCTAGACTTCTCCCCGTGTCATCAGGGTTTTTCCATGAGAATCTTTCGTTTAATTATGCTCGTTTGGATGCTTGCGTGTCTTGCCGGTAGTGGTGCATTTGCCGCTACTATGCCCATTTGCAAGCAAGTCACAGGTCATCATGGGCATCATATAACCACGTCGACGCACGATCATTTGTCGCATCAGATGAACGATCGCCATACGCAGTTCACAGCCGAAATCTCAGGAGATCATTCTTCTAATAGCCCGTCAGGGATTTCCTGTAATAGCTGCGATCTTTGTCATTCTGCTGTTGTCGTTCTGCTGCCGGATGTCGGAGTCCCCTTGCTTTGGGTGAATGGCGTTGACTACCAAGCGTTTCCCATTGCAGCATTTGTGTCCCGTTTTCCCGATAAGCCGCTTCGTATTCCCCTTTCGCGTTTCGCCTAATCACTTGCCGTTGTAACGCCGTAATACCGACTTCCGTTCTACATGGTTTGGTAATCGGTTTATCTTCTAATTATTTTTAAGCTAAAAGAGGAAATCATGGGATTCACATTTCCCCATGTTCTCGCAGCATGCTTTGCGAGTGCTGGCGCTATGTTGTTGCTGAGTGGATGTGCAACGTTTACCAGCGACGGAGGATTCGACGCAGTGGAGTCGCTCGTCAAAGAAAGACTAGATCGAGACGTAAAATGGATTCGTTCCGATGCCGAAGCACATGGTGCGCAGGCGCTGATTCGCCAATATCTCGCAAATACCCTTACTGCCCAAGATGCTGTGCAAATAGCCCTTCTCAATAATCGAGGTCTCCAAGCAACGTATAACGAATTGGGTATTGCCGAAGCGGATTTAGTGCAAGCAGGCCGAATGCGCAATCCCGGATTTACTTTTCAGCGTACCCGTGCCGGTGACGACATTCGTATCGAGCGCACGTTTACCATCGACTTCATCAATCTACTCATGATGCCGTTGGCGACGAGAATCGAAAACCGTCGTTTTGAGAAGGCAAAACTAGTCGTGGCCCATGAGGCGCTTCGCGTCGCGGCGGAAACCGAGAAGGCTTACTACAAAGCCGTCACCGCCGCACAATCGGCGGAGTATATGACGCAAGTCCAACTCGCCGCCGATGCCGGCGCCGAGTTGGCGCGATCGATGGCGCGAGCGGGTAATTGGAGCAAGCTGGATCAGACTCGTGAACAAGTTTTTTATGCCGAAGCGACGGCGCAACTTGCACGGGCCACGCAATCAGCCGTTGCCGAGCGAGAGAAACTCACTCGGTTAATGGGATTGTCGAGTACCGATATCGATTTCAAGTTGCCGACTCGTTTACCGGATTTGCCCAATGCGCCGCTGCAGCTTTCTGATTTGGAGTCCGCCGCGATTCGCGATCGGCTCGACATTCAAGCCGCAAAAAAGGAAACCGAAGGCGTGGCCGCCGCATTGGGACTTACGCGAACGACGCGATTCGTGAATGTCTTGGAAACGAGTTATCTACGCAATGGCGAAACCGGACGGCCGCGTGAGACTGGGTATGAGATTCGACTAGAAATTCCCCTATTCGATTGGGGCGGCGCAAGAACGGCGAAGGCCGAGGCGATATATATGCAAGCAGTGAATCGTGTCGCTGAAATTGCCGTTAATGCTCGTTCGGAGGTGCGCGAAACGTACTCGGCTTATCTCAATGCTTATGCATTAGCGAAACACTATCGAGAAGAAGTCGTTCCGCTTCGCAAGCAAATCTCCGACGAGTTATTGACTCGTTATAACGGCATGTTGGTGAGTGTTTTCGAATTGCTCGCGGACGCGCGTGAACAAGTTGCAGCGGTGAATGCATCGATTGAAGCGCAGAGGGATTTCCTGCTTGCCGAAACGGATTTGCGAATGGCGATCGGCGGCAAACTTTCTCCAACCGTATCGATGCATTCATCGGATATAAAAAAGGAACGTAATCATGACGAGCCGTAGAGATTTCTTGCGCGGCACCGGCATTGCCCTGGCGAGTGCGGCAGCCGTTTCTCGCGTTCAAGCGGCTTCTTTGCCGGAAGCGGTCTTAATGGATAAGCCCACAACACAACCGCCATTAATGCCATCGAGCGGCCGGCCTTATAACCCCGTCGTGACGTTAAACGGTTGGACGTTACCGTGGCGAATGAATAACGGCTGGAAGGAGTTTCATCTCATTGCAGAACCCGTGGTGCGCGAAGTGGCGCCTGGTATGAAAGCCAATTTATGGGGTTATAACGGCCAGAGCCCAGGTCCGACGATCGAGGTGGTGGAGGGCGATCGTGTGCGCATATTCGTGACCAATAAATTGCCGGAGCACACTAGCATTCATTGGCATGGACAGCGGTTGCCGAATGGCATGGACGGCGTTAGCGGCTTAGTTCAAGCACCTATTAAGCCCGGTAAGACATACGTCTATGAATTCGTCGCCCAACGTCCCGGTACTTTCATGTATCACCCGCATGCGGATGAGATGCTGCAAATGGCAATGGGCATGATGGGCTTTTGGGTAACTCATCCGAAGGATGCGAGCTTTATGCGTGTCGATCGGGATTTCGTGTTTTTGCTCAATGCTTATGACATAGATCCCGGCAGCTACACACCGAAAGTCAACACAATGACAGAGTTTAATTTGTGGACTTTCAATAGCCGGGTGTTTCCGGGAATCGATCCCATGGTGGTGCGTAAAGGCGATCGAGTACGGATTCGCGTAGGCAACTTAACGATGACTAATCATCCGGTTCATTTGCATGGGCATGAATTCATGGTGACTGGCACCGATGGCGGATGGGTACAGCCAAGCGCTCGCTGGCCGGAAGTCTCCACCGATATCGCGGTCGGGCAAATGCGAGCGATAGAATTTATTGCCGATGCACCCGGCGATTGGGCATTTCATTGCCATAAGTCTCATCACACAATGAATGCGATGGGGCACCAAGTTCCTACGATGCTTAATGTGGATCAGCGGAATGTGGTCGAAAAAATTAGGAAGCTGGTGCCGGACTACATGGCCATGGGCGACAAAGGTGGCGCTGATATGGGTGAAATGCAAATGTCGCTACCGCACAATACATTGCCGATGATGTCTGGTCATGGCCCATTCGGCACTATCGATATGGGAGGTATGTTTACCTTGGTTAAGGTGCGTGAAGGACTGGCGCGCAACGATTACAAAGATCCGGGGTGGTATAAGCATCCGAAGAATGCCGTTGCTTACGAATGGAGCGGAAGCGCTGTTGATGAAATACGAGCACCAGGCGGGGATGATGTTTCAAGAAAATCTGATGACTCGACAGTTAACGTGACTAAACCTGGTTCAGGCCATCATCATTGAATGTGTGAAGGGACCGCATTAATCGGTCCCGCCATTCTGGCGAATAGAAGAAATCGTTTGAACGGTTTCTTTAAGACTGGTTTTCAGTAGTAACTCGCCGTCCTCCACGGCTTGCGCTGTTGCTTGAGCAAGCCGGCGGAGAACTTCTTCCGGGCGAGTGCGTTCCGTACACAACAGTCCCGCCCATGCGTCGCGTCCGCCGTGTTTTGCAATATACAAAGCCTGATCGGCTAGTTCTACTGTTTGTGCCCAAGAGAGCAGGCGAGGGTGATTGGGTAAAAATGGAAAGCAGGCAAATCCAACGGAACAGGTTTTTTTCAAGCGCACACCGCCTTCCATTTCGAATTCGCGATCCCGGACAGCAGCGCAAACCCGCTCCGCAATTATTTCGGCGTCTGCGCGATTGACGCCGCGCGCCACTGCTAGAAATTCTTCTCCGCCCCAGCGAATCAAGTAATCGGATTCCCGAAAGACTTCTTTCAATCGATCTTTTATTTGTACGATAAGTTGATCGCCGACAGCATGGCCATATTGATCATTCACTGCTTTGAAGTGATCGATATCCACCATGATGAAAACGAGATCGATGCCGGTTGGCAATGTTGCTCCCGGCGTTTTTTGCCAAGATTCGTAGTGACGTAGCGCCAGCGCCGCATCGGCGTCGATATGTTGATTCAAAAAACGGCGATTCCAAATGCCGGTTAGCGGATCTGTGAAGCTTACTTCTTCTAATGCGCGGTAAGCTTTTTTTAGTTCTTCTACTTTCCGTTGCCGCTCTACTGTTTGGCGATGGAACCGTTCGGCGGTTTCTTGAGTCGCCGATCCTAGCGGCGCCAAATTTTCTTGGAATAACCGATAAGCGCTTTTTCGATTCACAACCGATTCGCGAAAGCCGGCCGCGTAGGTATCGAACGTTGCCGACAACGCTTGTAACGTAGCGTCGGTATTCGTTCGGCTTTGCTGGGCCACTGCTATTTTCGCTTTAGTTGCGGCGATGGCCTCTTCTGCGTTGTTTGCCAGTGAATCGTCGCCATTGATTAAATATCCTGCAATCGCCGCATGGGTGGTTTGTACATCCATGACGATCTCGTTCATCAATGGTATTCCGCTTTGCATAAGTGCTGTACTGGTATGACTTAACGCAGAAAAACTTGCCAGCACTTTCTCCTGCACCGATTGCCGGTAATTCGAAAACGAATCCCGCACTTGGCGAGCGATATTTCCCCATGTGCGAATCGAGTGATGTATATGGCGGATCGTATCGGATGCCTCGCCTTCATCCGCCGCGATTTCCGCAAGCGCCAACGCTTCGATCGATTGAGTCAGCCGCAGTTCCACTTGCGCATAAAATTTATCATCCGTGCTGATGACATAATCTCGAATGGCGGTGCGCGCTGCGATGTAATTTTGTAACGAGCTGGCGATCTTATTGCTCAATTCCGTAATTCTGTCTAGATCATCAAAAGATCTACCGACCGATGAAAACATGTTGTTTCCTTCTTTTGTTTAATTACGAAATATCGAGCTTTTTTTTATGACGCTAATCAGGTTGCTTAACTAGTTATTGCTTTCCTCGTTGAGTCGAGTAATGGCCATTTGCATTTGTTGCATCTGCGCGAATAAGCTAAGCAATTCATGATCGGTGCGAAGTAATGGATTATCGTTTTCTTCAGCAAACGGCTCGCCAATTTCCGGCAAGGCGTTTTTTGCTCCGACATCGGTTGTGTTGTTCATGTTTTCCTCTTTTTATTATTCGTTCTGAGAACACGGCGGATCGTCGTCTCGGTTTCCTTTACTTATCTTGCCCTCAATAAAGCACGACCTGTGCCAACTGATTTTTGTTTGTAAGTTGCTGATACTTAAATTTATTTGTTTTTAATAAGAACGATATTTGGGTGAGTGTTTTCGAGAATGCAAAAACTGACTCGCGGAGCATTTCAGCTTTGCTACCTTCCGTCGCATCAGGCTTTTTCGGGTTACTGTAGTAAACGGTTATGATTGGATGTTAAGTAATCAATCATCGGCCAGGCCAAGTTAATGATGGGCCCTCATCGAGATAACTTAATGCCTGTCTAAATTATTGAAGAAACGAGTGAGAAACCGTTGTTGAATATGCCTTGTCTTCCTAGTGATTTGCTATGACGCTTACTGAGCTCCGCTATATCGTTGCACTCTCGCAGACTCGCCATTTCGGTCATGCTGCCGATAAATGTTTTGTCACTCAGCCAACCTTGAGCCTCGCTATAAAAAAACTCGAAGACGAGTTAGGCGTGGAACTCTTCGAGCGGAAGAAGAATGACGTGATCGTAACCGCTGCGGGAGAACGAATTATCGAGCAGGCAAAGCGCGTATTGGTTGAAGCGGCAAAAATCGGCGAATTAGCCAAAGGCGCGGAAGATCCGCTCGCCGGGCCGTTGAGGCTTGGTGTCATTCCGACGATCGGCCCTTATCTTTTGCCTGATCTCGTGCCGCTGCTGCGCAATCATGCACCCGCAATGCCGCTCATCATCGAAGAAAATCTGACCGACAATTTAGCTGGCCAGTTACGTACCGGCGAAATAGACGCGGCTATTATTGCGCTTCCATTCAATGTTGCCGGCGTAAAAACTCGTTCGCTATACGAAGAGCCCTTTAGAGTGGTGGTGCCGCGCGGACATGGTTGGTCCAACAAGAAAGCGATTAAGCCGAAAGAGTTGGCTGAAGAAAACGTACTGCTTTTGAATACGGGTAATTGTTTTCGCGATCAAGTGCTGGAAGCATGTCCCGGCAATATGGGTACCGATGCTGCGGGCGGCAAAGCGGGAAGTTCATTGGAAACTGTACGCAATATGGTTGCATCGGGACTTGGCATCAGTGTATTACCCGCCAGCGCGATCGCCCGCGCATATCAAAGTAAATCCCTTAAAGTATTGGATTTCGCCGAGCCGGCGCCCTCACGCAGGATCGCCTTGGCGGCGCGGGATACGTTTTCTCGGCCGGAGGTGCTACAAGTATTGATCAAAGCGGTGCGGGAAATGAAAGCACCGTGGTTTCGACTAGTAACTAATTAGCGCTTGTTTCCCGTGAGCAGATATCGAGCATCGATAGGAAATCTGCCCTAATCCTTCGAGTCCATCGGCTATAATGGCCGCGAACTAGCAGCATCTAAGTTTTCATATTCAGAAAAAGTTTCGTGGCAACTTCCCTTAATCCACCGCAGATAGAAGCGGTCCGCTATGTCGATGGGCCGCTGTTGGTATTGGCCGGCGCAGGTAGCGGTAAAACTCGGGTTATTACCCATAAGATCGCACATCTCACCGGCGAGTGCGGCTTCAGTGCGTCTAAAGTGGCCGCCATCACCTTTACCAACAAAGCGGCACGCGAGATGCAAGAGCGCATTTCCTCCATGTCGCAAGGTCAGTCCATGAAGGGGCTGACCATTGCCACGTTTCACTCCTTAGGCGTGAAAATCCTCAGGCAGGAAGCAGTGCATCTTGGCCTGAAGCCGCGCTTCTCGATTTTGGATTCCGACGATGCCTATGCGATTCTTGCGGAAATAATCGGCTCGGTCGACAAGCAGACGATACGTGGCGTGCAATGGCAAATCTCCGCATGGAAAAACGCGCTCACGTCTCCCGATGAAGCGGAGCTGGCCGCCGCCGATGAAATGCAGCTCGTCGCAGCACGTGCGTATCGTAACTACGATGTGACGTTGCGAGCCTATCAAGCAGTCGATTTCGACGATTTGATTTTGTTGCCGGTGCGTTTATATACCGAAAACAGCGAAGCGCTCCAGCGTTGGCAGGAGAAGCTCCATTATTTTCTGATCGATGAATACCAGGATACTAACGGTGCGCAATATCGTTTATTACGATTAATGTGCGGCGACGCAGGCTGCTTCACCGCCGTAGGCGATGACGATCAGGCTATTTACGCGTGGCGCGGCGCTAACGTGGAAAATTTGCGTAATCTGCAAAGCGACTATCCGGCACTGAAAGTCGTCAAGCTGGAGCAGAACTATCGTTCCACAGTGCGCATTCTCAAAGCCGCCAATTCATTGATTGCCCACAATCCCAAATTATTCGAGAAGCGTCTGTGGTCCGATTTGGGTTACGGCGAGGCGATTCAAGTGACCGCGATGAAGAATGAAGAACACGAAGCGGAAAGTGTCGTAATGCGTTTAGCGGCGCATAAATTCCAGCATCGCACCAATTTTTCGGATTACGCCATCCTTTATCGCGGCAATCATCAGGCCAGGACATTCGAACAGTATCTGCGCAATGAGCGGATTCCCTATCGAGTCTCCGGCGGACAATCGTTTTTCGATCGTGCGGAAATCAAAGACTTGGTTTCCTATTTGCGCCTTATAGCCAATGCCGATGACGATCCGGCATTTATTCGCGCAGTCACGACGCCGCGTCGTGGTATCGGCGCGCAAACGCTGGAAGCGCTCGGCGCCTACGCCGGCGAGCGGCATATCAGCATGTTCGAAGCTGTGTACGAAATACCAATGGTAAACCGCCTCAAACCGGCACAGTTGACTGCGTTGACTACCTTCTGCGACTTCATTAATCGCATTGCTCATCGCGCCGAACGCGAGCCAGCCGGCGAAGTGCTGAACGATTTGCTTAGCGCAATTGACTATCAAGCATTTCTCTTCGATACATTGGAAACGAAAGATGCCGAGAATCGCTGGGATAACATACAAAAATTCGTTACATGGCTTTCCGGTAAAGGCGAAAACGATGGTAAGAGCTTATTGGAGTTGACTCAAACCGTGGCATTGATGAATCTGCTCGATGGGCGGGAGGAAGACCTCGACGCGGTGCAATTGACGACTATTCATGCATCTAAGGGATTAGAGTTTCCCTATGTGTTTCTCGTCGGCGTCGAAGAAGATATTTTGCCCCATCGCGAATCGGTCGATGGCAGCAAGATCGACGAAGAACGGCGGCTGATGTATGTGGCAATTACTCGTGCTCGCATGCAATTATTTATTAGTCACTGCTTGAAACGCCGCCGCGCGCAAGAATGGCATCCCTGCGAGCCTAGCCGCTTCATTGCTGAAATGGGCTCGGACGATTTGCAATTCAGTGGCGAAAAGCGCGATGCTGCCAGCAGCCGCGCGGAAGGCTCCGCCAGTTTGGCCGCTTTGAAAGCGCTTCTTACTAAACCGCAAGACGCAGCTGGATAGTTTTAAGTACTTGTACTTACCGTTCCTTAATTCCACGACTCTTTATGCGCTTCTGGTATCCAAAATCTTTTTTCATGTTGCTTGTCATTGGTTTCGCCATGGTAGCGGGGCCGCTGATCGTTGCTTTGCTCAATAACGCTGTTGCGGTGGATCGACTGGCTGAGCAAAGCCAGAAAGCGGTTTATCAAGCGGTGCAAGCGACACAAACTTCGCGGGCGATGGCCGATCAGATTACCGCGATGGAACGAGCAGCGCGCACGTATCTCGTCGTGCTCGATCCGGCGTTGTTCGATAATTATCAAACCAGCCATCAGCGCTTTAAAGAGACAGCGGCGGAGTTCGCCGGTTTTCCGCTTTCCAGCGATCAACGTGCGCGTCTCGACGAAATTATCGCTAAAGAAGATAACTTGCATAGTCAATTGGCAAAAGACGCAGCGACGCCTATTACTGCCGAGACGGCAGGCGAGGAGTTCGGCGTGCTATTCGGCTTGACTCAGTCATTGATCAAGCTCAGCAACGAATTGATTGATCGCGAGGTGAGGGCGCTGCGTAATCTCGCTACGCAAGCGCAAGGCATCGTGGGACGGCAATTGTTGGCATTGATTCCTGTGGCGTTATTTATTGGTATCGGATTTACCATTTTGATTACGCGGCCGATACGGCAAATCGAAAATGGCATCCGTTCAATCGGTTCGGCGATGCTCGACAATGATATCGTCGTCAACGGCCCCCAAGATTTGGAGAACGTCGGCCGCCAGTTGAACTGGTTGCGCCAGCGGTTAAAGGATTTGGAAGAACAAAAAGCCCGTTTTCTGCGCCATGTGTCTCACGAACTTAAAACCCCGTTGACGGCTCTGCGTGAAGGGTCGGATTTACTGGCCGAAGAGGCGACGGGAAAGTTGACGCCGGAGCAGGGCGAAATCGTACGCATTTTGCAGAGTAATAGCATTCGTTTGCGGAAGTTGATCGAAGATTTACTTAATTACAGTGCATTGAATCATCGAGAGAGCCTATTGACGGTAAAACCGGTTAAAATGAAGGATCTTGTCGCCAAAGTCGCGGCCGACCACAAATTACCGTTGCTTACGAAAGAAGTATCACTGGAAACCGCTTGCGAGGACATTACGCTCAAGGGCGATGAAGAAAAGCTACACGTTGTTGTCGATAATTTGTTGTCCAATGCGGTGAAATTTACGCCGCGCGGCGGCTGGATCAAGGTAAAACTGAATAAGTTAGATAATACGGCCCAATTGCATGTAATGGACTCTGGGCCTGGTATTGCGGTGGAAGAGCGTGAGCGCGTATTCGATGCTTTTTTCCGCGGTAGCGCCGAAGGTTCAGGGCCGGTGCGCGGTAGTGGGCTTGGTTTATCGATCGTGAAAGAATTAGTAACGGCTCATCATGGCACTGTTGCTTTGACGGAGCCCGCAAGTGACGGCGCGCATTTTGTCGTAACGTTGCCGCTTAAAGCGGATGACATTTTGGTGACAAGAAATATAGGCAAACCATAATTTCGTTTCCCGCGGGATTGCATCAGGCGATGTTGTTGCAATAATTAAAGTACTCCTTTCTATTACAAAGCGCGTTTAACGAAATGCCGTTGCTGTTGGATTTACTTATCTGTGTCGATATGACCGGATAGCGTCGCTTAGTTAGACGCTCTAATAATCATCAATTAATCACCAATCATTTCTGTTGTGTGCTACGGAAATGAGTTTTAACAAGTATCTTTTGCGTTGCTTATGTAACGCAAACTAGAGAACATTCTCATAAATCTTGAAAGATGCAATAAGAGGCTAATCCGCCATGCGATTATTTTTTCTCATGCTCATACCGGTATTTATGAGCATGACTGGTTGTATCACGACTGCAACCAAGATGCCGGTTCCGGTCGAAGAGCCGATCAAGTTGGAGATCGTACCTAGCGATACGGAAGCTCTCGTGCAATATGCTGCCTACTTGCGCCGCTTGAGCGTAACTGACCTGAATCGCGAACACGAGGCGTTGAAACAAACAGTAGCCAAATCGAGAACCGACTTGAGCCGTGCACAGCTTGCGATGATATATGCATTACCGGGACTCCCCTTGCGAGATGATGCGAAAGCATTACCACTATTAGAATCCTTGGGGAAGGATGCTATTTCTCCGACGGTGCGCAATTTCGCTTTGCTGCTACTAAGTTTGGTTGCCGACAATAAACGCCTTGATGAAGCTGCTCAAGTATTGAACGGCAAGGTTAAGGACGAACAAAAACTATCGGGAGAATTACAGCAAAAGCTGGACGCTTTAAAGTCCATCGAAAAAAGTTTATCTGAACGCGATCGTAGCAAGTCGCCGACCTCGATTAGATAAATTACTAAGAGCGTTTTATCAATATGCTCTATAAACACTCTTTAAATGAATGAAGCAAAGCGGTCATATGTCCGATAAACAAGCAAAAATTTTATTAGTGGATGACGATCCGGATTTACTCCGGCTTCTCGCCATTCGTCTTAAATCCGGTGGATACGATGTCACCACGGCAGAAAGCGCCGAGCGTGCGCTGGCTTTCATTGCGGCTGATTTGCCGCAGTTGGTCATTTCCGATTTGCGCATGGCCGGTATGGATGGCATGGCGCTGTTCGACACTATTCAGCGGGATCATCCAGCGCTGCCAGTCATTATTTTGACGGCCCATGGAACGATTCCCGACGCGGTGTCCGCGACCAGACGCGGCGTATTCGGTTACCTCACGAAGCCTTACGAAAGCGCTGCCTTACTGGAACAAGTCGAAGCAGCATTGCGTTTATCGGGCAATCAAGCGGTGTCCGGTGACAACAGTGAGTGGCGTTCCGAAATCATCACTCGAAGCCGTGTGATGGAAGACGTGCTGAATCAGGCAAAACTAGTTGCGGCCGGCGATGCCAGCGTATTCATTGCCGGCGAAAGCGGCAGCGGCAAGGAATTGCTTGCCCGTGCCATTCATAAGTCAAGCCGTCGTCGCGATTATCCGTTTGTCGCGGTGAACTGCGGTGCTATTCCGGAGCAGTTGCTCGAATCGGAATTGTTTGGTCACATCAAAGGTTCGTTTACCGGTGCCACTAAAGATTACAAAGGGCTCTTCCAAGCGGCCGATAAAGGGACCTTATTACTCGATGAGATCGGCGATATGCCGCTTTCGTTGCAGGTGAAGCTCTTGCGGGTGCTGGAGGACCGACAAGTACGGCCCGTGGGCGCGACGCAGTCGGTGCCTGTCGATGTCCGTATTATTTCCGCGACGCATCGCGATCTTGAAGTAGCAAAGGAAACTGGTATCTTTAGAGGCGATTTGTTTTATCGGTTGAATGTGGTGTCGTTAAAACTTCCGGCGCTCGCGGAGCGCCGTGAGGATATACCGTTGTTAGCATCCTATTTCCTGAAACGTGTCGGCGATAAATATGCGAAGTCCGTGAATGCATTCGCCCCCGAAGCACTCGAGCTGCTTGTGGCAGCGCCTTGGCCGGGGAATGTTCGACAACTTTATAACGTAGTTGAGCAAACGGTTGCGTTAACCACGACACCAGTCATTCCTGCCATCTTGGTACAGAATGCCATTCAAAAAGAACAACGTGAATTCGATTCCTTCGATGAAGCCCGTCGCCGCTTCGAGCGGGATTATTTATCGCAGTTATTGAAGATCACTGAAGGGAATGTTACTCAAGCCGCTAGGCTGGCAAAGCGCAATCGCACCGAGTTTTATAAGTTATTGCAACGCCATCAATTAGAGCCGGCTCGTTTCAAATCCACTGCGTGATTTTTCAAATTCGCGTTAGCGTTAACTAACGCGCTTATTGCTTTTTGGCTTTTCTAAAAAGCGGATATTTAGCGTTGCTCTCGATAGCAACGCTTTTTTTTCGCTTTCGTTTCGTCTTACTACATCGCATAGACATAGGCAGATTTGCTAGCCCCGTCGTTTTCGTCGCCCGGCAACGACATAAAAAATAACATTCCCGTCAAAATCTTAGAGTGCCGCGACCGAGGTGTTGTCTGCTATAGGCGACATTTTTTATCTTTAGCCGCTATCGGTCTATTCTCATTTTTTTGTAACCATTTGATAGAAAAGCTTCTATTTTGGCTGGCACGCCAATTGCTATACCACTGGCGTGACCGTTTAAAAGCGTCGCAGAGTGCTCTGAAATCGAAGGTAATAAAACGGTTACCGATATCATTAAAAAAAGGAGAAGACCATGGAGAAAAGAAACGGGATGCTATATCCGATGATGGTGATCGCTGCCATCTCGGTAATATTGTTTAGCGTGGTGGGGATTGCGACGATGACCGGCCATATGCCGAGCGCGTTATCGCAAAAAAGCGATGTTACAGCGGAAACGTCAGCAGATAAAAGTAGCTTGGCTGCTAAAGACTCCGATGCGGCCAATGTTGATCCGAATCCGGTAGATAAAGGGAATGCAGCTAAATCTCATAGCGTCGATTCTCTTGCCCATAGCGAGCCACGTTCTCATTACACCCAACCGCAGCGGGTAGCCACCGTTTGCGCTAATTGCGGTGTAGTGGAGTCCGTACGTGCGCGGGAAGTGAAAGGGCACGGAAGTGGATTGGGCGTGGTTGGCGGCGCGGTGTTAGGCGGCGTGCTCGGTCATCAAGTCGGCAATGGTCGCGGTAACGATTTGGCAACGGTTGCCGGTGCAGTCGGCGGCGGCTTTGCCGGCAATGAAGTTGAAAGGAATATGAAGAAGAGTACGCAGTATGTTATTCGCGTTCATATGGAAGACAACACCTATCGCACAGTAACCCAAGCTGCACAGCCGGGGGTTAGTGAAGGTGAACGGGTCCGGATAGAAAACGGCACCGTGGTTGCTCGCGGTTAGAAATTGATTAAAACCTATGAGCTTGTTCGACGAATAACGGATACAGAATTTAAGGCCCCTCGTTCGCCCGTTTAGCAACCTCCTCAAGTGCGGGCGTTTTTTATTCACGACCTTGATGGGTGGCCGGTCCTCCCATCAAGGTTTACGAGATCAATGTGTAGAGCGGGATTTACTATGAATATGCGATACCGCGCGTTCATAGTAAATCTCTCTTTAAGAGATAAGGACCCCTCGTTCGCCCGCTTTTTATTCCTCCTTGTGCGGGCGCTTTTTATTCTTGGCTATGCGTTAACGACTGGATAGTCGTAACGCAAGCGTCGGTTTAGCGCGGATAACTCGTGATGTTGTCTGACGTATATTGTGATAAGTCGTTTGCCATTATGTTGCAGCGCTTTCTGCCGTTTCTCGGCAGTCCTTGACTCTATTGCGTAGTGCTAAGTGACGTATTTCGTCATTTTTTAAACGGATAGAAGCCCGGACGCTGGGGCGGTTTGTTTGTTGGTTAACCCAACGGGTAAAGGTTTATTTTAAAAATCAGACAGTTTTATATATCCATAAGACCGGTGATAGTAGCGATGTGATTTTTTTCACAACCTGGCATTCCAATTGCTTTAATAAAAAGCGAGGGGGGCACCGTATCATGAATCATCGGCTATTAAGCACTATGACAAATACCCATGAATCGCATACGCAGTTACGCAAGGTGGATAGCGGCGAGGGGATTTGGGTTTTACTGCTAATGACGCTTTTTCTAGCGCTGATTTAAATAGCCGAGAAGAAGACTATCCCTCAGCAGTTAAATCAACTAATAGAAATTAAATGAAAAAACGGCGCTGCAAGCGCCGTTTTTTTCTACTCTCTGTCTAGCTCAGGTTTTTACATTACCGTTTTCTTGCCGGCGGCAAATCCGTACAAACCCCTTCGAAAACTTCTGCCGCCATACCAAGCGATTCACACAGCGTAGGATGTGGATGGATGGTTTTGCCGATATCCA
>Ga0157374_10002403_pt1 | contig 15784 bp, 10 predicted proteins | sample M25metaG_FD_115308 | JGI IMG/M metagenome (GOLD analysis project Ga0157374, IMG submission 115308) | Miscanthus rhizosphere microbial communities from Kellogg Biological Station, Michigan, USA - M2-5 metaG | ecosystem: Host-associated > Plants > Roots > Rhizosphere > Soil | place: USA: Michigan...
ACCGGCACCAGCGACAGCGAGAACGGAATCAGCGTAAGGATTCGAAACTGCGTCAGGTCGAAACCCAGCACCATCTCCAGCCCCAGCACCAGCCAGAGCCACAGGAACGCAACGAGCACGAATCCGATCAGTCCGCTGACGCGCAGCGAACGCGCTGGGGACTTGCGCAGCAACGTCTCGATCCATGCCGCGACGGCAACGCCGAACGCGGGCCACAGCAACGGATAGGCCGCGCCGGTAACCTTGATCGCTGCAGCGACGGCGAGCAGCGCAAGCACGATCCAGTTGACGAGGAAGAGCACGCGCGCATCGACACGCCTTCGCACCAGCGCCGCCACGATCAGCGGAACCAGCAGCCCCGCGGTGATGACGGCGACGCGGCCGGGCCAGGGCTGGGGGTGATCGAGTGGATGCACGCCGGGCCAGATGCCCAGCGGATAGGACAGCAGCCAGCCGACGCCGAACAACAGCAGTGGCACCGCGACAAAAGCCGCACCTGCCCAACCCGCGGCGCGCCAGTGGAACGCATCACGGTGCAAACCGAAAAGAGCGAGGAGCGCCGCAACGGCAACGATGGCGATGGGCACGTTGAGCGCCGCCGGCCACATCACGGTAAACCAGCCGAACACATCGAAGAAGCTGGCATTCGTCTCGCTCTTGAGGCGGTCGAGATCGGCGTCGGCGAGAACGCCAACAACGGCCAATGCCTGATCGCCCATATGCCGCAGCGATCGCGGGTCGATGTTCTGGAGGTCGTCGCGCGCTGAGTGATAGAGCGAAGCCGAATTCGAGAACGCGAAATTGAATCCGGTCAGTCCGCTTTTGCGATAAACGGTGAAGTCCGTGTCGTTGGGCAGGAGCCGGTACACCTCGTAGGTGACGGAATTCGCCGACGGACGCGCGACACTGCGGGTGTACACGCCCAGCAACCCCGCGTTTCCAGGGCCGGTTTCGAACATCATCGCTGGCCCCGACGCGCCGCGCGCTTCGAAATTGACGACGACGCCGATCCGGCTCATCAGCGGATGGCGCTCGGCAAAGGCGTGTGCACCGCGCAGGCCCGTCTCCTCGCCATCGGTGATCAGGAAGATGATGTCGTTGCCAGTCGGTTTGCCAGAATAGATGCGCGCGAGTTCGACCACGACTGCAACGCCCGCGCCGTCGTCGCTGACGCCCGGACCGCCGGGAACGCTGTCGTAATGTGCGCTGACAAGCACCGCTTTGCCGCTGCCGGTTCCGCGGTGCACAGCGATGATGTTCTCGATGGCGGTGCAGCCGGCGTTGCCACCGGTAGGATCGCACTGAAGCGCCGGCTGCACTTCGGGCGCATAACCGGCCGCCTTTAGTTCGGCAACGATGCGGTCGCGTACGATGGCATTTTCCGGCGATCCAACCGGATGCGGCCGCTGCTCCTTCAACAGGCTCGAAAGCGTCGCGAATGCCCGTGTCGCGGAGAAAGTACCGGTCGCCCCACCCGAGGGCGCGACAAGCTGCGACTGCCACAAGTAAACCAGCGCCACGGTGATCGCCGTGACGAATGCGAAGACGCCGACAATTCCCCACCGATTGCGTGCCACCCGATTCCCCCTGCGTGTCGTTGCCATCATAGTGGAAACCCGATTCGATCCCGCTGTCGGTGCGGGGGAGCCTGTGGACATCGCGCCAAATCAGTAAACTAGGCGACCCACTGGATGGACATGGACATGGACTCGCGCGAACTCAAGGCGTTATTCGAACTGTTCGGCATCGCGGCCGACAATCCCGGCGCGTGTTCCGGCCCCGGCCAATGGCACGGCGGCGGTGAGCGCATCGCGTCGATCAATCCTGCGAATGCACGGCCGCTGGCGCACGTCACGCTCACCAGCGCAGACGACCTGGCGGCGGTGATCGCGTCGGCCGCGTCGGCCGCGCGCACCTGGCGCGACGTTCCGGCGCCTCGCCGAGGCGAGGCCGTCCGCCGCTTCGGCAACCTGTTGCGCGAACACAAAGATGCACTGGGCACGCTGGTGTCGCTCGAGAACGGCAAGATCAAAGCCGAAGGTGACGGCGAAGTCCAGGAGATGATCGACATCACCGACTTCGCCGTCGGCCAGTCGCGCATGCTCTACGGCAAGTCGATGCACTCCGAGCGCGCGGCACACCGCATGTACGAGCAATGGCATCCGCTGGGCGTGGTCGGCGTCATTTCCGCGTTCAACTTTCCGGTCGCTGTCTGGGCATGGAACGCGATGCTAGCCGCGATCTGCGGCAATGCCACCATCTGGAAGCCTTCGCCGAAGACGCCGCTCGCCGCACTGGCGGTGCAGTCGCTCGCGAATCGCGTGATGTCCGAGTTGTCGCTGCCGTCCATTTTCACATTGGCCATCGCCGGCAACGCCGAAACGCGCGCGCTCGTCGCGGATCCGCGCGTCGCGCTGGTCTCGTTCACCGGGTCGTCTGCCGTCGGCCGCGACATCGCGACGAGCGTCGCGTCGCGCTTCGGCAAGTCTCTGCTGGAATGCGCCGGCAACAACGCGATCATCGTTGCCGAGGATGCGGACCTCGACCTGGTCGTGCCCGCCGTCGTGTTCGGCGCCGTGGGCACCGCAGGGCAGCGGTGCACGACGACACGCCGGCTGATCGTCCACGCCTCGCGTGTCGAACAACTGCTGGCCCGGTTGAAGACGGCGTATGCGCAGGTACGCATCGGCGACCCGTTGGAACCGGCCACGCTGATGGGGCCGCTCATCGATGCCGCCGCCGTGGCGAACTACGAGGCGGCCATCAACGAGGCCACCAAGTCGGGCGGAACGCTGGTCTGCGGCGGCCGCGTACTGCCCGGCCCGGGCTTCTGGGTGGAGCCGGCGATCATCGCCGGCGCACGCAACGAGTGGCCGTGCGTCCAGCGCGAGACGTTTGCGCCGATCCTGTACGTGATGGGCTTCGCGACGGTCGACGAGGCGATCGCGCTCAACAATGCCGTGCCGCAGGGCTTGTCGAGCGCAGTGTTCACGCTGGGCATGCGCACGGCGGAGGCCTTCCTGGCGGCGAGCGGCAGCGATTGCGGCATCGCCAACGTCAACATCGGCACGTCGGGCGCCGAAATCGGCGGCGCGTTCGGCGGCGAGAAGGAAACCGGCGGTGGGCGCGAATCGGGCTCCGACGCGTGGCAGGCCTACATGCGCAGGCAGACCAACACGATCAACTGGAGCCGCGAACTGCCCCTCGCGCAGGGCATCAAGTTCGGCTAGGACTTCTTCGTCGCCGGCTTTTTCGCGGCCGGTTTCTTCACAGCGGGTGTCGTCGCTGCCGGCCGCTTCGCTGCGGTCTTGGCCGACGGTTTTGCCGCGGTCGTCTTGGCGGCCGTCTTCGCGGGCTTCTTCGCTGGCGCCTTCGCGGCGCGCTTTGTTGTTCCGGTGGATTTTCCGGATTTGGCGGCGAGGATTTCCAGCGCCTCTTCGAGCGTCAGCGTCTCCGCCTTGTCAGCGTCGGGTAGTGTCGCGTTGACCGCACCGTGCTTGACGTAGGGACCGTATTTTCCGCTGTGCAATTCAACGGGCGCCTTGGTCTTGGGATGCGCGCCCAGGACTTTCAACGCCGTCGCCGGCCGCCCTCCCCGCGCGCGCGCCTTGCTCGGGTCCTTGGCCTCGAATTCGAAGCCGACTTTGCCGTCCTTCTGCACCACGAGGAAGGCCTGGAACGGCCGCCGCGTGCGTGACGACACGAACTGCAGCAGGTCGGTCTTCTTCGTCGCGAGCAGCTTTTCCATCTGCGCGCGTTCGATCGGCCGCTGCAGGATCATCCTGCCGGACCGGAAGTCGCAGGTCTTGTCCGGACCGACCGCCTTTTCGCAAACGTAGGCGTTGGGCAGTTCGAATACCCTCGACGCGCACTTGGGACACGTGCCCAGCGGCGTCTGCGCCGAGAAATCCGGCACTTCCCCATCCTCGGTGCCGGTGTCGTTGCCAAAGTCGAACGTGACCTCGTTGGCATCGGTCAGCTTCAGCTTCGCCGAGAACGGCCGGCCCATCTTGCTGCGAAAGCCTTCGAGCGGACCGATCTCGCGGTCCTTGATCAGCGCATCTGCCTCATGCGGCTCCAGCTGCCGGCCGCCGAGGATTTTCCAGAATGCGAAGTCGCAGGCCGGATTCGTGCACTGGAATTTCTTGTATTTCTCGTGCACCTCGCCGATGCCGCACTTCGGGCACGGATTGGCCAGCGTCGCGAAGTCGCCGGGAATCGTGTCGCTCTCATAGCCCTTGGCCTGCCCGACGATGCGTTCTGTCATCGCGACGATTTCGCGCATGAACTCGTCGCGGCCGAGCTTGCCGTGCTCCATCTGCGCCAGCTTGAACTCCCACTCGGCGGTGAGTTCGGGAGAAAACAGCTCGGGGATGCCCAGGCCGTGAAGCAGCGTCATCAGCGAAAACGCCTTGGCCGTGGGAACGAGTTCCTTGCCTTCGCGATAGATATAGCGCTCCGCAATCAAGCCCTCGATGATCGATGCGCGGGTGGCCGGCGTGCCGAGCCCCTTTTCCCGCATCGCCTCGCGCAGGTCGTCGTCCTCGATCAGCTTGCCCGCGCCTTCCATGGCGGAAAGCAGCGTCGCCTCGTTCAGCCGCGGCGGCGGGCGCGTGACGAGCGCGACGACGTCGACCTTCTCGGTGGCCGCCGCATCATTAAAAAAAACATCCGCAAGCGTGGCCTCGTCGCTCTGCGCTTCCTTGCCGTAGACCGCGAGCCAGCCCGCCGACACCAGCACCTTGCCCTCGGTCTTGAACGGTTGCTTCTCCACGCGCGTGATGCGCGTGGTCAGCAGGAATTCGGCGGGCGGATAGAAGACTGCCAGAAAACGGCGGACCACGAGATCGTAGAGCTTGGTCTCGATCTCGTTCAGGTGCTTGGGCCGCGACAGCGTGGGAATGATCGCGAAGTGGTCGGAGATCTTGGAATTGTCGAAGATGCGCTTGTTGGGCCGCACCCATTTCTGCTTCAGTATCTCTCGCGCGAAGCCGCCGAAGGCGTTGGACTCGGCCAACTCCTCCATCGTGGCTTTCACCGTGCCGATGTAGTCCTCCGGCAGCGCGCGCGCATCGGTGCGCGGATAGGTCAGCACCTTGTGCTTTTCATACAGCGCCTGCGCAAGCGACAGCGTGGTGCGTGCGGAAAAGCCGAAGCGGCCGTTGGCCTCGCGCTGCAGGCTGGTCAGGTCGTACAACAGCGGTGCGCCTTGTGTCGACGGCTTCGACTCCTCGGTGACGATGCCAGGTTTGCCGGCCGTGAGCTCGGCAATCGCCCGCGCGGGCGCCTCCTCCCACAACCTCTCGGCGCGGGCGTCGGGGTCGTCGTCGACCTTGCGGAATTTTTCGTCGAACCAGCGGCCCGTATATTCGCCGCTCGCCGCGCGGAACGTGCCGACCAGTTCCCAGTAGTTGCGCGCGCGGAACGCGCGGATCTTCTCCTCGCGATCGACCAGGATCGCGAGAGTGGGCGTCTGCACGCGGCCAACCGTCGTGAGCTGGAAGCCGCCGGACTTGGAATTGAACGCCGTCATGGCGCGCGTGCCGTTGATGCCGACCAGCCAATCGGACTCGGAGCGGCACACGGCGGCATCGGCCAGCGGCAACATGGCCTCGTCGCTGCGCAGTTGCGCGAATCCATCGCGGATCGCCGCCGGCGTCATCGACTGCAGCCAGAGGCGCTTGATCGGCTTGCCCGATTTCGCGAACTGGACGATGTAGCGGAAGATGAGTTCGCCCTCGCGTCCAGCGTCACAGGCGTTGATCAGCGCGGAGACATCCTTGCGCTTGATGAGCTTGAGAAGCGTCTTCAGGCGTCCTTCGTTCTTCTCGATCGGCTTGAGCGCGAATTTCGACGGGAGCGCCGGCAGGTGCGCGAACGTCCACTTGCCGCGCTTGACCTCCTCGTCCTCGGGCATGCCGATCTCGAGCAGGTGTCCCACGGCCGACGACACGACATGCTTGTCGCTTTCGAAGTAGTCGTCGTGCTTGGCGAAGCCGCCCAGCGCGCGCGTGATGTCGGCGGCGACGGAGGGCTTTTCGGCGATGATGAGGGTCTTGGACACGGGCGGGTCGCTGCTAAGGGACGCCGATACTAACCGGGCGGGGACGACCCCGGCAAGAAAACGCGGAATTCGGTCGGCCCAACGCGCGCGCGTGCGCGAGGCGCGCGCGCCCACGCGCGAGAGCGTCCGGTGTTCACGATCGGTGCAGGCGTTGCCAGAGCCCGCCGGGAATTGCCGCCACTCGCCCCGTCAACTCGAGGTTGGTGAGCGCCGCCACGACGACATCGGACGGCAGCGCGGTTCGCGCCACCAGTGTATCGACGTCGGCGGAGTCGCCGCCCAGCACCTCGAGCACGCTGCGCTCAGGATCCTTCGCCGGCGTTTCGTTCTGCGCATTCGCGTCAGCGGCAAGCGTTGTCATGCCCAGTTCCTCGAGGATGTCCTGCGCCGTCTGGACGAGCTTGGCGCCTTCGCGAATCAGCTTGTGGCAACCCTTGGACAATGGCGAGTGAATCGAGCCCGGAATGGCGAACACTTCGCGGCCCTGGTCGCCCGCGTAGCGCGCGGTGATAAGCGAACCCGACGACAGCGCGGCCTCCACCACCAGCACGCCGCGGGAGAGTCCGCTGATCAGTCGATTGCGGCGCGGAAAATTCTTGTCCCTAGGCGGCGTCCCCGGCGGGAACTCGGAGAGCAAGCCTCCGCGTTCGGCAATCCGATGCGCGAGTTCGCGATTGGTCGCCGGATAGACGCGATCGAGACCGGTGCCGACGACGGCGAGCGTGGAACCGGCGGCCGTCAGCGCACCGGCATGCGCGGCAGCGTCGACGCCGATTGCCAAGCCTGACACGATGGTGAGTCCGGCCTGCGCCAACGCTTGCGCGAAAGCGCGTGCATTCTCGGCGCCTTGCACCGTCGCGTTGCGGCTGCCGACGATCGCCAGCGCCGGGCGATTGAGGAGCTCGCGGCGTCCGACAAAGTAGAGTGCGGGGGGCGCAAAACCCAGCTCAAGGAGCGCTTGCGGATAGTCCGGATCATCCCAGGCAATGATTTCGTGGGCAGGGTCGGCGAGCCACGCGCGGGTGGCCGTCAGCGCGTCCTCGTCGATGGGTTCGCGGATGCGCGCGGCGACGACGTCCGGTACGACCGCGCAGAGTTGCGCACGTGTGGCGTCCAGAATGGAGACCGGATCGCCGAACGCATGCAGCAGTGCGACCAGCGACTGGTGGGGCAGGCCCTTGAGCGACAACGTCGCCCAGGCCTCCGGGATCGAGGCGGCGACGGACATGGGCAAAGAATGCGCGGCGACCGGGGCTCGCCGCTATCGGACGAATGGCCGACTGCGGGCCGCCGCGCGGGGTCTAAGGAGTGCGGCCGTAGTCGCCGGGACGAACCGGTTCGGTGGTGTTGAGCAGGACCGCGTACGACACGTAGTCGAACGTGCGGAACACAAACATCAGTCCCGTGCGCTCGTCGGCCGGCGAGATCAGCACAGACGGCGTGAATACCGTAGTCGGGTCCAGGAAGCGCAGGATCGCCGACTGTTGCTTCGACGGGCGCGGGTCGGGGATCGGTTCGACCGAACGGTACACAGCCAGCACGTTGCCGGGCTGCAGCCCGGCCGCCGTACCCTTGTCGATGGTAATGACGTAGCCGCGGCCGGTCTCGGTGTTGGTGAACGGCACCTTCAGAATGGTTGCGGCGATCTCCTTGTCCGGCGCGCGGGGCACGTAGTTCGCCACCGTCTCGCGCGGCGCCGGCACGAGCCGGTCGCCGACTAGAACCTCCAGGTCCGCCGACTCGATGCGCACCGTGGCGAGCTCGCCGAATTTCTCGACGCGCGCCGTGCCGATGAACTTGCTCTCATAGCCCAGCACGTTGACGCCGTCGAGCGAGGTGATCGGGGGACCGGGGCGATAGATGTACCAGTAGTCGCCCGCCTTCGGATCCAGCCCGGCGACGTAGACGATGTCGCCGCGGCCACGAACCAGGCGTGCGGCGTTGCGTCCGGAAAGTATCTCCGCCGTGTTGGCCAGTCCGTCGGGTCCTGTGACGAGGTTCTTCGACAGGTACGGTTCGAGGTCGCCCGGCGGAATCGAGGGAATGACCTCGATGTCGAGTGCCGATGCGCGGGTCTGTGGCGAAACGCGAATGCCGTTGCGCGTCAGTGACAGTTGCGGCTGGCCGTCCACGTAGTCGAGCCGGACGACGTCGCCCGGATAGATCAGGTGCGGGTTCTTGATCTGGTCGCGGTTCATCCGCCAGACGTCGGGCCAGCGCCACGGGTCCTTGAGGAACTTGCCGGAGATGCCCCAGAGGGTGTCGCCTTTTTGCACCGTATAACTCGATGGCGCCTTGTCCGCGATCTGCAGGCCCTGCGGATTCTGCGCTTCGGCCACGGTGCCGAAGACAAGCGTGCCCGCCGCGGCGATGACCGCGAGCAGGTGTCTCGCTGTGGTAAACTGTTGAACCATAACGGCTCTTCCCTAGGTTACCGCAAGGGGCGATCTATGCCGACGTCCTAAACCAACGTCCTAAATCGCCGCAAAATAAGGACTTAACAGGGATTCTGCATCCGGCACCTGCATTTGGCAAGCTATGGCGCTACTTCCCATACTGGAATACCCCGACCCGCGTCTCAAAAAAGTCGCGGCGGCGGTCACGGCCTTCACGCCCGACGTCGTCCGGCTGGTCCGCGACATGGCCGAAACCATGTACGCGGCGCCCGGCGTCGGCTTGGCCGCGACCCAGGTCGACGTGCACAAGCGGATCATCGTCATCGACGTTTCCCACGCCCGGGACGAACTGGTGGTGCTGGTCAATCCGGAAATCATCGCTGCCTCCGGCGAAATCGAATGTGAGGAGGGCTGCCTTTCGGTGCCCGGGTACTTCGACAAGGTCGTTCGTGCGGCGCAAGTCACCGTCCGCGCCTGGGACGAGCACGGCAAGCCGTTCGAGCGCACCGCCGAGGAAATGCTCGCCGTATGCGTGCAGCACGAAATGGACCACCTCGTGGGCAGGATGTTTGTCGACTACCTCTCGCCGCTGAAGCGCGCCCGGCTCAAGAACAAGCAGCGCAAGAAACAGCGGCTCGCGGGTTGATTCCGCCGGTACGCGCGCAATGAGGGTCGGCTTTGCCGGCACCCCGGGCTTTGCCGCCCAGGCGCTGCACGCCATCCTTGCGGACAGCTTCGAAGTCCCTCTGGTGCTCACCCGGCCCGACCGGCCCAAAGGGCGCGGCCTGCACGCCGAGCCGTCGCCCGTCAAACGCCTTGCCGGTGAGCGAGGGATGCCCATCCTGCAACCCGCCACGCTCAAAACGGAAGACGCGCGAACGCCGTTGCTTGCAGTGCCGCTCGACGTGCTGGTGGTGGCGGCCTACGGATTGATCCTGCCGCCCGCCGTCCTTTCCTGGCCCCGCTACGGCTGCCTCAACATCCACGCCTCGGCGCTTCCGCGCTGGCGCGGCGCGGCGCCCATTCAGCGCGCCATCGCCGCCGGCGATACCGCCACCGGCATAACGATCATGCAAATGGATGCCGGGCTCGATACCGGAGCCATGGTCGAGCTTGTCCCGGTGCCGATCGACCCGCGCGAGACCGCGACGACGCTGCACGACAAGCTGGCCGCCGCCGGTGCCGCCGCCGTCGTGCGGGTGCTGCGGCGCCTGGTGCGCGACGGCGTGCTGACCGCGACACCGCAGCCCGCGGCGGGCGCCACCTATGCCGCCAAGGTCGAGCGCGCCGATGCCGTCATCGATTGGTCAAGCCCCGCCGACGTGATCGACCGCCAGATCCGCGCCTTCGATCCGGTGCCCGGAGCGGCCACTCACTTCGGCGCCTTGGCTGTCAAGGTCTGGCGCGCCGATCCGGTTGCGCGTGAAAGTGCCGCTCCGGCGGGCAGCGTCGTCGCCAACGACAACGACGGCATCGACGTGGCATGTGGTCAAGGCGCATTGCGGCTGCGAGAGGTTCAGCCGGCCAGCGGCAAGCGCATGGCGGCGTCCGCCTTTGCCGCCGGGCACGGTGTAGTACCGGGCACTCGTTTTGGCGCGCCCGCAGCCTCCTGACAATGCAAATCGAACAGCAGCAGGCGGCCCGGGCCGTTTTGCATGTCTTCGACGGCATGGCGCTCCCGACGGCGCTCGCGGCGGTCGACGATGGTTCGGCGCTGCGCGGCCGGACGCTGGTGCAGGAACTCGCCTATGGAACATTGCGCCATTGGGGCCGCTGCGAAGCGCTGACCCGGGCGCTGGCGACCAAGCCCGTCACCGACGCGTCACTCGCTGCGCTGGTTGCCGTCGCGCTGTATCAGCTCGACCACACCGATGCGCCCCCGTTCGCCGTGGTCGACCGCGCGGTCGACGCCGCAGGGACCCTTGCCCGCCCGCAGGCGAAGGCGCTGGTCAATGCGATGCTGCGGCGCTACCTGCGCGAACGCGACGCGCTGAACGCGCAGGTTGTCGCGGCCAGCCCGGTCGCCCGCTGGTCCTATCCGCGCTGGTGGATCGGCCGCGTCGAAGCGGACCATCCGCTGCATTGGCAGACGATTCTCGCGGCCGGCAACGAGCGTCCGCCGCTCACGCTGCGCGTCAATCGCCTGGTCGGAACGCGGGAGGCGCTGCTCGCGGCATTCACGGCGGCGGGAGTGGCAGCAAGCGCCGCGGGCGCCGAAGGGGTCATCGTCGATCCGCCGCGGCCCGTGACCGCGCTGCCCGGATTCGCCGATGGCGCGTTCGCGGTCCAGGACCTGGGTGCGCAACTGGCAGCGCCGATACTCGCGCCGCGCGACGGCATGCGGGTGCTGGACGCTTGCGCCGCACCCGGGGGCAAGTCCGCGCACCTGCTGGAAGTTGCGCAAATCGAGCTGACCGCCCTCGATCGCGACGAGGCACGGCTGCCGCGCGTCCATGAAAACCTGGCGCGACTGAGGCACGCTTCACGCAACGTGCGCGTGGTCGCCGGCGACGCGGGGGAACCCTCCACGTGGTGGGATGGCCAGCCGTTCGATCGCATCTTGGCCGATATGCCGTGCACCGCGTCGGGCATCGTGCGCCGCCACCCGGACGCCAAGTGGCTGCGGCGCAAATCCGACCTGGCGGACCTGATGGGGAAACAGCAGCGCATCCTGCGGGCGCTATGGCCGTTGCTTGCTCCCGGGGGCAGGCTGCTTTATGCGACGTGTTCAGTGTTTTCCGGTGAAAACGAGCATGGCGTACGCGACTTCATGGCCGAAACACCCGGGGCGTTGCGCGAAACCATCAGATTCGACGCCGAAGTCGCCCGGGAAGAAGGCCAACTCTTGCCTTCCGGGAAGGGCTCGCGCCACAATCAGGACGGTTTCTTCTACGCGCTGCTCCGCAAGGCCTGACGCGGGCCGGGTTGGCTGTAATGGCCATGTTCCCCCCGTCGCAATCGTGGCGGTCCCCTAGCCGCGCCGCCGGAACCGACCCTTGATTGTCTCCGGCATGCCGTTCCGCTACCCCTTCCTTGTCGTGCCCCGCTCGCCGCGCGCTCAATGCCGGCAGGCGGCGCTCGCCGTTCTGGCGCTACTGCTGGCGGCAGTTAGCTGGCTCGCCACGCCGGCGCTGGCCGACTCCATCCCGGTCAGGGCGGCCGAGCTCAGGATCGAGGAAGGCGAAGTCCTGCTGAATGCCGAATTCGAATTCTCGCTGAACCCGACGCTCGAGGATGCGCTGGAAAAAGGCATTCCCCTCTATTTCGTCATCGACTTCGAGCTCACGCGCGGACGCTGGTACTGGCTGGACGAAAAGGTGGCGCAGACGGCGCTGGTCTACCGGGTTTCCTACAATGCGCTGACCCGCCAGTACCGGGTCGCGAGCGGCTTGCTTTCGCAGACCTTCAATTCGCTGGAGGAAGTCGAGCGCTTCATCGGGCGGATCACGTCGCGGCACGTGGTGGCCGCCGACGCGCTGACCAAGGGCTCCAAGTACGAAGCCGCGGTGCGCCTGCGCCTGGACGTGAATCAATTGCCGAAGCCGTTCCAGGTCAATGCGCTGGCGTCTCGCGAGTGGACGCTCGGCTCCGACTGGCAGCGCTGGAGCTTCACGCCATGAGCCCCGCGAACGCAGTGGGCGTGGGGGTCGTTCCATGAGCGCGTTGCCGGGCAAGCGCGGCCTGCGCTGGCTGCTGCTGGTATCGGCGTCGCTGTCGGCCATCGCGGTCTTCCTGCTCGCCACGGCGACGGCGAACACCGCGCTGTTCGCCCAAGGTTACGACACGCTTCTCGTCGTCAATGGCGTGCTGGTCGCGCTGTTGATGCTCGTCGTCGGCTGGCAACTCTGGCAGCTGCGGCGCAACCTGAAGGCCGGCGTCTTCGGCTCGCGGCTCGCGGTGCGCCTGGTGTTCCTGTTCGCGCTGGTCGCCGGTTTGCCCGGCGCGCTCGTGTACGCGGTGTCGGCGCAATTCATCGGCCGCAGCATCGAGAGCTGGTTCGACGTGCGCGTGGATCGCGCGCTCGACAGCGGATTGACGCTTGCCGACAGTTCCCTCAAGTACCTGCTCAACGACACGTCGAACAAGGCCACGCAGTTGGCCGTTGGGCTATCCGACGCGCCGGGCAACCTGTCGATGGCGTTGAATCGCGCCGCCGAACAGGCGAACGTTTACGAGGCGACATTGTTCACATCGACCGGCGGCGTGCTGGCGGTCGCCGGCACCGGAGGCTCGCGCGCGACACCCGAGCCGCCGCCGCCGGAAGCGCTCCGACTCGCGCGCTTGCAGCAGCCTTACAAGAAGATCGAGGAAACTGGAGAGGGCGGCCTGGCGCTGCGCGTCGTGGTGCCGGTGAATACTGACGACGCGGCCAATCCCCTCAAGCTGTTGCAGGTGATCGAGCCGGTGCCCAAGGCATTGGCGCAGGAAGCCGAACGCGTGCGCTCCGGGGTTCGCGACTACCGCGAGCTCACGCTGCTGCGGCAGGGTTTAAAGCAGCTCTACCAGCTGACGCTTCTGCTGACGCTGCTGCTGGCGCTGACGACGGCGCTCGGCCTCGCGGTGATCCTGTCCGAACAATTCGCAGCACCGCTGGGCCTTCTCGCCGAGGGCACGCGTGCGGTCGCGCAGGGTGACTTCACGCGCCGCCCGCCGGTCGTCTCGCGGGACGAACTTGGCGTGCTCACCGAGTCGTTCAACACGATGACGGAGCAACTGGCCGAAGCCCATGGCAAGACCGAAGACAGCCGCCGCGCGACCGAGACGGCACGCGCGTATCTGGACAGCATTCTCGGCAACCTGTCGTCGGGCGTTCTCGCGTTCGATGAGCGGCATCGTCTGCGCACGGTCAATCCGAGCGCCGCGGTGATCCTGCAGCAGCCCCTCGCGGAATTGATCGGGATGCCGCTGTCGGACTGGGGCAAGCGCCTTCCGGCGCTGGCGTCGTTCGCCGAGCTGGTTGCCGAAGGCTTTCGTGGCGGCCGCGACGGGCAATGGCAGCGGGAGGCCGAGGTGGGCGTGGCCAATCTCACGCGGACACTGCTGATGCGCGGAACGCCGCTGCCCGGAACGCCGGTCGCCGCGGGTTTCATCGTGGTCTTCGACGATGTATCCGAACTGGTGCAGGCGCAGCGGGATGCCGCGTGGGCGGAAGTCGCCAGGCGCCTGGCCCACGAGATCAAGAACCCGCTGACTCCGATCCAGCTTTCAGCGGAGCGTCTCGCAGTCAAGCTCGCCGGAAAACTCGAGGGCCCGGACCAGGACACCCTGAAGCGCGGCACGCAGACGATCGTGTCGCAGGTCGCCGCGATGAAGAACATGGTCGACGATTTCGCCATCTATGCGCGGCAGCCGCGGCCGGGACAGCTGCAGCAGGTCGATCTGGCGGCCCTCTTGCTCGACGTGCTGGGTCTGTACGACAATCTGCGCCCGCACGTTGCGTTATCCTTGCCCGAAGCGCCGGTCATGGTTCAGGGCGAGCCCACCCGCCTGCGGCAGGTGTTTCACAATCTCCTCTCGAACGCGGTCGACGCGCAGGTCGACGTGGCCGAGCCGCATTTTGCGATCGCGTTGACCGCTGGTAGCACCGAGGCCACGCTCACCTTTGCCGATGCCGGGCCGGGTTTTGCGGCGGATGTGCTGGAACACGCGTTCGAGCCGTATGTGACGACGAAAGCGAAAGGAACGGGCCTGGGCCTCGCGATAGTGAAAAAGATCATCGATGAGCACGGCGGACGTGTCGTGCTCGACAACGCGCAGCCTACCGGCGCGCGCGTGACGCTGCATTTTCCGACCCTGCCGGCCGCAAAACCCGCCGCCGCAGCGGCCTGACGGAAGAGTCAATGGCACCATTGCATCGGGAAATACTCATTGTCGACGACGAAGTCGGCATCCGCGAATTGCTGTCGGAGATCCTCCAGGACGAAGGCTATCGCGTCGCGACGGCCGAGAACGCGGGCGAGGCGCGCGCTTATCGGTTGAAGCAGCAGCCTGCCTTGGTGCTGCTGGACATCTGGATGCCGGACACCGATGGCGTGACCTTGCTGCGCGAGTGGGCGGGCAGCGGGTTGCTGACGATGCCGGTCGTGATGATGTCCGGACACGGCACGATCGAAACCGCGGTCGACGCCACCAAGATCGGCGCGTTCGACTTCCTCGAGAAGCCGATCGGCCTCTCCAAGCTGCTCGCCACGATCGCGCGCGCGTTCAAAGTCGCCGCGACGCAGGAGCCTCGGCATGTGTCGCTGACCGCGCTGGGCGGCGGTACCGCCGTGCGGGAGACCGAACGCGCGCTGGATCAATTGGTCGCCGCGCGTCGCGCGATACTGATCGTCGGCGAGGCGGGCGCCGGGCACGACATTGCGGCGCGCGCGCTGCAGATGCCCGACGCGCCGTGGATCGCGCTGGCCAACGGAACGCGGCTGACCGCGAATCCACAGGCGCTGATCGAGGAGGCGCACGAAGGCACGCTGTATTGCGCAGAGATAGGACAGTATTCCAAGGCCGAGCAGAAGGGCCTGGCCTTCCTGTTGCCCAAGCTCGAGCGCCACGATGTGACGCTCGTCTGCACTAGCGCGGAACCACTGGGCAACCTCGCCGCCGAGGGCAAGTTCGACGCAGCGCTACTGGCGCAGCTGTCCGCAGGAGCGATCATGCTCCCGCCGCTGCGCACGCGGCGCGAGGACATCCCGCCGCTGATCGAACGCTTCTGGCGCGATGCGAACAAGGGCACGACGCCGCAGCCGCTGCTGTCCGCGCTACCCCCTGCTGCGCTTACCGCGCTCTCCAACGCGTATTGGCCGGGCAATCTCGATCACCTGGCCGGCGTCGTTCAGAACCTGGTGCTGCTGCGCGGTGAGGTCACGGTCGACCTCGTGAAACGCCTGCTCGGCGAGGCTGCCGCGCCCAATCCGTCGCTTGCGCCCGAAATCACTGCGCACTTCTTCGAGATCCCGCTGCGTGAAGCGCGCGAGGCGTTCGAACGGATCTATTTCGAGCAGCTGCTGGGCAAGGAGCAGAGCAACATGAGCAAGGTCGCGGAAAAAGCGGGCCTCGAACGCACCCACCTTTATCGCAAGCTGAAGCAGCTCAACATCCGCTTCTCGCGCCGCACGGACGAAACGCCGACCTAGTCGCCGGGCATCCGGCCGCAACGCCCAACGTGAGCAATTCCATTCCAGCCAAGCACCGGATGTCCGCCCTGGTGGTCGGCGCCATCGGCGTCGTCTACGGCGACATCGGCACCAGTCCGCTGTATACGCTGCGCGAAGCATTCCACGGGCCGCATGCGCTGCCGCTGACCCCGGTTAACGTGCTGGGCGTGCTG
>Ga0157374_10002404_pt1 | contig 15783 bp, 5 predicted proteins | sample M25metaG_FD_115308 | JGI IMG/M metagenome (GOLD analysis project Ga0157374, IMG submission 115308) | Miscanthus rhizosphere microbial communities from Kellogg Biological Station, Michigan, USA - M2-5 metaG | ecosystem: Host-associated > Plants > Roots > Rhizosphere > Soil | place: USA: Michigan...
TCAATATTATCAAGCAATTGATTTTCTAACTCGACATCCCTTTCACTTTTCACTTTTAACTTTTCACTTTTAAGTTCTTCAATGAGTTCGTTATTTACCTCACAAAAATTATTAACGAAGTTCAATGGGTTCTGAATTTCATGCGCTATGCCTGCTGTCAACTCACCCAATGACGCCATTTTTTCTGATTGTATCAGCTGCTTTTGCGTTTCTTTTAAACTGACTAGAGTTGATTCCAGTTCCGATTTTTGTTTTGAAAGAAGAAGGTTCGCTTTTTTTCGCTGCAGGCTATTTCGCCAGAGCATGATAGCTATGAATAAGAAGACGAAAAGTCCGGCCAGCAAAGAATACATTCTCCAGCTCGCTCGAAGATCTTTTTTTGCGGTTTCAACCTGTTGCTGTCGCTGCTCCTCATCGAAATCAATATTCTGAAATTGCTGCGCCTGTTTATCATTAAACAAACTGTCTTTGATCTTAATCATCAGGGCCTGGTATTTGACAATGCTGTCATTATTGCCGGTAGAATGATAATATCTGCTCAAGGCCGTGTAAGACCGTAACAACAAGTCAGGTGCATTCAGATGTTGCGCATTTGCCAGTCCATCTTCTATGTATAGAAAAACAGAATCCCTTTTACCTTTTTCCATGTAATAATCGGCCAGCAAAAGATCGCTGGCTGCAATTCCTCTGAAATAACCCTCCTGCGTGCTGACTAATATCGCTCGCCGGTAGTAGTCATTCGCCAACGAAATATTTCCGAGTGCCGCATAAGTTCGTCCCATATTTAAAAGCACACTTCCCCGGTATCGTTTATAGTTGCTTTGCGTCGCCTGTTCATAAGATTTCTGTATACTGATCAGGGCCGAGTCATTTTTTTTTAAGCTTAGGTAAACGCGGTTCATGGTGAGATTAACGATACTCTGCACCGCGAGATTACCAGATTCGACCGCTTTTTGGTTTGACAGCATACTATAATAGGATGCTTTTTCGTAAATGTTTGAGTTGGTGTATAAAATGCCAAGTGTTAGTTCGGTGAACGCGAGTGCGCTAAGCCTTTGCAAATGTGGGGTAGCTGTACGATACATTAATTCATCATCACCCGGATAATTTCCAACCAGGGCACCTCGCTCACTCCGGGGATCGTTTAGGATGGCTATGGCCGACAAAAGAATTTGCAACGATCGCGGATAATTCCCTTTGTTCAGGTAAGCATATCCCATTTCCTGCAATGCGGCCCCTTCATCTATCTTAAGCCCCAATTTGCGCGCGAGAGCAAGCGATACTTCCGAGTAATGAAGGGAACTATCAGGATTCAATTCGGCGTAGCTTCTTGTTATGGTTTTTAATTGAACCAACCTGATCGTATCGTTTTTAGTGTTGTTGGCTTCATGTAGAAGGCTGTCAATATTTACCCGCTGTGCATTGGCAAGAAAAGGCACGATCAATACATAGATTTGTAGCCAGCGTTTACGCATGATCAGGTTTATAGAACGGGTAATTGAATGATAAATTCAGTTCCTTCTCCCTCTTTTGATTCCACTGTAATTTCACCACCATGTGCTTTGACAACATCATACGCCAATGACAGACCCAATCCTGTCCCCTGCCCTGTTGGTTTCGTCGTGAAGAATGGCTGAAATATCTTATCAACTATACTTTGAGGGACTCCATTGCCGTTATCCTTAATTCTAATTTCAACCTTATCATTCACTTTCCTGGAACTGATAGTGACTACGGGTTCATATCCGCCTAACGCGGATTGCAGCTTCGCCTTTTCGTTCACGTCATAAAAAGCATTGTTGATGAGGTTGAGGATAACTCTGCCAATATCCTGCGGAACAATATTGATCCTGCCAATACTATCATCAAAATGCGTTTCGAGCCTTGCATTGAAAGATTTGTCCTTTGCCCTTGAGCCATGATAAGCCAGTCTCAAATATTCCTTGCACAGCGCATTAATATCCGTCGATTCCTTTTGTCCGCTGCTTGTTCTTGAATGTTGCAACATGCCTTTTACAATTGCGTCGGCCCTCTTCCCGTGATGATTTATCTTCTTTTCATTCTCCCTGATGTTTTTTGCAATTAATCGTATTTCTCCAATGTTCCCTTTTTCCGCCTCGTTCTCCAGTTCGTTGATGAGCTCTGTGTTTACATCGGAAAAATTGTTGACGAAGTTCAAGGGGTTTTGAATTTCATGGGCAATCCCGGCAGTCAGCTCCCCCAGCGAGGCCATTTTTTCGGATTGAATAAGCTGCGCCTGTGTTTCCTTTAGACTTAATAATGTCGACTCCAGCTCAGCTTTTTGTCCCGCAAGAAGAACGTTCGCTTTTTTCCGCTGCCGGCTGTTTCGCCACAAGAGGATAGTTACAGATAAGATCACGAAAAGTCCTGCCAGCAGAGAGTATAATCTCCATCTCGCACGAAGATCTTTTTTTGCCGTTTCAACCTGTTGCTGTCGTTGCTGCTCATCGAAATCTATATTCTGGAATTGCTGCGCCTGTTTATCATTGAATAAGTTGTCTTTGATCTTAATGATAAGTGATTGATACTTTACAGTGCTGTCGTTGTTGCCCGTGGATTGGTAATAGTTGCTCAAGGCAGTATAAGAGCGCAATAATAAATCGGGAGCGTTCATGTACAGCGCTGCGGCAAGACCATCTTTTATATACCGAAAAGCTGAATCCCTTTTCCCCATGCTAGTATAGTATTCACCAAGCAAGAGGTTACCCGCTACGATCCCTCTGAAATATCCTTGCTCCGCGCTTGCCACCAGCGATTTTCTGTAGTACTCATTAGCCAATGAAACATCTCCCATTGCTGCGTAAGTGCGCCCCATATTCAATAGCACACTTCCAAGATATCGTTTATAGCCGGATTGCATCACAAGGTCGTATGCCTTCTTTATACTGATGAGTGCCGAATCGTTTTTCTTCAGGTGTAAATAAATACGATTTATCGTCTGGTTAACAATACCTAACACTACAAGATTGCCGGATTGTTCCGCGGTTTGCCTCGCCAAAAGGTGATGATACCAGGCTTTTTCATAGTTGTTCGAGTTGGCATACAATATCCCGAAATGTTGCTCAGTGATCGCTATTGAGCTGAGTCGTTGCAAATGCGGAGCCGCTGACCGGTACATGAGCGCATCATCTCCTGCAAATTTTCCAACTAATACATTTTGTTCAGTTTTTGGATCTTCCAAAATGGCTATCGCGGACAAAAGGATCTGCAGGGATCGGGGGTAATTGCCTTTGTTGAGGTAGGCATAGCCTATTTCCCTTGTGGCTTCACCCACATCTAATGTAAGGTGCAGTCGTTTTGCAATGGACAGTGCGGAGTTAGCATATTTATAAGAACTGTCAGGATTCAATTCGGCATATACCCTTGCAATTGCTCTTAGGCGCACCAACTTACTGGTGTCATTCCGCGTAATGTTTGCTTCTCGTACAAGACTATCAATATTTAGCTGCTGTGCATTGGTAAAAAAAGGCAGCACTATCAGTAAATAGATTTGTAGCCAGCATCTACGCATGATCAGGGTTATAAAACGGGTAATTGGATGATAAATTCACTTCCTTCTCCTTCTTTTGATTCCACTTTGATTTCACCACCATGTGCTTTTACAACATCATATGCCAATGACAGGCCCAGTCCTGTTCCCTGACCTGTTGGTCTCGTAGTGAAGAATGGTTGAAATATCTTATCCAGTATTTTTTGCGGCATGCCATTGCCATTATCTTTCACTTTGATCTCCACTTTGCCATTATGTTTCGCAGTTGTTAAAGTGACCGTTGGTTCATATCCGCTAATATTTTGCCTTTCCTTTTCTCTTACAGCATAAAATGCATTATTGAGCAGGTTAACAATTACTCTGCCGATCTCCTGTGGTACGATTTCTACCTTGCCGATTTTATCATTAAAAACCGTTTCAAGCGTTGCGTTGAACGAGCCGTCTTTTGCCCGCATACCATGATAACTCAACCGCAGATACTCATCAGCCAACGCATTGATATCTCTTAACTCTTTTTGCCCGGGATTTGAGTGGGAATGTTGCAACATACCTTTCACAATAGCATCGGCACGTTGCCCGTGATGAATGATCTTTTGCTCATTTTCTTTGATATCGTTCAATATTACACTTGCCCTATGAACATTTCCCTGGTTCATTTCCAGTTGAGCTTCGTCGATAAGTTCTTTGTTTACGTCTGAGAAATTATTGACGAAATTCAGCGGGTTTTGAATTTCATGCGCAATGCCCGCCGTCAATTCTCCAAGGCTTGCCATTTTTTCGGACTGAATTAATTGCGCCTGCGTCGTCTTTAGATTCATCAGTGTTGTTTCGAGTATCTTGTTCGCTCTTTGTTTTTGCCTGTTATTGCGGTAAAGAATAAATGCAACAAGGAGAAAAACTGCAAGCCCTGAGACCAAGGCATATTGCGTAACCTTATTCTTGTATGCCGTCTTGGCCGCTTCGATCTGCTGTTGACGTTGCACGGCATCAAAATCCATATTCTGAAATTGCTGAGCTTGTTTTGCATTGAATGTGCTGTCGTTCAGCTTAATGATCAAAGCCTGGTATTTTACAGTGCTGTCATTGTTTCCAGTAGACTGGTAATACCTTGCGAGGTCCTCATAGGATCTTTTTAGCAAATTGGGTGCTTTCATATAATCTGCGATCGGCAATGCTCTCCGTATATAAAAAAGCGATGAATCCGCCTGGCCGGTTTTTTCCAGTATTTCTGCCAGGTAGAGATTTCCAGATGCCACTCCCCTGGGATAATCATGCCGGCTACTTTCTTCAATTGCGCGTTGGAAAAAAATCGCCGCAGTATTCATCTGCTTCTTCTCGATATAAACACGGCCGGTATTCAGTAAGATACTTCCCACATACCTATTATATCCTGATTTGATCGCGTCATCGTAAGCCTTTTGAAGACAATATAATGCCGAGTCTACATTTTTTAAGGAAAGGTAGGCCCGGCCAAGGGTGTTGTACGTGATACTTACCAGGTTCAGTTGCTCGCTTTCTTCTGCAAAAGGCAAGGACATTTTGTAATAGTGCAATGCTTTTTCATAGTTAAAGGAATTGGTATATAGTATTCCCGCGTTCTGGTAGAGCCTGCTCAGCTGGGTAAGTCGCTGCGACTGGGCAGACGTAGAGCGATTCATAAACTCGTCCATGCCAGGATAGCCCGCAGGAATAACTCTTTTTTCCGTCGAAGGATCCGACATCATTTCGATAGCGGGCAAAAGATATTGAAGTGCGCGGGGAAAGTTGCCCAGATTTATCTGGGCGTAAATCATGAGGCGGAGAATGGCCGCCTCATCAAGTTTAAATCGAAGCTTCCGGGTGATTGGTAGCACTTCTTCAGCATAATAAAAAGAGCTATCATAATTTATTTCTGAATATTTTTCTGCAACTTGTCCCAATAAGATCAATCGCATCGTGTCGTTGTTCGATACTGCCAGTTCATTTTTAAGGCTGTCAATAACCCGGATGTCTGCATCCTGTGAAAAACAAGGGTGCAAAATTATACAGGTGATCAGGGTTAGGAATGTTCTTATCATTCTTTCGAGATGGAAATTTTTGTAAGTTTCGCAGTAAGATACGGAAAGTTGAATACTAAAACAGTATCACAGATTATACGATTAATGAGATTATGGGATATTGGGCATCAGTGCAGTTGGATAATAAAATCACTTCCCTTATCTTCCTTAGCAACTAGTTTTATTTCTCTACCTAGGAAGCCCCCAACCCCTAAAGGGAAATAATTATGAGCCTAAAAATTGAACAATAAATGTTGTTCCCTCGCCCTCTTTTGTTTCCACTTTTATTTCACCACCATGCGCCTTGATAATATCGTAAGCCAACGACAAGCCTAAACCGGTTCCCTGTCCCGTTGGCTTGGTAGTAAAGAATGGCTGAAATATCTTATCCATTACTTTTTGCGGGATACCCATGCCGTTATCCTTCACACTTATTTCCACTTTATCATTTATTTTTTTTGAGCTTACAGAAATGGTGGGCTCATAGCCTTCGCCTTGCGACTTCTTTTTTTCTGCTAATGCATAAAATGCATTATTGTATAAATTGAGCAATACCCTTCCGATGTCTTGCGGAATGATATTTATTTTACCAACAGCCTCATCAAACTCTGTTCTTATTTCTGCATTAAACTCTTTGTCTTTTGCCCGCATTCCGTGATAGCTTAAACGTAAATATTCCTGCGCCAGGGCATTGATCTCGGTCGGTTCTTTTCTACCCGTACTTGCTTTTGAATGTTCCAACATGCCTTTTACAATGGCATCTGCCCGTTTGCCATGGTGATTTATTTTTTGTTCGTTTTCTTGAATATCATCTGCAAGAGAGATTGCTTCCTGATTATTGCCTGATTTCAGTTCACTCTTCAATTCATCAATCAACTCTGTATTTACTTCTGAAAAATTATTTACAAAATTTAAAGGATTCTGTATCTCATGTGCAATACCTGCAGTAAGTTGTCCCAGCGAAGCCATTTTTTCTGATTGAATGAGTTGTGCTTGTGTAGACCTCAATTCTTTTAATGTTGTTTCAACTTCCGCTTTCTCAAGCACTAATTCCGCAGTTCTTTCTTTTACGGTGCGCTCCAACATTCTTTTTTGCCTGCGCAAGGAAGCTGTTCGCCAGCGGTAAATAGCATACAATGATACCATCAAAAAAATTCCCGCCAGTGTTCTGAACCACCACGTTTCCCACCAGGGCGGATTGATGCGGATGGTTATTGCTTTTTCTGCTTTTGTCCCGTTACTGTTAAAAGCTTTTACCCGGTATACATATCGGCCCTGAGGGAGGTTATAATAGTATGCGCTATTTTCTTTTTTCTCCTTCACCTCCTGCCATTCCCTATCATAACCTTCGAGCATGTAAAAATATTTAATGGTTGCCGGCTCCCGGTAGTCTATAGCAGCAAAATTGAAGACGAAAGTATTCTGGTTGTATCTTAAATCTAAATCGCTGATCTCTTCAACTGGTTTTTGCAGGAGGCTTCCTTTACCGGGCAATACAGGAATGGCATTAATAAAAAGATCAGTAATAATGATTTTAAAATCTGTTTTGACAGCGAGTCCGTCAGGAGAAAATGTATAAAACCCGTTTGGACTTCCAATGAATAGCTGCCCTTTCCTGTCTTTGTATGAATCTGCCCATGGTAGCAGGCTGTTTGCACTTATTCCAAACCTGCTGCCGTAAACAAAAGTCTCTTTGGTTGACGTATTCAATCTAATAACAGCTGATGGAGAGACGAGCCATAAATTTTTCGCATTATCTTCAACAATTCCACCAACGGCGAAAGAATTTATTTCTGACTGGGGATCAAAAAAATTTGTAAATCTATCATCCTTTTGACTGTACTGGAAAAGACCTCTATCCGTTCCAACCCATAAAATACCACCTGAGTCCTCGTACAAATCTAAAACCCAATGCCCTGTTATGTAATGTTTGAATCGGCCCGTCTCCCTGTTTAAGCGGTTAAGTTGTCCAAACCCACCTACCCAAAATGAACCGGATCTGTCCTCCAAAATACGACCGACAAGATCTATACCGATAGAAGAAGAGTCTTTCGTGTCATTAAGAAAGTGTTTGAATGAATTATCTTTGGGGTTATACTGAACCAATCCCAATCCAACACCCCATCTGGCAAACCATATGAGTCCTTGTTTGTCTTGAAAAATTCTTGACCAACCTTCATAGGCAGCATCTTTTAAATTTCCATCATCATGAAGCCTGGAAAATTGTTGTGTAACCTTATTGAAGATACGGACCCCGCCACCTGTACCTACGAAAATTGTATCTTCCCGGGTTTGAATTATGCATCCTACAAAATTATCAAAGAGGCTAAATGGATCCGAAGGGTCATGTTTAAGTTGTTGTATTAAATTTTTATGCTGATCAAATTTGAATATTCCGCTTCCCCGGGTCCCAACCCATAAATATCCTTCCCTATCTTCCAGGAAAGTGAGAGCTTGGTTAACAGTTGGTATGCTATCAATGGATTTGTGGAAAGGATCAACCCGGTATAATAGTCCGCTAGCTTGCGTGCTTATCCATAAAACACCATCGCGAGATATGTAATCATTCCAGCAGGTACTGTCCGGAAATCCATTGTCGGATTGGTATTGGGTAATTTTTTTTGTAACCGGATTATAACGGCTAATACCAGCAGAATTCGTTCCTATCCAGATAGCTCCTGTACTATCCTCACTGATAAACGTGATGTGATCATAACCATCTGGTTTCAGCTTAGGCCTGCTTAACTCTTCTGGTTTTGCAGGGTTGTAAGGGTGCCTTTCAAAACTTCCTTTTTCACGATCCATGGTATGCAACCCGTCTCCTTTAGTGCCCACCCAAAAAGTTCCTCTGCTGTCTTCAAAGATGGCTCTTACCTTATTATTTATAAGACTATGAGGATTTTTTGGATCATTGAGGTAACGGGTAAAAGTTCCGGTGTTCCGATCGAAGCGATTAAGGCCACCGTCGTTATTGTTTTCCCAATATAAACCGGTACCAATCCAAAGTACACCCTTGCGGTCTTCATAGATAGCCCGGACATTATTACTGCTCAAACTTCGCGGATTCGCCGGTTCATTACGGTAATGGATAAATTTTCCTGTTTTTTCGTCAAGGCGATCCAGCCCATTATGGGTCCCAACCCAAAGTATCCTCTGGTGATCCCTTAGAATTACGGTAACTATTCCGATACTCAGGCTGCCGGAATCATTTGGCACATTCCTATAGTGTTTGAAGATACCGGTCCCCGGATTAAATTCATCCAAACCTCCATCATTAAATCCTATCCAGATCATTCCCGAGTCATCAGCAAATACTGTTTCAAGGGTGGTTCCGCCAAGCGAATTTGTATTTGCGTCATCATGCCTGAAACTGATCATCCTGTTGCCGTCATAGCGGTAAAGGCATTGTGCGGACTGCCCCGAGAACCACATGTATCCGTGCGGATCCTGGGTAATGGCAGTGATATTACCCAGCAGCTTGCCGTTGGGGCCTTCAACCAGGTTAAACTTAAGGTCATTGTTTTGAGCTTCACAATAAAAAAAGATTGACTGTAAAAAAATAATTGCAGAAATATGAATTTTCTGTTTCAATCTTTAACCATTATAGATAACAATAATTTACGCCGGCAACGAAATACAAAACACGGTTCTGTCTTCTCCATTTGATTCCACAGTGATTTCTCCTCCATGTGTTTTAATAATATCATATGCTAATGACAAGCCTAATCCTGTTCCCTGCCCTGTTGGTTTAGTGGTAAAGAATGGCTGAAAAATCTTATCCATTAGTTTTTGAGAAATGCCCATGCCGTTATCCTTTACACTTATTTCTACTTTATCATTTATTTTTTTTGAGCTTACTAAAATGGTGGGCTCATAGTTTTCGCCTTGCGCCTTCTTTTTTTCTGCTAATGCATAAAATGCATTATTGTATAAATTGAGCAATACCCTCCCGATGTCTTTTGGAATGATATTTATTTTTCCAATAGCTTCATCAAACTCTGTTTTTATTTTTGCATCAAAGTTTTTGTCTTTTGCCCGCGCTCCATGATAGCTTAAACGTAAATATTCCTCCGCCAGGGCATTGATCTCAGTCGGTTCTTTTCTACCTGTACTTGCTTTTGAATGTTCTAACATGCCTTTTACAATAGCATCTGCCCGTTTGCCATGGTGATTTATTTTTTCTTCGTTATCCTTAATATCTTTGAGCAATTCATTTATTTCCTCATCTTCAATTTTTAATTTTTCATTTTTAATTTTTAATTCTTCAATGAGCTCCTTATTCACCTCCGAAAAATTGTTGACGAAGTTTAACGGGTTCTGAATCTCATGTGCAATACCTGCTGTAAGTTGTCCCAGGGAAGCCATTTTTTCTGATTGTACCAGCTGAGCCTGGGTAGATTTCAGTTCTGATAAAGTGCTCTCTACAATTTCTTTTTCTTCTTTTAATTCCTTTGTGCGTTTAACAACCTTTTCTTCGAGGATTATTTTTTCTTTTTTTAAAGCCCCTGTGCGCCATCTTATAAACCCCCATAAAGCGATTGTAAAGAACATCGCATACAATATATAAGCCCACCATGTTTGCCACCAGGGAGGTAATACAATTATTTTGATGGATTTTTCAGCCCATATTCCATAGCTGTTGGCTGCTCTTATTTTGAAAACATAATGTCCCTGGGGTACATTAAAATAATAAGCCGCTTTTTCCCCTGGTACATCTCTCCATTTATTTTCATATCCCTCCAGCATGTACTGATGAATATTATTTTCCGGATCGCTAAAATGTATGGCCGCAAAGTCAATAGAAAAAATATTTTGCTTATAACCAAGCGTTATCTCGTTGGCATCTTCAAGTGAGCCTTTTAATAATCCCTCTTTACCTGGTTTTACGGGATGACCATCAATTTTGAAACCGGTTAGTATTATTTGCGATGGTATATTATTCACCACGTCGCCAGGAAAACATTTGTAATAACCATGTCTGTTGCCAAATAATAGCTCACCTTCTGAAGTTATAAAGGATGGCTCATGGGGTAAGTCACCGACGTCAAAAACGCCAAACTTGTCACCATAAATATTGAGTTCATTTTTTGCAGGATTATATCTGAAAATGCCTATCCCGGTAACACCCCAAATATTTTTATCTGCATCTTCAATCTTAGATCTCACTCTTGTCTTCCTGAATTCTGATCCTTCTGGACCTACTGCAATAAAAGAATCCAATGAATCATTGCGATAGACAAGGCCTTGACTTGTACTGACCCACATTTTTCCGTCACTGCTTTTTAGAATATCTCCAACGGTTAGCTTTTTCAGGTAATGTTTAAATTTTTTGGTCTTCTTATTGAATAGATCAAGTGCTGCGCCGTCATTATTCCAGACACTTATCCATATATTGCCGTCACCTTTGTCTAAAAAAGCGACAACAGCTCGGAATGATCCGCCCGGGCCCGACGAAATGCTATTTGTGTCGGCAGGATTATTTACATAATTAGTAACGACACCTGTATTATTGTCTAGAATCGCCAGTCTAGCACCAGTTAATCCAAAATAAGTTTCGCTACCTGTTTCAAGTACATCAATCATTCCAGTCGCATCCTCGTCTTTAATATCGGGATCATAAAAATACCTTGTAAACTTGCCCGCTTGGGGATCAAAAAGATTTGCACCGTTCCAGGTTCCTACCCACCATTTTCCATCGCGTCTTGGCCGGATACAAGTGCCGAAATTGGAACTTATGGAAAAAGGATCCGCAGGATCATGTGAAAAATATTTTTTTTCATTTGTCTTGGTATCTACCATTACCAATCCTTTACCGTTTTCAGTCATCCACAAGTTTTTGGAAGAGTCCTCGAGGAACTGACCGACATCTGCATCCAGCTTAACTGCCGAAAAGCCCGTTTGTAAAGGATCAACTCTGAAAAGCTCGCTAATTTCATTGCTAATCCAAAGGGTACCATCTTTTGAAATATAGCTTTGCCAGGTGCTGTTATCTGTGTATCCTTTGGGTCTTTTTTTATCATCGCTATTGAAATGATCGATTTTTTTTGTTTTGGGGTTATAACAAACGATTCCTTCCAAATAAGTGCCTATCCATATTTTTCCTGATACGTCTTCTGTGATAAAAGTTATATGATCAATACCATTTCTTTTTTTCACATGCGGACGGCTTAATTTTTCGGGATGCAATGGATCATAAGCGAGTCTTTCAAACGTTCCATTTTGCCTGTTCATTAAATGCAGGCCATCGCCATCAGTTCCTACCCAAAAATTGCCTTTACTGTCTTCAAATATGGCTCTTACTTTATTGCTGATTAGACTATGTGGATCGTTGGGATCATGCAAGTACCTGGTAAATTTTCCTGTTTCCCTGTTAAATTTGTTAAGCCCTCCTTCTTTTGTTTTTGTATCAAAGACAATTCCAGTGCCTACCCATAATACACCTTCCTTATCCTCGTATAACGATCGCACGATGTTAGAACTGAGCGAAAAAATATCATTATCCGAGTGTACATAATGAATAAATTTCCCCGTTGCAGGGTCAAGTCTGTCAAGCCCATCACCGGTGCCAATCCACACAATGCCAGAGTGGTCAACCAGGATGACATTATAACCCTTGTTCTTCTCACCATTTGAATAACGATAATGAACAAATCCATCTGTAGCTGCATCAAATTTATCTACGCCACGTGGCACCCCAATCCAGATATTACCCGATGGATCGGCTGCAATGGATTCAAAATTTTTTGTACCAACAGAATTGCTGTCTGCGGGATCATTGTGAAATATCTTCATTCGATAACCATCGTATCTCACTAAACAGTCGTTGGTTTGATCGGCAAACCACATGTAGCCATACTTGTCCTGTGCCATACTTACCACCTTGCCTACTGTATAAGTATTCGTTCCTCGGACAATATTGAAATTCGGCTTTACTACCTGCGCAATGATGTCAAGGTTTGAAGAAAAGAGAACTAAAAGAAACACGATACACTGTTTGACTAAGCCTGGCATTTTTTTATGATGAATACATGATTTAATATCCCGAATTTTGAACCAGGTTAGGATTAACTGCTAGTTGTTCATAAGGAACAGGGAACAATAAATACTCCGGGTCACTTTGATATTCTTCTCCCGGAAAAGGTAAAGGTGGGTTTTAAAAACGGGAATCATTAATAAAAAATCAAGTTTGAGAAAAGTCCGTAGGAAAATGCGTTCCTTTTTAGGGTTAGCAAATGAAGTCTCATCCGAGTTAATGAAATTAAATGGCTCGTTAGCCCCTTTACAGGTAAATTGGAAGTATAATAATAAATTCCGAACCTTCTCCTTCTTTCGACACCACTTTTATTTCTCCACCGTGTGCTTTCACAATGTCATAAGCTAATGACAAACCCAACCCGGTTCCCTGTCCGGTAGGTTTGGTAGTAAAGAATGGCTGGAAGATTTTGTCAATTATGTTTCTTGGAATACCATTACCGGTATCCTTAATTTTAATCTCAAGGTTATCATTTAGCTTCTTAGTACTGACAATGACCAATGGCTCATACCCCACGCCCTCTACCCCGTCCGTACCCGCACCGGCGGGCTTTTGCCTTTCCGCTACCGCATAAAAAGCATTATTGATTAAATTCAGAACTACTCTGCCGATATCCTGTGGAACAATATTGATTTTCCCAACAGCAGGATCAAAATCAGTTTCAATCTTCGCATTAAACGATTTGTCCTTTGCGCGCAAACCCTGATAAACCAATCTCAAATATTCATCACATAACGCATTTATATCTGTTGGTTCTTTAGCTCCGCTGCTGCTTCTTGAATGTTGCAGCATTCCCTTTACAATAGCATCAGCCCGTTTACCATGTTGAAGAATTTTTTCGAGATTTTGTTTTACATCGCCAACCATAGTCATGGCGTCTTCTTTATTTCCTTTCTCTAACTCATTTTTCATTTCTTCCAATATCTCATTACTTACTTCAGAAAAATTATTGACGAAGTTCAACGGGTTTTGTATTTCATGGGCGATGCCAGCAGTGAGCTCACCTAGTGAAGCCATTTTTTCACTTTGTATTAATTGTGCCTGTGTTGATTTTAATTCCGATAAAGTAATTTCTACTTTTTGTTTTTGTTCTGAAAGCAGAAGGTTTGTTTTTTGCTTCCGCCTGTTATTGCGATAGAGCATGATTGCAAGTAATAAAAAAACTCCAATGGTCGCCAGTAAAATAACCATCTTTATTTTGTTTTCAAACCTTTCTTTTTCGTGCTGAATTTCTTTCTGGCGTTCTAAAATTTCCAGTTGTTGTTGTTTCTCGTTTATCGCCAGCAGTTCCAGTTTGTGAAATTTTCCCGGCCCAAATAAGCTGTCATTCATTGCCATTGCAATACCCTGGTAGTGAAATGCGCTGTCGAGATTGTTTTTGGACTTGTAAAGTTTTGCAAGCAAACCACTGGCCTTTAACACCCATGTTTTTTCGAGAGCTCTTTGATTATTCACGAAGGCAAGGCGTGCGTAGTGCAGGCTTGAATCCCGTTGATTTAGTGTATAGAATAATTCAGCTGCCTGATATTGAGCTACACCCAGGTTAAGAAGGTCGCCAATTTTGATAACATCCCGGTAATAGCTCAATGCCTGGGTTTGATTTCCCAAACGAACTTGTATATCTCCAAGGCGTGTTAATATCGTTGCTTTTAAAGGAGAAAAGGGCACGTCAATGCCAGACCCTTGTAACTGCTGTTGAAAATACAGGGCTTGTTGTTGAAAAAATAATGCCGAGTCCAGCATGTTCATTTCTTCATAAGCTCCCCCGATATAAGATAAGCGAAAGCTATTAAGGCCTCTAATTCTATTCCGGGGAAAATTCTCATGAATTTTTTCTGCCTGGTAGAGATAGTTAAGTCCCTGCCTATATTCGCCCAGATCTATATAAGCTATTCCGATAAAACTCAAACTGTTTTCCTCCATCTCATGGTCTCCGATGTTTCGGCCGATGCGAAGGGCATTGAACAAATGCCCTAACCCTTGTGGGAAGTCGCCTATAAGCCGGAAATTTTCCCCTAATGTAATGAGTGCATGACCTTCGCCTATCGTAAAGTTCAGTTGCTGCGCTAAATGCAAAGCTTCTTCTGCCAGTATAATAGAGGAGTCCGGATTTGAAAATCGATACATACCTGCCACATCAATTAACCATATCACATCGCTACTATCTTTCCGGAATGAAAAATTCAGGCTCCTAGCAAGCACAAATCCACGATCAATATATTTATTTTCCGAGTCAAATTGGTTTTGCACAAAATACAGGTGTACTACTTTTTTTAAGGCATTTATCTCAGTTGCATCTCCGCTTTGCTTCTCTATGATATTCTTCAGACTGTCTATTTCTTTTTCCTGTCCACAAACAACTTGAATTGTTAATGAAAAAAAGATAATTAATATTATATCCTTCATCGTTGCAGCAGTTAATTTCTATTATTTACAGAAACTAAAATCATAAACTCACTTCCCTCACCCTCCTTCGTCTCAACTTTTATCTCGCCGCCGTGCGCTTTCACAATATCATAGGCTAACGACAGTCCCAGACCCGTCCCCTGCCCCGTCGGCTTCGTTGTAAAGAATGGCTGGAAGATTTTGTCAACTATGTTTTTTGGAATACCATTACCGTTATCCTTAATTTTAATCTCAACGTTATCATTTAGCTTCTTAGTACTGACAATGACCAATGGCTGATATCCTATACCTTCTACCCCGTCCGTACCGGCACGGGCGGACTTTTGCCTTTCCCCTACCGCATAAAAAGCATTATTGATTAAATTCAGAATTACTCTGCCGATCTCTTGCGGCATCACATTTATTTTGCCAATGGTATTGTCAAATTCTGTTTTTGTGGTTGCATTGAACGATTTATCCTTTGCTCTTAGCCCATGATAAGCTATTCTCAAATATTCATCACACAATGCATTTATATCTGTTGGCTCTTTAACTCCGCTACTGCTTCTTGAATGTTGCAGCATTCCCTTCACGATGGAATCTGCTTTTTTGCCATGATGATTTATTTTTTCCTCGTTATCGATCACGTCATCTGCAAGAGATTTTACTTCAGTTAAATTTCCCCTGTCAATTTCATCTTTCATCTCAATCAATAATTCTTTATTCACTTCCGAAAAATTATTGACAAAATTTAACGGGTTTTGTATCTCATGAGCAATGCCTGCGGTAAGCTCGCCAAGCGAAGCCATTTTTTCTGA
>Ga0157374_10002408_pt1 | contig 15776 bp, 15 predicted proteins | sample M25metaG_FD_115308 | JGI IMG/M metagenome (GOLD analysis project Ga0157374, IMG submission 115308) | Miscanthus rhizosphere microbial communities from Kellogg Biological Station, Michigan, USA - M2-5 metaG | ecosystem: Host-associated > Plants > Roots > Rhizosphere > Soil | place: USA: Michigan...
ATGCAGGGGCGCACAACAATCTTCATCTCGCATCGCGTCTCGACCGTTCGAAACGCCGATCGCATTGCGGTCCTGCATGCGGGCCGCATTGTGGAACTGGGTACTCACGAAGAGCTAATCGCGCTGAACGGTTACTACACCGATTTATACAACAAGCAATTGTTGGAAGAGGAGCTGGCGGAGGTTTAGACAGCTCACACCACAACCTTCCTCTTCCAATGAAACGGACACCCAGTCACGAATTGCTGGATTCTGATGACGGGTCGAGCGAAGAGATCGCGGGATCGCTCTCTGATCTGCGCTTCATCAACCGTTGGTTTGGCGGTATGAGCACGGGCCGCTTTCTTTTTCGGCGCGTGGTCGACCAGTGCGGCTTGCGCGAACTCTCGGTTTTGGAAGTAGCGGCTGGATCAAGTGACGTGCCTCTGGCTGTGCAGCGAAATTTCAAGCAGGACGGTGTCGAACTCACTGTCACCACTCTGGATCGCTCAGCTGCGCATTTGCCTATCGGCACTCCGCGCGTGGTCGGGGACGCTGTGGCTCTTCCCTTTTCCAATGGCAGTTTTGATGTGGTGAGTTGCTGCCTTTTCGCTCATCACTTGTCTCCGCCAGACCTCGTGTCTTTCGCCCGCGAAGCGTCCCGGGTGGCACGCACGGCTGTGCTAATTAACGATCTCATTCGTGATCCACTGCATCTCGCGTTGGTCTATGCAGGACTGCCCCTGTATCGCAGCCGTCTGACGCGCAACGATGCTCCCGCCTCCGTACGGCAGGCCTACACGGTCAGCGAAATGCATCAGATGCTAGGACAAGTCCCGTTTGCGAGAGTCGACATTACACGGCGCTATCTATACCGTATGGCAGTCATCGGATGGAACCAACAATGAGCGTTTACGATCTCATCGTATTGGGCGCCGGACCCGGCGGCTGTGCGACTGCAATTTGTGCTGCGCGGGCGGGCGCGCGCGTGCTGCTGCTCGAGCGGGGATCGTTTCCACGCCACAAGGTGTGCGGAGAGTTCGTCTCCGCAGAGTCACTTAGTCTGCTGGCCGACCTGCTACGGTCCAGCGCAAACCTGGTCGACGGCGCGATTCGCATTGACCGCGCTCGATTGTTCCTCGATGGACAAATCGTCGAGAGCGCAATTCGTCCCGCTGCTGCCAGCATCGCGCGATTCGATCTGGATCTGGCTCTCTGGCGGGCCGCTACTGCGAGCGGCGTCGAGGCTAGGGATCAAGTGACCGTCACACGGGTCGAAGGCGGAGACACCTCCCTGGTGATCTCCTCAACGGGCAGTCTGCGAGCCCGGGCCGTCGTTGACGCAACCGGCCGCTGGTCGAATCTGAGTCCGCGACAAAGTTCCCCCGGCCCGAAGTGGCTCGGCATCAAAGGCCATTTCCGTGAGGCGCATCCATCGAAGACCGTTGATCTTTATTTTTTTGACGGCGGCTATTGCGGCGTGCAGCCAGTTGATCTGCTGGACGATTCAAGCCCGGGGCATCGGATCAACGCCTGTGCAATGGTACGCGCGGACCGTGCCACCGACTTTTCTCAGATTTTCGAACTGCACTCCGAGTTGAAGAAGCGCAGCACAAATTGGGACACGCTAATGGACCCCCGCACAACATCGCCCCTGGTTTTCCGCAAGCCGTCTCCGGTCCGCGACGGCATGTTGCTTGTCGGAGACGCCGCCGGATTTGTAGATCCGTTTGTAGGGGATGGTATTTCGCTCGCGCTCCGAAGTGGAGCGATGGCGGCTGAGTGTCTCATCTCAGCGATGTCCGCGAACTCCGCCGATGCAGCGCACCTTTATGCGGATCGCTACCAGCGGGAATTAGGACCCATCTTCCGCGCGTCATCTGCGTTGCGACGGGTGTTGGCGCTGCCGGCTGCGATGCGAAAACCGGCGCTTGCGCTTTTTCACAATAGCTCGCGACTGAAGGATTTCGTCGTCAGCAGAACGCGCCGCGCGAGCTGAGTGTAGGAAAAACAGGCGGCAGAAACTAACGCTACCGTACGACCAGCACTTCACGCACGTTATCGCGCGCCAGAAAAAACTTGATCGACGCGAAGTCGCGAAACAGATTCTCGATGTGACGGTTGTTAAATACGCGCTGCAGGCGAAATCCGGAACTGGAGTGACCGCGCGACTGCGGCGGCAGCTTAATCTCCTGCATATCGAGCGAATCCTTCCCCGTAATGTGGAATCGGTAACAGGGGGCGTCTGGACCAGCATCCCGCGTGTGGAAAAAAGCGAGCAGCATTCCCCCTGGCTTCAAGGTCGACCATAGCCGGTCGATAACCGGCTTCACAAGTTCCTCGTCCATGTAATCCGGAAGGTTCCAGGCAAACACAACATCGAAGTGGGCGGCGGAATAGGCAAGGTTTTCTTCCAGAAACCGCTTCGTATCAATCACCAGCTTGCCTTCGTCGTCCTTGATGCGCAGGCTGGGATCGACCGACGCCAGCAGCAAATCTTCGCTGTAGATCCTGTGGCTGCGTCCGGTGAAGAAGCGGATGTTGTTCGCCGAGGTGGCGCCCAAGTCGAGCACGCAAAGCGGTTCCGGCAAATCGAGCACACGCGAGAGTTCGCCCAGACCGCTGGAGCGGCGGCTCATTTGCTGCTTCGGTGCTGAGCTGGGTGGTTGACCCGAAGAACCGCGAAACAATTTCATGAAACTTTTGAGTAACGGATGCCATGGCTGCGCTGGCGTCCGGTCGACCTCACGAATCTGCAATCAGTGTATAGTCACGCGACGCATAAGACCGGTTACTTCTTCGGGTCCGCCGGCGTTTCCTTCTGCTGGATATCAACCTTCCCCTTTATGTAAGCGCCCTCTTCAATGGCGACTCTCTGAGTGGCAACATCGCCTAACACCACCGCGGTTTTGCGAAGCTCTAACCGGTCGCTGGCTGTTACATTTCCCTCCAGCTTGCCGGAGATCGTCACACCTTTCGCGAGAATGCTGGCCTTTACCTGCCCGTTCGGGCCAATGGTCAGGTTGTTTCCGCGCAGTTCGATTTTGCCTTCTACCTGGCCATCGATGTAAAGATCTTCACTTCCAGACAGGTCGCCTTTAATGACGACCGACTTGCCAATCAGAGCTGCATCCCCCGTTTTCGGAGCTTCCATCGGACAGGCCTCCTGCCCTGCTATGGCCTTCAGACAGCCTGCCAATTGAGGGGAGTGACGATTCTAAATCACTGGCAGGCATACCTCAAAGGTGATCACGGAGTGCCCTGGCCTCATGACTTGGCAACAGACACCGTGCGAAGAACGTCTAAGTTGGTACACTCCGGGATGAGTGACACATGAGCACAACGGCAAAGCAGCGAATCGCGGTTTGCGCTCTATTCGGCGGAGCGTGCCTGCTCGCCCTCGGACAGACGCCCGTTGTGAAACCCGTTCCCGCTGAACTGGTACGTCGCGTTGTCGAGAACGAGATGGCGGCCCGCCGCTCGAAGATTCACCCGTTAATGTTCCGTTCGCACCGCGAAACCCTCAACGTCAATCAAGACAAACTGTACGTTGAAACGAAAGACGCGATGGCCGGTATGGTCACCGCTTGGAATAATCAGCCGCTCACTCCGGAACTGCGGAAGGCTGAAGAAGAGCGGCTCGATCATTTGTTGGCAGATCCCGAAGAACTTCGCCACAAACAAAAACAGGAGCGGGATAACTACGAGCGGATCGAGCGAATTATCCGCGCCATGCCCGACGCATTTCTATTTGAATATGACGGCACGGCGACGGGAACACCCACAGTCGGAGCTCCGGGGATGGAGCTTGTGCGCGTAAAGTTTCGTCCGAATCCGGATTACGATCCGCCGACTAGGGTTGAGCAGATATTGACTGGCATGGAAGGTACGGTGCTGGTCGATCCTCAGGCCCACCGCTTCGCGAGCATCGAAGGAACTCTGTTTCGCGACGTAGGTTTTGGATGGTCGATTTTTGGCCATCTGGACAAAGGCGGGACGTTCCGCGCGGAACAATACAAATTTTCCCCTGACCTGTGGGTGCCCAGCCTGATGGCGATGCGCTTCACGGGAAGATTGATGTTGTTCAAGAGTTTGAATTTCAAGTCCGAGGAAACCTACCACGACTTTCGCCGCGTGCCAGCGGATATGACTTTCGCACAAGGAATCGAAATGCTTAAGAAAGAAAACGCCGCCGTCGCCGAAAACAGAGCTGCTGGCAACACGCGCTAATTCCAATCAACTTGGACGAATTGGACGAAAAGTCTCCTCGTTCACCGTCAGTTTTCGGATCAGGTCTTCCCGAACCTTGTACCCGGTGCCCGGCTCGTTGGATATGGGAATGAATCCCTGTCCGGAAACCGTCACTTCCGGCTCGATGATGTCTTCCTTCCAGTAACGCTTGGACGCAGATACGTCGCCGGGAAGCCGGAAATTCTCGAGCGTCGAAAGCGCGATGTTGTGAGCGCGCCCCACTCCGGATTCGAGCATTCCACCGCACCACACCGGCACTCCGTGCTTCAACGCGATATCGTGCACTTTCTTTGCCTCAGAAAACCCGCCAACACGTCCGACTTTGATGTTGATGATGCGGCACGCCCCACTCTCGAGCGCTGCCGCCGCATCTCTTCCCTGCCGAATGGACTCGTCGAGACATATCGCGGACTTGATTTCCCGCTGCAGCCGCGCGTGGTAGTAGATGTCATCGTTCCATAACGGCTGTTCGATCATCAAGAGGTTGAATTGATCGAACTCGCGCAGGTGTTCGGTCTGGTCGAGCGTGTAAGCGGAATTCGCGTCGACGCTGAGGGTGATGTCAGCCCAGCGGGCGCGAATCTTTTCGAGCACCCCGATGTCCCAGCCCGGCTTGACTTTGAGCTTGATGCGCCGGTAGCCGGCCGCTAGTTCGGCCTCGACTTTCCCAATCAACTGTTCATGCGTGTCCTGGATCCCGATAGAAACCCCGCACGGAATTTCCTTACGACTGCCGCCCAGAAGCTTCCAGAGCGGCTCGCGCTTTAGTAGAGATTCCGCCTCCCACAAAGCGTTTTCGATGGCGGCCTTGGCCATGCGATGTCCACGAACCTTTGCGAAGTGCGGCACACAATCGCGGGCAGCAGCTAGGTCCTTCCCCAGGATGGCGGGTGCGAGGTAATGCTTGATGGTCGGCCAGGCCGAATCGATCCATTCGCTGCTGTAGTAGGGATCCTCTCCGGCCACGCATTCGCCCCAGGCGCTCACCCCGTCCACACGAACATTGGCCAGGAGAATACGGCGGCTGTAGAGGCGGGAAAAACTCGTCTCAAAAAAATGGACGAGTGGCATCTGAATTTCATGAAGAGTAACCGATTCGACCTTCATTCAATAGGGCTCGGGGACGACAGAATTGAGCGCATGGTAGCGCGGCGCAAGGAGGCGCAGTATATCGGTGCTGGTTGCGGTTCGCAATAACTCGAATGGAAGTTGCTCAGGAGTAATGAAAACTCTCATTCCATCGCGCGAGCAAGAATGTCCCGTTGCCCTCCGCGTCGCGATCGTAGTTGAGGACGGAAAGACCGTCAGCAAACGCTTTAATAAATAGTGGCCGGTTGTTGTCCTGAATAGCTTTAGCTTTATCGCGAGTTGATGGATTCGCTTTCCATGAATAGACTTCGCTCGGAACATGAATAGTCTGGCTTATAGAAACGGCGGGGAATATTGCCCCATTTTTCGCGGCGCGCACACGGTGAGAGTTCAGCCACCACTCGGCGATCAATCGGTCGGTAGGCAGGCCCGCCTGCAACGGCGAAGAAGTGATTCCGTACTGGTTGATGTTGTAGCGTCGCGCGATCGCGCCTAGTTTTTCAATATTCAGGTATGCGTTCTTGATCTCCAGCGGATCAAACGTCCATTCCATCAGCTCGAAGCCTCGATCTAAGGCATCGTCGCGCTGAAACCATTTGATGCGGCGCCCCAGTCCCGAATTGCGGAATTTTTCCCGAACGCCGACCATGTGCGAGTGAAGGTACCCATGACCGCCGCGCGTTCCCGGAATTGCGAGTGCGAATCCCACCATGTTGCCCGATTCAAATGCGCCGATGACCTGTCCGCCGATCTTTTCGGCCACGACGAACATCCGCAGCGGCACAAGTTCCGCGTCACTGAAATTCCAGACTTCTTTTTGCAAGGCAACGCAACTTCGCATTTCCTCGAGCTCGTGACACTTGCGGATCACGATCGAGCCTGCGCTCAGCCCTTGTTTTCCTTTTGCTTCGCTTGTTGCCATAAGCTTTCCAGCTCTTCGAGAGACGCTTCCCCTGGAGTACGCCCCGATGCGCTGAGCTGATTTTCCACACTCGCGAAGCGGCGTCTGAATTTCCGGTTCGCCTTCCGCAGCGCAGATTCGGAGTCGAGCGACAGGTAGCGTGCGATGTTGACCAGTACGAAAAAGAGGTCGCCCACCTCATCCTCCAAGCGACCGCGCAAGTCGTCCGGAATTTGAGCGCCGCCTGAACCCGCCACGCCCCGTCCGGTTGGGCGAGGACCAGGCGCCGGAAAACCTTTCAGTTCCTCGTGGAGCTCGGCGATCTCTTCGTGAAGTTTTTCAAACAGCCCATCGATTGTCGGCCAATCGAAACCCACTTCAGCAACGCGCGAGCTGATCTTGTGCGCTTCGAGTAATGCAGGAACGCTCGAGGAAATTCCTGCAAGAACGGAAGAAGAGTCTGCCGTTGTCACCGCGTCATTTACGTCGGCACCATTAACTCTCTTCTTTTTTTCCTCAGCTTTGAGAGCTTCCCAGTTTCGAACAACCTCCGCGGAAGTATCGGCCTTCACATCGCCAAAAACGTGAGGATGCCGGTTGACGAGCTTGCTGGATAGTCGGTCCAGGACCTGATCGATCGTAAACGAACCCTCTTCCCGGGCCATTTGCGCGTAAAAGAGCACTTGGAGAAGCAGATCGCCGAGTTCTCCCGCAAGCTCAGGCCAGTCGCGGTTATCGATGGCCTCCAGGACCTCGTAAGTCTCTTCGAGCGTATAGGGCTTGATCGTGTCAAAAGTCTGTTCGCGATCCCAGGGACACCCATCGGGCGCACGCAGCCTCTCCATGATTGCTACGACGCGCTCGAAACGCTCCCCTGTGGATGACATGGCCCACCACTCTAAATGAGCGTTACGAGACGAGCAACGCGGCATCAGGTTACTCCGGTATTTCTTTCGTAATACTGGCACGCTGTCGCACTGTGTCGAATGAAGCAGATGGCGAGAACTTTCGCTCGCCTTTCTCAGCCCGCGAAAAATGTTCTTCCCTTCGAAATCGCAGCGATTGGTCTATCGTGATCTTCCAAATTCTTCCGCCAGGCATCAAACTAGTGCTTATAGGATGTAGTTCTAACGGCCGATTCGGGCCTCCCGTGTCTCCCTATGATGACACCCGCCACAGCACGAGCGCCACTCGACGGCTCGCACTACCAGGTCGTGGTGATCGGTGGTGGCATTAACGGCGTGGCGATCGCGAGGCAATGCGCTGCTTCCGGACGACGAACTCTTCTCGTCGAACAAAACGATTTCGCTTCCGGCACCACAAGCCGTTCCACTCGCATCATCCATGGTGGACTTCGTTACCTGGAACACGGGGAGATCGGGTTGGTGCGCGAAAGCTTGCGCGAACGTGCGACGCTGCTGCGCGAGCGGCCACACCTCGTCCACCCCATGCATTTTCTGCTGGCACTCGACGAGAAAAGCCGCCGCAGCGCACTTACCGTTCGCACCGGTTTATGGCTCTACCGCCGTTTCGGCGGCTCTACCCTGGCCGCGAATTCCGCTGCAATGGACCAGAAGCGCCTGGAACGGATTCTTGATTCTGGTCGTCGCTGGTCGGTATTCAGCTACGAAGATGCGCAGTGCGAATTTCCCGAGCGCCTTGTAGCTGAGTGGGCAGTGGAAGCCTCTCAAGCCGGGGCCACCGTTCGCAACCATACCCAGGTGCTTGCCATTGACGTGATGCACGGGCGGGCTAAGGGCGTTTTGCTCCGCGACCTCCTTAACGCCAGAGACGAACGTGTCGAAGCTACCTGGATCATCAATGCCAGCGGGCCTTGGGTCGACCGCCTTTGTCAGCGGTCCTCGATACGCACGCGCCCGCTCGTTCGTGGCGTGCGTGGATCGCATTTCGTCATCCCTCATTTCCCGGGCGCCCCGAGCAGCGCCGTGTACGCAGAAGCGGCCGATGGGCGACCTTTCTTCGTAATTCCCTGGAACGAACAAATTCTGGTTGGGACTACTGAAGTCCCCGACACTGGTGATCCCACTTCGGTTCAGCCGACAGCTGAAGAGATCGATTACTTGCTGCGCTCCGTGAAAAAGCTGTTTCCGCAAGCACGCATCAGCGCGCAGGACATCGTGTATTCGTTTGCTGGCATCCGACCCCTGGCCGCAGGAAAAACACCAGCGCTCGGCGCCATCAGCCGCAAACACCTGATTCACGATCACGCGGACGAGGGCGCACAACAATTGCTTTCTGTCGTCGGGGGCAAGCTCACGACAGCTGCGGAACTCGCCCGCGAGTGCGCTCGAAAGATAGGAGCGTCCCCACGACGAAAGCCTTCCCTCGCGCTCGGCGCCGGAGACTCGCTTGATCCGCTGCTCGACCGGTGGGTGGTAGAAATTGCCGGGGCCGGCAGCATCAGTGAGACTTCGGCGCGAGGCATTGTCGAGTGGCACGGAAAGCGTTCGCTCGATATCGCTCGGATGGCTTTGAGCAGCGCGGATTTGCGGGCGCCCCTCTGCTCGCACACCGAACACATCGTCGCAGAAGCTGTCGACGCTGTTGCCAACGAATATGCTGCAACTCTAGGAGACATCTTGCTCCGGCGCGTTCCTGTCGCTTGGGGGGCGTGTTGGTCCGCCGCGTGCAGCCGGCAGGCTGCCTCGCGTATAGGGCTGGTCCTCAACTGGAGTGATGAGCAGAAAGCGGCAGAAATCGAGTCGTTCGAAGCAGAACGCGCCGCGATGTTGCTTTGTCCGAAGCGCGCATCGCTCTCACTCGAAACGGCGGCAGACTAGAAAAAACCCTGTCCTTACGACCCCAGCGTTTTCACGAGCAGGGCCGTGTCATCTGCGATCAGACCGTCGACGCCCCATGTGGCATAGCGCACCATTCGATCGGCATCATTGACCGTCCACACCATGATTCGCTTCCCTGCTTTGTGAACGTCGTCGATCAACTCTTTCGTGACCAAGGAGTGATGTGGGATGACCCACGCAACAGGAAGTTGATTCCAGGTTGCCAGGTTCGCGGCACGGTCACTGATCAAGCCCAGCGGCAGCGAAGGATCCTCCGCGTACAATGTAGTGAGAACTCTCCTCTGAAACGAGGACACTACAAACCCGCGTTTCGGCTTGTTCACGCGCAGCGCCTCGCTTAACTGCGGCTCCAGTCCCTCCACTTTCAGTTCGATATCGAGCCAGGCGCGTGTGGCAAAATCTGATAGCACATCTTCCAGAGTGGGCAGACCTGCCAAGCCTTCTCTCCGGGCGCCTGCAATGCGCACGCCGTTGACCTCGGGATCGTGGCAGATGATCGCCTTGTTGTCGGCAGTGAGTCGCACGTCGAACTCGAACCCATCACAGCCGTCGCCTATGGCTTGTTCAAAAGAGCCTAGAGTATTTTCAGGGATGGAATGATTGGCTCGGGCTCCGCGGTGTCCGAGCAGCAGAAGTCGCATAGATTGCTGATTAATCGAGATCGAAATCGCGAATTGGACGGCCCGTGTCGGGCGTTTCTTTTGCCTTCTTGACCGCTTCCTGGAACTTTTTGTCGAGCAGATCGGAAGCGTGTTTCTGGGCCTCTACCGATTGGCGGAAGATCGAGTCCCGACGGTTGTCACGTTCCTTCATCGCTTTGGCCGCTTCCTCAATATCGTTGAACGTCTTCGGTACGACAGGGGCAGTGTGAGCGATGATTCCCTGGGTCGCGGGATCCACCTTCAGCACCGCTCCACAACACGGGCACGTCACGTCGAAGGCTTGGGAAGAATTTGCCATCACGCGAATCATATCGCAAAATTCACGCGTGCGGTCCGGTGCGCGCTGCTACCGCAGTTTTAGTGGAAACACCTTGAAGAGGTAAAGCATTTCCCAGCCCAGCAGGAAAATCGATACGACGACTACCAGGATCGCGATGATCTCTCCGAAACTTAACCGATTTTTCCCAGGCTCAAAGTGACGTGTACCGAGGTTGAGGATGTTGAGTGTTGCGAAGCCGAATACCAGCACCCAGAGAATGTTGTAGATGTTGGTCTTGGTACCAGTTCTCTGCAGCAGCACCACAGCGACGGCAATTCCGAATTGCGACGCGCGGCCAACCCATGCCAGCAAGGAGCCGGCGCCTGGCGTCAAGCCTGTTACGAGGATGGATCCGAGCAGTCGATTCATGCGTGGCGTCTGCAGCGCGGCAGGCCGGCCTGTTAAAAAGAATCTTACCCTGTCGGCGGATTCGTGTCAGCCGCTTGCCGCCCATCTTGGAACCTCGTCAGTCACGCTAGAATGGGCGCGCATGAAAGCCGTCCTCAAAGCTGCCTGTCTTATCGCCCTGAACGTTCTAGCCATCGCGGCCAGCCGCGCCCAGCAACCCGATCTCTCCGCGGCCGCAAAGGGCGCTCTCGCTGTAATCAACGGCGCACTGACCGCGAAAGGCCTCAAGCAGCCCGTGACGGTCCAGCGCGATCGATGGGGCGTTCCTCACATCTACGCGCAGAACCAGCACGACCTGTTCTTCGCGCAAGGCTTCGTGGCCGCGCAGGATCGCCTTTTTCAAATGGAGATGTGGAAGCGGGCCGGTCAAGGCCGACTCGCAGAGGTGCTCGGGCCCACTTTCGTTCCGCGCGACATTAATGCGCGCTTGTTGCGCTACCGCGGAGACATGCAATCCGAATACGACAGTTATTCGCCTGACACGCGTGCCATTCTCGAAGCCTTCACGGACGGAATCAACGCGTACATTGCGAGCCTCCTCGGCTCCGAACACCCCGGTCTTCCGATTGAGTTCAAACTTGCCGGATTCAGGCCGACCCCCTGGCGTCCGGAAGATTGCCTGAATCGTATGGCCGCCTTTTCGATGACCAACAATGCCTTCGCCGAGTTACTGCACGCGGGCCTGTTGGCCGCTGTCGGAAAAGACAAAGCCACGTCTCTGCTTTATCTCGACCCTGCCGTCCCGCTTGATCCCGCGCCGGACGTCAATTTTTCAGGATTGTCTCCGTCGTTGCTGAAGAACTTGATTGGCAGCGATACCCGCATTGAGTTCCCATCGCCTGCGAAGGAAGGCAGCAACAATTGGACGGTTTCCGGATCGATGACGCAAACTGGCAAGCCTTTGGTCGCGAACGATCCACACCGGGTCATTGGCCTTCCTTCGCTGCGCTACATGGTGCACTTGGTCGCGCCGGGCTGGGATGTCATCGGCGCCGGCGAACCCGGTCTGCCCGGAGTCGCGCTCGGACACAACCGGTACATCGCCTGGGGCTTCACAATTTTTGGCCTCGATCAACAGGACCTCTACCTCGAAGAACTCAACCCCGCCAACCTCCTCGAGTACAAGACCACCATAGGCTGGAAGAAGGTGGTGATCGAAAAAGAATCTATTCCGGTAAAAGGCGCTTCTGCCGCGGAGGTGGAATTGAAGTTCACCATCCATGGACCAGTTCTCTGGTCCGATGGTACGCGGGCGCTGGCGCTCCGCTGGGTCGGCAGTGAGCCTGGCACCGCCGGATACCTAGGTTCCCTCGCTATCGATCGAGCCCGCAACTGGCGTGAATTTGAGAAGGCCGCCACGCGCTGGAAAGTTCCGTCCGAAAACCTGATCTACGGCGATACGTCTGGAAATATTGGCGAGTACTCGGTTGGGCTTTCTCCTGTTCGCAAAAGCTGGACAGGTCTCCTTCCTGTCCCGGGAAACGGCAAGTTCGAGTGGACCGGATTCGTCCCCTACTCTGATTTGCCGCATTCGCTCAATCCGAAGTCAGGATTCATCGTCACCGCGAATCACAAAATGATTCCAGAAAATTACTCCTACAATGTCGGATATGAATGGGCCGCCCCATACCGCTTTCAGCGCATCACCGACTTGCTCGCGGCCGCCCGCGCAGACGGCAAGAAATTAAACGCTCACGACATGGGAACAATCCAGAGCGACGTCTACTCGCTACCCGCCCATGAGTTAAACGGACTGTTGCGCGTCGCTGCTGGCGACCATCCTGACACTATTGCGATATTGCTGCTGAACTGGAATGGAGTGCTCGACAGGAACTCGGCCGCCGCTGCGCTTTACGAGGTTTGGTTGAAAGTGCTCACCCCGGCATTTACGAAACTTTTGGCGCCCGAAAGCGTACGGCCCCTGCTTGCCGACTTTTCCCTCCCGCTTCTGCTGCGGCACTTGTCCAATCCGACAGCCGCGGTCTTCGGGAAAAACCCTGTCGCTGCGCGCAATGCGCTCCTTCTTGACACACTCCGGTCGGCGTCCGCAGAACTGGTGAAAGCGCAGGGTGCCGATCCCTCGCGGTGGTCCTGGGGCGCCCTTCACCCGGTCAACTTCCTTCACCCCCTCGATCAGCAAACGGACGCAAAGCATCTGTTCGACCTCGGGCCGCTTCCGCGTCCCGGCGATGAAAACACTGTAAATGCCACAGGATTCTGGGGAGGCATAACCTTCGCACAGACGTCCGGCGCGAGCTATCGCGAAATCCTCGACACGGCCAATTGGGATCACTCCCTCGCTGTCAATACGCCGGGACAAAGCGGGCAGCCCGGTAGCCCGCATTATTCGGACTTAATGAACAAATGGAACGAGGGCGAATACTTTCCGCTCGTTTATTCGAAAGAAGCGGTGGATCGCGAAACCACCGACCGCCTCGAACTGGTTCCATAGCAGCGAGGCATCGCGCTTCCCCTTACAATCAATTCAGAACTCAAACTCGCATGTTCAAGAATATTTTCTTCGATGTTGGCAATACGTTGCTGTTCCCCAATCGCGACCGCATTTTCGCGCCCCTCCACGCTACGGGCGTGAAGCCCGGCATGGAGCAGTTGCGCGACCTCGAACGCCGCACGAAGCGCGACTACGATCAACTGGTCAAAGACCAGCACGCCGACCATAGTTTCTGGTGGATGTTCTACACGCGCCTGCTTGACGAAAGCGGCGTGAAGAACGACCTCGTCCGCGACCAACTGGTGGACGCCACCCGGCAGTCCGCCAACTGGGACGTCCTTCTTCCCGGCACCCGAGCCGTTCTCGAGCGCCTCGCCACCCGCCACCGCATCGGCATTATTTCCAACGCCGACGGCAAGATTGACGCAGTGCTTGCGCGCTGCGGAATCGCAGACTGCTTTCTCACGATCACCGATTCAGGGCTAGTCGGGCATGAGAAGCCGCATCCCGCGATTTTCGCGGCCGCTTTCGAGCAAATGAAGGCGGCCCCCGAAGAAAGCCTGTACGTGGGAGATGTGTATTCGGTCGATTATGTCGGCGCCACGCAGGCCGGCATGCAAGCCGTGCTCATGGATGTATCCGGGGCGTATCGGGATGACAGTTGGCCGCGCCTGGAATCGCTCGAGGAGTTGGAAAAGTGGTTGGGGAGTTAGACGAAACCTAGCGTCGCTACTCCAGCGTAATCACCTGGTGATCGTGACAATCGGTATGCATGGTACTGTAGAGATCGTTCAGCAGATCCTTGCCGTAGCGCGACAGAAAATAAGCCCCGCCCACTTCCCTCTCCTGCAGAACCTTGTTCGGATAGAGCGCTTCGCTCAGCTGTTCAGCGTGCCGCGAGATCAGATCATTGCGCAGCACCGCCGATCGCGCCGCGCGCGCGCGCAGCTCTTCCAACTGATGTTTCATCTTTGAGCCCGATCGCTGCCCGGCTTCCACCAGTGTTTTGTCCAGGCGTCCCAGCGACTGTTCGATCGCCGCTAACGACTCGTCGAGGCTCGTTTGAGCAGTCGCAAAGACCTTCTGCAGGTCCGGCGGAAGCGTGCGTTGCGCGAGCTGCTCACGCAGCACTTCGGGGCCTTGGAAGAGCGCAGGCAACTCGATGTCGTACTTTTCGAGCAACCGCGTCATCTTCGGTTCTAAAATCGTCGCCGAAAAACGCGGCAGGATCGGCGTCACTCGCCCGGCCAGCGCCTCGTACACAACGCCTAATTGGGCAAAGTAGGCAACCTCTGCCGAGCCCCCGGTATAAACGAGCGTGGGCAGCAGATAATCCTGAACAATCGGACGCAGCAACACGTTCGGGCTGAAGTCTTCAGGCTTCTTCCGGGCATGCTCGACCAGTTCAGCGCGAGAGAATTGTTCCTCCCCCACCACAAAGTCCTGCCCGCCATTGCCCGCCTTACGCCGCACTGGAATGCGCGCTCCGTTGCGGTACATGAACAGCGGAGTCGAAGAGGTCGTAACCTTGACCTGCTGGTGATACCCCGCCGATTCGAGTTCTTTGCCACGCGCCAGCAGCTTCTCATCCAGTTCCGTCGACTGCTCGATCGCCCGGACGAACAATGGAGCCGCAATCTGATGAAGCTCCGCATCCGACGCATCCAGCAGGATGACTCCCCATTCCCCAAACACGCGCGCGAATAATTTCCCAAACGCCGAGCCCATGTTTTCGCCAGCTCGGTACGCGTCCCGCAAATATGTCGACGCTTCTGAATCGCCGAGCAAGTCGGTCGCGGCCTTCACGACTGACTGAATCTCATCTCCGAAAACAACGCTCCCGACTGGAGCATCTTCGACGGAATGGGAATCGGTCGAGAAGCGTTCCAACTTGCCCTCGGCTCCCGGCAATTCGACGTGATTCACCTCGGCAAGATCGTGATCCTCGGTGGCGAGCCAGAACACCGGCACGCACTCGACTCCACTGAGGGTTGCTGTTTCGGCTAGCTTCACCGCGGTGAGTGCCTTGAAAATCGAAAACAACGGACCGCTGAACAGCCCAACCTGCTGGCCCGTGACCGCGGCGACCGCTCCCTTGCGGAGCCGGGCGATGTTGTCCAGAGTCTTCTGGCCTGATCCGAATGCGCGGTTCTGTCGTTCAAGCACGTCGCTGACCCGACTCCGGCGAGAATCGTCGTAACGAATTAACGAGGCTTCATCCTTCAACCAGTTTGAAAAATCGGGGGTACGCGGATAAAAAGGACGGGTTGCTTCAGAACCGGCGAGAAAATCGAGGAAAAGGCGAGAAGTGTGAGGAATGCGGCTGAAGGGTAGACATTGGGCCTTCACAGGCAACACTCCGGACATCGCTGATTCGCAAGCGTTCGACATCTTTCGTGTTGGACGTGCCAGATCATCCCCGGTCAACCCCACAGCACTGCGTCGCTGTAAAGATGCCTCAGCGGGCCACAAGTTGCATAAAATGAGCCCGCACCTCGCTTAAGGATCTCTTCCTAAGGAACTATACGATGAGTTCGTCGCACGCGCCCTTAAACATCGCCACGCCCCTCACGCTCGAAGGTTCTGTCGTCCTGCTCGAGCCGCTTCGCACGGAACACGCCGGTCTCTTCTGGGACGTAGCCCACCATGACCTCGACGACATCTTTCGCTGGATTCCCTACTCGATGAAAACGCGCGAAGACTTCGAGCGCCTCATCCAGACCGCATTCGCCGAGCAACAACGCGGAGATTCCATCGTTTTCGCCACCGTTGAGCGCTCCTCCGGCCGCGCCATCGGCAGCACGCGCTTCATGAACATCGACCGCAACAACCGGCGCGTCGAAATCGGCTCCACCTGGATCGCGCCCGCTTGGCAGCGTTCCGCCGTCAACAC
>Ga0157374_10002410_pt1 | contig 15774 bp, 18 predicted proteins | sample M25metaG_FD_115308 | JGI IMG/M metagenome (GOLD analysis project Ga0157374, IMG submission 115308) | Miscanthus rhizosphere microbial communities from Kellogg Biological Station, Michigan, USA - M2-5 metaG | ecosystem: Host-associated > Plants > Roots > Rhizosphere > Soil | place: USA: Michigan...
ATTCTGGAGAAGGTCTCAAAAGATACGTTCAATCTTGTAGCTTATAGTGGGATGGTCTATTTTACCCGCGATAGTTTAAAAAAAGTAAACGGTATTAAAATAGAAGTTCAGGACACGATCCTGGAAGGCAAAAAAGAAAGCCTGGATTTCGCGATCCTCAGTTACTCCAAATATTCACCCTGGAAAAGGAAATACCGTATAACTATTTAAATGAAAATCCAGGAAGCTCGTTTACAGAGATTTCTTTTTGTTCACCGGTACTGATATTTTTTATTTTACAGGTATTTCTTGTTATCTCCTCTTCACCGATAATAATGACAAAAGGGATTTTTTTCTTTTCAGCATATTTGAATTGCCTGTCAAACTTTCCAGCTTCATGATAGATCTCGCAACGAATATGTACAGTCCGTAATTGTTTCGCCAGTTCAAAGGCTTTTTTACCTTCTTTTTCTCCAAGGTTAAAAAATAAAACCTGGCTGCCGGTATATACATCTTCGGGAAAGAGATCCAATTCTTCCATTACATCATAGATCCTGTCAACGCCAAATGAAATTCCAACCCCGGGAATGTTGGGTACCCCAAACAACCCGGTGAGATCATCATAGCGGCCACCGCCACCAATGCTGCCGATCTGTACATTTTTTGCCTTGACCTCGAAAATAAGTCCGGTATAATAGTTAAGGCCGCGGGCAAGAGTGAGGTCAATGGTGAGTGGTGAATGGTGAGTGGTGAGTTGGTAATTTAATATTGTTTCCAATTCTTTAATCCCTTGCTTTCCTGCGTCTGTGCTTCCTAATAGTTGCTTTGCCTTTAAAATTTTTTCTTCGTTAGTACCGGAAATGGAAATATAATTTTCAATGATTGAAATTTCTTCAAGATTCAAACCACGCTGAACCAATTCCTCTTTTACCTTTTCTAGCCCCACTTTATCGAGCTTATCAATGGCGACAGTGATGTCCATCATCTTGTTCGCGCCACCACTTAACTCGGCCAGTGCCATCAAAATTTTCCGGTTGTTTATCTTTATTTCAACGGGAATTTTTAATTGTTCAAAAACGGTAGCATAGATATTTGCTAATTCTACTTCATTCAATAAGGAATTACTTCCCACTACGTCGGCGTCACATTGATAAAATTCGCGGTAGCGGCCTTTTTGTGGTCTGTCTGCTCTCCACACCGGCTGAATTTGATAACGCTTAAATGGAAATGTAAGCTGTCCATGGTTCATGGCCACATACCTGGCAAAAGGAATAGTGAGATCATATTTCAGTGCTCTCTCTGTAATTCCTTTTGTATTTTTTCCCTGCAGAATTTTTTCAAATTCTTCTCTTGCCTGTTTTTCTTTTGCCGGATTATCTAAACCATTATTCAGAATTTTGAAGATCAATTTATCACCTTCTTCCCCGTACTTTCCCATCAATGTCTCAAGATTCTCTATAGCAGGTGTTTCCAGTGGTTGAAAACCATTGAGCTCAAATACATCTCTAATGGTATCGAAAATGTAATTTCTTTTTCGAACTACTTCCGGTCCAAAATCTCTTGTTCCCTGTGGTATGCCAACGTTAACTTTTGCCATTGTTACTTGTTGCTGATTTGTTGTCCCTTGAACCCTGATCCTTGTAAGGCTTTTTCAATGATTTTTTCACAAGCTGCATCGATCAGCTTGAATGCTTCGTGGTATTCTTCTTCCGGCCCTGACCACGGATCCGGCACATCAAGATCTTTTCCGGGATATAATTCATTCATCAACAGATCTACCTTTGATCTTTCAAATTTCTTTCTCGCGATCTGTCTTATATCAAACAAAACATCTTCCGCCATCGCATAAATTTTATCGAACCTGGCAAAATCCTCCGGCACGAATCTCCTCGATCGCTGATCGCAAATATCAATGCCATTCATTTTTGCTACTTTTTGTGATAAAGAATGCGGAGGCTCACCATCATGATAGCCATTGGTGCCTGCACTTTCAACGGTCCAATCCAAACCGGCTTTCAATATTTTGTTTTTTAAAACTCCTTCGGCCAGCGGACTACGGCAAATGTTTCCTAAGCAAACCATCAAAATTTTCATGGCGGCAAAGATAGTATGCAAAGACACAAGGTACAAGGAGCAAGGCTCAGGGCACGGAATTGTGCTTGCTTGTTCATTGTCGCTTGGGCCTTGTATGGATTCTCTTCACGAAGGCATCTCATTCCGAAAGTATAGCCATGACAAACAATGAAATCTTACACGCTGACCTTCTCGACATTTTGTTTGAGAACCGGAACAAAGCTTATGGAGCGTATGCGCTCAGAAAAAATTACAACCACCGCCTGCAATGGGCATTGGGGATCTCATTAAGTCTTGTTTTTCTTTTGCTGATCATACAGAATTACGGAACAGTTGAAACAATTTCAAAAGGTCCACGGCCTGACTTAACATTAACTCCGGTTAACCTTTCACAACCAAAGGCACCTGATCCGCCAAAACCGAAGGCTGAACCATCAAGAAAACAAATAGTATATACGGATCAAATCAAAATAGATCCGCGTGAAACAGAAATGCCCGATCATAATGAAATGATCACGGCTGATATTTCCGATAAGACAGTTGAAGGAAAAGCATCGACTGATACGGTCCAGACAAAAGATCAGAATACCAAAGAAACTGAAGGTGATAAAAAAAGTAATGATAAAGAGGAGTTTCATCCAACAAACTTCGATGCCCAGTTCCCCGGCGGCAAAGAAGCATTTGCCAAATTTTTGACGAAGTATCTTGTCACCCCGGGTGAACTTGAAGCCAGAGAAAGGAAGACTGTGTTGGTTCGTTTTATGGTTGATGCCGATGGAACAATTTCAAAAACCGAAGTACTTCAAAGTGATGGCGAGGATTACAGCCGGGAAGTCAAAAGAGTCCTGGCAAAAATGCCCAAATGGATACCCGCTATGCAAAATGGAACAAAAGTGGCAACCTGGTTTACTCAACCGGTAAGTTTTATCGGTGTTGAATAGTAAATTTTTTTAAATTGCTATCCCTGAAACAGGATAAGTATGCCAGATAACTATGAAGAAAGGCGAAGAAAGACAAATATTTTTTTGCATTCCATATACGATTACACCATGGGGGTTCTTTGGCTTTGCGCGGGCGGTTTTTTTCTTTTGTATAAGAAATTCGGAATAGAGCTGAATTTTGATCCGGTGCTGACAACTATTTTCGGGGCAGCCGCAGTATTTATGGAGCGTTCAGAGTATACAGAGGGTACAGAAAAAATTATTGAAGCAAACCGGGTTTATGATTCGATGGATTTATAAAATCAAGAATGTCCTTTTTGTAGTTGTATTTTTTTTATTGAACGGCTGTGAACCTGCTACCGTAGAAGGGCAAAAAGACACCATCGATTCAGGGACGATTTATATAAGTGTTGATGAATCTTTTAAGCCCGTGATCGATTCGGAGATCCAGGTATTCGAAGCCTTGCATCCCGAGGCAAAAATTATCCCCACTTATAAACCCGAAGCAGAGTGCATAAAAGATTTTGGGATAGACAGTGTCAGGATGGTGATCATCACCAGGAGATTTACCCAGCAGGAAGAAAATTTTATGACCGATTCCTTTAAGCTGGCTCCAAAAAGTTTAGAATTGGCAAAGGATGCAGTGGCTGTCATTGTAAACCCTTCTTCGCAAGACACCTTATTTGACATGGGCCAGATATATCAAATACTCACCGGCAGATTTAATAAAAATTTAATTCCCATATTTGACGGAACGCATGCAACCAGTACGGTTCGTTTTATCATCGATTCTGTGTTACATGGCGATACGCTGACGCCAAGAACTATGGCGGCAAAAAGCAGCGAAGGAGTTATAGATTATGTCTCAAAAAATCCTGACGCGGTCGGATTCATCGGGGTAAGCTGGATAGGAAATCATGATGACACAGCGCAATTAAGTTTTTTGAAGAAGGTGAGAATGGCATGGTTAGAAAGTACGGACAAGCCCGGAAGTTATGTATTACCCTGGCAGGCAAACATTTATTATCATCGCTATCCTATGATCCGCGATTTGGTTTACATTTTGAAAGAAAAGAATACAGGGCTTGGCAAAGGGTTTGCAAATTTCCTTAGTGGTGAACAGGGACAGTTGGTCTTTAAACGAGCTTATCTATGGCCGGCTCAAATGAATTTTAATATAAGGCTTACTAAATTGAATGAATAAAATATATTTACAATTTAAACGGTTCAGCGTATGAAAATGTTGAAAATTACGATTACGGTTCTGATTGCAGGTTTATTGGGGATTGCCAATGTGAAGGCGCAAAGCATACAGGAAGGGATTAATCACTTATATGCGGAAAGAAATAAAAGTGCGAAGGAAACATTTGACAAACTGGTGGCAACAAATCCTAATAATCTTGAAGCGGTGTATTGGTTGGGGCAGACTTACATTGCAATGGAAGACGTAAAATCGGCGAGAGATCTTTATTCAAAAACTTTGCAGGCTAATGGCAACGCACCATTGATACTGGCTGGCATGGGGCATGTGAATCTGATCGATGGAAAAAAGGATGAAGCCCGGCAGATGTTTGAGACAGCTATTAATTTGAGTACAGGTAAAAAGGGAGCTGATGTTAGTATTTTGAACGCCATCGGACATGCGAATGTTGACGCAAAAGAGGGTGATGTGGCTTATGCCATTGACAAATTAAAAATGGCTGCCCAAAAAGATCCCAAGAATGCAGATGTATTCTTAAATCTCGGCGACGCTTACCGCAAGGCACATGAAGGAGGAGATGCCGTGACCAATTACGACATGGCAGCCTCAGCTAATCCGGGTATGGCGAGACCTACTTATAGAAAAGCCATGGTTTACTATACTCAGAAAAACTGGGAGCTTGTCACTGATCTTTTAAAGAAGGCGACGACGGTTGACCCAAAGTTTGCTCCCGCGTACTACGAACTGTATTATTATTACCTCGGCAAACTTGATTTTAATACCGCGCAGGATTATGCTAATAAATATATTGCCAATACTGATCCTGATCCGCAAAATGATTATTTGGTGGCTTCAACCTGCCTGGTTAAAAAAGACTATGATTGCGCTATTAACACTGCGAAAGGAATTATTTCAAAGGCCGGCGACCAGACAAGGCCAAGGACATACAAAGTACTAGCCTATGCTTATGTCGGAAAAGGTGATACTGCCAGTGCAAAAGAATATATCGATCAGTATTTTGCAAAAGGGAAGGAGGAAGAATTAATTCCCCAGGATTATGTTTTGAAAGGGCAGATCTATGGAAATAACGACCCTACTGTTGTATATGATAGTTATGTAAAAGCTGCTACAATGGATTCTGTGTATGAATCAAAAATGAAAACCATACAGGACGGGATTGATTGGGCCAAAGCAAAGAATAATAAAATACTGGAAGGTCAGTTGAGGCTACTGCAGTCTGCCAATAAAAAAACTCCTAATTGCGCCGATGCATTTTTCTCTGGCCTGGCTTTTTATCAGGGTACAGATTACAAAAGGGCGGATAGCTTATTTAAGCTTTACATTGGGTGTGCTCCCGACAGCTTGTATGGTTACTATTACGATGCAAGGGCTAACCTGGCGCTCGATACAACATTATCAGTCGAACCCTACGTTACAAATATGGTGAATGGATTCAAAAAGACCCTGGAGCTAGGTGTGAATAATAAAGAAAAGTTCAAAAACCAGGCGGTGGCATCCAGTCAATTTCTGGCAGCTATTTATAACAATACTAAAAAGAACAGAGATTCTGCCATCTATTATTTACAAAAGGGATTGGAATTCGATCCTGCCAATACTACCCTGGCTGATTTTTTACACGAATTGCAAAAGCCTGCAGGTAAGCCAGCAAAGGGCACACCCGGAAAGCCAACAGGTTCAACGAAGCCTAATGCTGCGGCAATAACAAAACAATCGCCGTAGTAAAATCGTCGTGAATGGGCGCGAATTACACGAGTGAAATTTTTGTCTCAAGAATACAATTAGTGAAAATTCGTGTGATTCGTATTGTATCAAAATTCGTGTAATTCGTGTCGCTATCTTATTTTTGCTGACTGTGAATTCATTCATGAATTATTTACTACAGGTGAATACTAATACTGCCAGCTCATATCTGCCGGTGGTTATTCAAATAATTTTTGCCGCAGGTCTTGTTGCCTTCCTGATGCTTGTTACTCATCTGCTTGGTCCAAAGAGGAAAACCACCGATAAATTGGAAAATTTTGCCAGCGGCATTGAGTCGCATGGCGATGCCCGGCAACCAATGGCTATCAAATATTTTTTAGTAGCTATACTATTTGTATTGTTTGATGTGGAAGTAATTTTCTTTTACCCTTACGCTGTAAATTTTAAAAACCTTGGCTGGAGCGGTTTTTGGGCTGTAATGATATTTGTTGCTTTCTTCCTGTGCGGGTTTATTTATATTATAAAAAAGGGAGCATTGAAGTGGGAGGATTAGTGATTTACGAATTATGATTTATGATTTTAGATTTAATGAAAAAACAATCAAGTCTCACTAGTGTTATAAATCTGAAATCGTAAATCCAAAATCTGAAATTTTATGGAACGTCCTGTATCATATAACATACATGAGAAAGCTTTAGAAAAAGATATCAGCATGGCAGAAATGCCTGAAGGTTCTATGGGCGAAGGTTTTTTTGCGACCTCACTGGGCAAAGTGATCGGGCTTGCAAGAAAGAATTCTATATGGCCTTTACCATTTGCCACTTCCTGCTGCGGTATTGAATTTATGGCGACCATGGGTTCGCATTATGACCTTGCCAGGTTTGGAAGTGAAAGAGTTGGTTTTTCACCACGCCAATGTGATCTATTGATGGTAATGGGGACGATCGCAAAAAAAATGGGACCCGTTGTAAAGCAGGTTTATCTGCAAATGGCAGAGCCGCGTTGGGTAATGGCCGTTGGAGCCTGTGCAAGCAGTGGTGGCATATTCGATACCTATAGTGTACTCCAGGGTATCGACCAGGTGGTGCCGGTGGATGTGTATGTTCCAGGTTGCCCACCAAGACCAGAAGCAATTATTGATGGGATCATAAGAGTTCAGGACCTGGTTGGAAAGGAAAGCCTGAGAAGGAGAAACGGCCCACAGTATAAAGGATTGCTGGAAAGCTACGGAATACAATAAAGCCAAAGTATTTTTGGAATTTTTATATGCCCTTGACTAACGAACATATAAAGCAAAAACTTATTGAAAAATTTGGAGAGCAGGTAAGCAATTTTTCAGAGCCTTACTCACTTCTTACGTTTGAAGCGCCAAAGGAACTAAATCTCAAGGTGCTTAATTTTTTATATGATGAGCCTGAACTGAAATTCAGATTTCTTACTACTTTATGCGGGGTGCATTATCCCCAACAAAAAGGCAGGGAACTTGCTGTGGTATATCACTTGCACAATCTTGAGGATAATGCCCGGGTAAGATTTAAAATTTTCACAGACATTAACCAACCCGATATTTATACTGCGACGGGTTTATTTTCTGCAGCGAACTGGCTTGAACGTGAAACGTATGATTTTTATGGGGTGAACTTTGTTGGCCATCCAAATTTGAAAAGAATATTAAACGTTGATGAGATGGATTACTTCCCGATGAGGAAGGAGTATCCGCTTGAAGATTCAACACGCATTGATAAAGATGACGAGATGTTTGGAAGAGGTGGAACCCTTGGATATGGAACAGAAAAAACAGATCATGGTACTCTTTCCGAAGAAAACAAACATGATGAGGGGAAACCGGTTTTATAGATGATAATTTTATAGATGATAGTGTGATAGCAGATAATAGATAATAGTGACTAGATAAAAGTTGATTAAAAAATGTCAACAATAGCAGAACCACATATTCGATTACCCGAGGGAAGTATTGAAAAGACCACGACCACGTTAAACCTGGGTCCCACTCACCCGGCTACACATGGTGTGTTTCAGAATATCATTGAATTGGATGGAGAAAGGGTTGTGTCGGCGGAACAAACCATCGGTTATATACATCGTGCGTTTGAAAAGATTGCCGAGCGAAAGCCACTCTACCAAATTACTCCTCTCACCGACAGGCTTAATTACTGCTCATCGCCAATAAACAACATCGGTTGGCATACGACCTGCGAAAAATTACTGGGAATAAAGGTTCCCAAGCGGGTAGATTATTTACGTGTGATCATTATGGAGCTTGCAAGAATTGGCGATCATCTTATCTGTAACTCTATTGTTGGTGTGGATAGTGGTGCTTATACGGGGTTCCTCTACCTGATGCAGTATCGGGAACTGATCTATGAGATATGGGAAGAGGTATGCGGCTCAAGGTTAACAACAAACATCGGTCGTATTGGAGGCTTTGAAAGAAATTTCAATGATATAGCATTTCAAAAGCTTGACAAGTTTTTGAAAGAATACCCGGGAGTTTTGAAAGAGTTTGAACACCTTTTTGTTCGCAATCGCATTTTCATGGATCGTACAATCGGGGTAGGCCCTATCAGTGCCGAAAGAGCGTTGAATTATGGATTCACAGGCCCCAACCTCCGTGCCGCCGGTGTTGATTATGATGTTCGCGTTCACAACCCTTATTGCAGCTATGAAGATTTTGATTTTAAAGTTCCGGTAGGAACTACCGGTGATTGTTATGATCGCTTTTTAGTTCGTGAAGAAGAAATGTGGCAATCATTAAGTATCATTGAACAGGCTTATCAAAAAGTCCGGGAGTTCAAAGGTGCCGAAGCCGAAGTTTATCATGCAGATGTGCCCGAATACTACCTACCTCCAAAAGAAGATGTGTACACAAAGATGGAGGCACTCATCTGGCATTTCAAGATCATTATGGGTGAAATTGATATGCCGGCCGGAGAGGTTTATCATTCCGTGGAAGGCGGGAATGGAGAGTTGGGATTTTATCTGATCAGTGACAGTGGAAGAGCACCGTATCGTTTACATTTCCGCAGGCCCTGCTTTATTTACTACCAGGCATTCGAAGAAATGATAAAAGGTCAAATGCTGAGTGATGCGGTCATCTTATTGAGCAGTTTAAATTTGATCGCAGGAGAGATGGATAGCTAATTGGGAAAAGTACAATTGGGAAATTTCGAAATTTCCCAATTCCAAAATTTCAAATTTGGAATGATAAAATTTTCAGACGATAAATTAAAACAGGTAGACGAACTTATTTCGCATTACCCGGAAGGGAAACAGAAGAGCGCTATTCTTCCTGTGCTTCATTTGGCGCAACAGGAATTTGGGGGCTGGCTGGATGTACCGGTAATGGATTATGTGGCTTCTTTATTAAAGATCGAACCGATCGAAGTATATGAGGTGGCTACATTTTACAGCATGTACAATTTAAAACCGGTTGGCAGATATATGTTTGAAGTTTGTCAAACAGGACCATGTATGATCAATGGCAGTGACTCTATTATAAAATACATAGGAGAGAAGCTCGGAATCAAACCTGGTGAAACAACAAAGGATGGGATGTTTACCTTAAAAACCGTTGAGTGTTTGGGTGCTTGCGGCTATGCTCCCATGATGCAATTAGGGAAAACTTACAGGGAACATTTGACCAAAGAAAAAGTGGACCAGGTCATTGAAGAATGCCGGAACAATGCAGCAAAGAATAATTAAAATATGAAAAAAATTTCATCGCTCCTGCTGTTATTCAGTTTTGTTTTTGCTAATGCGCAAACTGAAGAAGAAAAATTGACGACAGCGTTAAAGGAATTTCACCAGGCATTAGTCAATAAGAATACAACCTCTATCAATCAGCAAACCGATAAGGCATTAAGTTACGGACATAGTAATGGATGGGTGGAAACAAAAGCTGACGTGATAAAAGATCTTGAAACGGGTTATCTTGTTTATCACAGTTATAAAGAAGATAGCCTGACAATAACGATCAATGAGACGATGGCAAATGCAAGATTTGTTGCAGATATAAAGGCCACCATGAATGGCAACGACACCAACGTTCATTTAAAGGTGTTGGAGGTGTGGGTGAAGAAAGGAAAGCGTTGGATATTATTTGCAAGGCAGGGAGTAAAATAGGTTGAGCTAAAACGGATCACGCATTTTGACTTTGATTGAATACAATGGCAAGAAAACTTTTAGTAGACAAGGTAAATATTGAAGGCATTCGATATTATGATGCATATCGTAAGAATGGTGGATACGCGTCTGTAGAGAAAGCTTTTAGGATGAGCCCTGACCTGGTTACTGAAGAGGTGAAGAAAAGTGGATTGCGTGGCCGTGGCGGTGCTGGCTTTCCGACTGGAATGAAATGGGGTTTTTTAGCAAAGCCGGAAGGCGTACCCCGCTATCTTGTTTGCAATGCTGACGAATCCGAACCAGGCACTTTTAAGGATCGTTACCTGATGGAGTTCCTTCCTCATTTACTGATCGAAGGATTGATCGTTTCGTCATATGCAATTGGAAGCAATCGCACTTATATATACATACGTGGCGAATTTGCATGGATCGTTGATATTTTAAACCAGGCCATTGCCGAAGCAAAAAATAATGGCTGGCTTGGAAAAAATATTTTAGGAACCGGGTTTGATTGTGAGATCTATGTTCATCGCGGTGCGGGCGCTTATATCTGTGGCGAAGAGACGTCATTAATTGAATCACTGGAAGGCAAAAGAGGTTATCCAAGAATAAAACCACCGTTCCCAGCTGTAAAAGGTTTATGGGATTGCCCAACCGTTGTAAACAATGTGGAAACCCTTGCGGCAGTTGTCCCGATCATTAACATTGGCGGTGAAGAGTACGCGAAGATCGGGATCGGAAAATCTACAGGCACAAAACTGCTCTCGGCCTGCGGTAATATAAAAAAGCCCGGTGTTTACGAGATCGAAATGAACATTTCCGTTGAAGAATTTATTTATAGCGATGAATATTGTGGTGGTATTGCAAAAGGAAGAAGATTAAAAGCTTGTATCCCCGGGGGATCATCTGTCCCCATTCTTCCCGCTAATCTTTTATTGAAAACAGCAAAGGGCGAAACAAGAATGATGACGTATGAAAGTTTGGCTGATGGCGGTTTTCAAAAAGGTTCTATGATGGGAAGCGGAGGATTTATTGTACTCGATGAGGATCAGTGTGTAGTTAGAAATACATTAACGTTAGCAAGATTTTACCGTCATGAGAGCTGTGGACAGTGCTCTCCCTGCCGGGAAGGTACTGGTTGGATGGAAAAAATATTGCACAATATTGAATATGGCAAAGGAAAGATGAGCGATATTGATCTGCTCTGGGATATTCAAAGCAAGATCGAAGGAAATACAATTTGTCCTCTCGGTGATGCTGCGGCATGGCCTGTTGCAGCTGCCATAAGACATTTCAGGGATGAATTTGAATGGCACATATATGATCCGCAAGAGGCACAAAGAAGAAATTATGGGTTGGCGAATTATGCGAAACCTTTAGAAGTCGTGGGGGCGTAATTAAAAAGTAAAAAGTCAAAATTCAAAATGATGGAAAGGGAATTTGTGAGTTTTGAATTAAAGGAAAATGAAAAACCATTTAATATAAGACATAGGTGTTATTATTTTTCGAAGGAAATATTACTTTTTGTAAAAGATTGTGAATACGATAGAGTGTATGCTTCCTTATTCGACCAATTGATCAGGAGTGCCACGTCTATTGGAGCCAACATTGTCGAAGGTAAAGCAGGCAGCTCAAAAAAGGATTGGAAAAAGTTTTTCATAATTGCTTTGAAATCGGCTAATGAGACAAAGTACTGGCTCTGTTTGATTAGAGATACAATGAAAACTGACGTTGTAAAAGTTGGATTGCTTTTAAAGGAAGTAGAGGAGATCTCAAATATTATCGCAAGTATTATAATAAATTCAGAATAAACAGCTGGGATTTTGACTTTTTAATTTTGACTTTTGAATTTAAAAAATGCCCGACGAAAAGAAATTATTTAAGGTAACAATTGACAACATCACCATCGAGGTGGAGCAGGGAACGACTGTTCTCCAGGCTGCGCGGATGATCGGTGGCGATGTGGTGCCTCCTGCCATGTGCTATTACAGCAAATTAAAAGGCAGTGGTGGTAAATGCCGTACTTGCCTGGTTCGGGTGGCCGCAGGTTCAACGGCTGATCCGCGACCGATGCCAAAATTGGTGGCAAGCTGCCGAACGAATGTGATGGATGGAATGGTAGTAGAAAGCATGACCAACGATGCTGTACTCGATGCAAGAAAAGCAGTAGTAGAATTTTTATTGATCAATCATCCTCTTGACTGCCCCGTCTGTGACCAGGCGGGTGAATGTGATCTGCAGGATCTGAGTTATGATCATGGTCGTGAGGGAACGCGATACGAATTTAAGAGGAGAACATTTGAGAGACATAACCTCGGTCCTTATATTCAATTGCACATGACAAGATGCATTCTTTGCTTCCGTTGTGTGTTCGCTGCTGATCAGTTAACTAGCAAAAGAGCTCATGGAATTCTTGACCGGGGTGATCATTCTGAAATTGCTACATACATTGAGAAATCGCTGGATAACGATTTTATCGGGAATGTAATTGATGTTTGTCCTGTTGGGGCATTAACTGACAGAACATTCCGTTTCAAAAACCGCGTATGGTTTACCAAGCCGGTAGATGCACATCGCAATTGTCCGAAGTGTAGTGGCAAAGTTCGTTTGTGGATGCGTGGCGATGAAGTGTTAAGAGTAACCGCAAGAAAAGACCAATGGGGTGAAGTAGAAGAATTTATTTGCAATGAGTGCCGTTTTGAAAAAAAGAAACTCACAGATTGGATCATTGAAGGCCCAACAAAAGTGGCCCGTCATTCCGTGGTATCCGCAGGTCATTATGAAGGAGTAGAGAAGCCACATGAAGCACTGCCGGACGTAATGGGAGGGCGAAAACCAAAATTGGTTTTTGATATTCACAGCGTGAGTGATGTGAATGAACCGGAAGTAGATCTGAGTCTTCTTCCCGGACCGGCAACCAGTGAAACTTTTGATGGCAAACCAAATGCGTACGGAAACAATGTGAACGATGTAAAACTTGGAAAGGGATCAAATAGCAAGGGAACAGATTCGACGAATCCAAATGTATGATTGGGAAAAGTGCAATTGGGAAATTTTGAAATTTCCCAATTCCCCGTCCGACCGGGTCATCCGGGCGGGCAAAATTTCAAAATCCTGATAAAGAATGATTCAATTACTGATGATAGACTGGTGGTATATTTTAGAAAAATTCCTGTTGGTAGGTTTTGTTGTTACACTCGCACTGATAGTTGCCATGTACACAACTTATGCCGAAAGAAAGATCGCTGCATTTTTGCAAGACCGCCGGGGACCCAATCGTGCCGGACCATTTGGCATATTACAACCACTTGCTGATGGTGGTAAATTATTCTTTAAAGAAGAGATCATTCCCCTTGCCTCATCAAAATTTTTATTTATCCTGGGTCCTTCATTAGCTATGCTGACGGCAATGTTGACGAGTGCGGTCATTCCCTGGGGAACCCCTCTTCAAATAAAAGGACGTGATGTGCCTTTGCAAATTGCAGATCTGAATATCGGGATACTTTACATTTTTGGCGTAGTGAGTTTGGGTGTTTATGGAATTATGATCGGGGGATGGGCATCAAACAATAAATTTTCATTACTCGCCGCTGTTCGGGGTGCCTCGCAGATGATCTCTTATGAATTGGCAATGGGTTTAGCGTTGATCGCCGTGCTAATGATGACAGGTTCTTTGCAGATGAGCGTGATCGTCAATAACCAGCTTCAACACGGGTGGCATGTGATCTATCAGCCCCTTGGGTTTTTAATATTCTTTATTTGTGCATTAGCCGAGTGCAATCGCACTCCATTTGATCTCGCGGAAGCAGAGAATGAATTGAATTTCGGGTACCACCAGGAATATTCATCCATGAAGCTTGGTCTTTATTTATTTGCGGAATACGTGAATATGTTCATCAGCGGCGCAGTAATGGCCACATTATTTTTTGGAGGTTATGATATTCCATTCGTGAATGAAGCAAGCTGGGGTTTATCTCCAAATCTTCTGGCCATCATTGGATTTGTTGTATTGCTTGCCAAATCGTTTTTCTTTTTGTTTGTATTCATATGGATACGATGGACCATTCCGCGTTTCCGTTATGATCAGTTGATGAACCTGGGATGGAAGAAATTGATTCCGCTGGCATTGATCAACATGGTCGCAACAGCCCTCGTAATGTTGTTGAGGAAATGAGTGATCAGTGATGAGTAATGAGGAATGAGTAATGAGTGCGGCGGGTTAGAATTGTATAATATCAGGAGCAAAATGTGAATAGCACAGGCTTTAGCCTGTTGAATTTGATGAATAGAATTCTGAACGTACAAGACCTGCCTTCGTTGCTTGTTTGCACAAGCAACTACTGCGGTCGAAGAGTGCGACGCAATCCCGCCTGAGGCGGGACTAAATAGAATTGTTTAGTTGGGTACATAAAATATATTTGCGAAAATTAAAAAAATGCTGGCAGCGGTAGCTGACAGCTAAAAGCGAAAAAATGCTGACACAAAGAGCAAAGCAGGTGGATCGAAGGCCGATGAATCAGTGGGAAAAACTGTATTTGCCCGCCGTGTTGAAAGGAATGTTTATCACGCTGAGTCATTTGTTCAGGAAGAAGGTGACCATTCAATATCCTGAGCAAAAAAGAAGTTTTCCGAAAGTATTTCGTGGATTGCAAATATTGAACCGCGACGAAGAAGGGCGTGAACGTTGCACAGCATGCGGCTTGTGTGCCGTAGCATGTCCGGCCGAAGCCATAACCATGGAAGCCGCGGAGAGACAACCAGGGGAAGAACATTTGTACCGGGAGGAAAAATATGCAGCGAAATACGAGATCAATATGCTGCGCTGTATTTTTTGCGGATTTTGTGAAGAAGCATGTCCGAAGGATGCGATCTACTTATCAGAAACCTTTACACCATCAAATTATTCAAGAGCGGGATTTATTTATAAAAAAGAAGATTTGCTGATACCGGATCCGAAAGAAGACCCGGAAGGTTATCAAAAAGCTTTGGGGAGCAGGGCTAAAAAAAATTAATAATAGTCCCGCGTCGCGCGGGATTAATTAATAATTGCTTAGGGAAATGACTATTACACAAATACTATTCTGGGTTTTATCTGCCTTGACGATATTCAGCGCACTAATGGTGGTGGTGAGCAGGAATCCCGTTCACAGTGTGCTTTGGCTCATCTTTACTTTCTTTTGTATTTCGGGGCATTATATTTTATTGAATGCCCAATTTCTTTTTATCGTAAATATTATCGTGTATGCAGGGGCCATCATGGTACTGTTCTTATTTGTCATCATGCTCATGAACTTGAATGAAAGCTCGGAACCAAAAAAGAATCGTTGGCTAAGAATGGCGGGGGTAGTGGCTGGTGGATGCCTGCTCCTGGTTTTTATTGCAGCATTAAAAAATATTGACATAAAAAAACAAATAGCTGAAACAAATACCGGTGACATTGGATTAATACAAATTCTTGGAAAGGCCTTGTTCAATGAGTACGTGGTTCCATTTGAAATAAGCAGTATTTTATTTTTAAGCGCGATGGTGGGAACTGTCGTGATCGGAAAGAAGGAATAGGGGTTGCTGGGTTGCTTGTAGTAGCAATGACCAAAAAAATAGGAACCGGCAATAAGAAAACCAGAAACCAGCAACTAGAAACCAGAAACAAGAATGCCTGTAAACTATTACATATTTCTGTCGATCGCATTGTTCGTGATCGGGATCATTGGAGTG
>Ga0157374_10002411_pt1 | contig 15771 bp, 7 predicted proteins | sample M25metaG_FD_115308 | JGI IMG/M metagenome (GOLD analysis project Ga0157374, IMG submission 115308) | Miscanthus rhizosphere microbial communities from Kellogg Biological Station, Michigan, USA - M2-5 metaG | ecosystem: Host-associated > Plants > Roots > Rhizosphere > Soil | place: USA: Michigan...
GAGATCATTACAGACACGTCGTGGAGAACATCGCGAAGAGAACGAAGATGGCCGAAGAAGACGTCGCGAGTGCCGCTCTCGCTCTCGCCGGAGCGAGCGGAGGAAGTGCATCGTCGCGATTGGCGCACATCGGCTACTAACTGATTAGTGACGGGCGTTTCGATCTGGAACGCCAGACGGGTTACGTCCCCCCAATCGGTGAGCGGATTTACCGATGGACGCAGAAAAATCCCAACACTCTTTATTTCGGAAGTATCGGGATTGTGACGCTGGTTGTCCTGGCGACGATTTTTTCAATCGCTGAGCCGACAGGGTGGGAGAGCGTAGCACTCCTGATTCTCGCATTGTTGCCAGCGAGTGAGATCGGCATCAGCCTCGTGAATCAGTTCGTGACGATGCTGATGCCTCCGCGGATTTTGCCGAAAATGGAATTCCGCGAAACCGGGATTCCGCGTGAACACCGCACGGCCGTTGTCGTGCCGACTCTCTTTGGCAGCGTCAAAGCTGTTCAGGAGGCACTCGAGCATCTCGAAGTGCAATACCTCGCGAACCGCGACCCGAACCTTCACTTCGCAATACTCAGTGACTTTACCGATTCGCCAACCGAGACCCGAGAAGGCGACGCGGAAATAATCGAAGCCGCGGAAAAGGGAATTCGGTACCTGAACCTGAAGTACGGAGCCGATGCGCAGGATGTCTTCTATCTCTTTCACCGCCCGCGATTGTGGAATCCACAGCAAAACGTGTGGATGGGGTGGGAGCGAAAGCGGGGTAAGCTCGGGCAGTTCAACAGATTCGTGCGCGGCGAGTCGGCGGACGCGTTCTCTACAATAGTAGGAGACACGTCTGCGCTTCGGCGGATCAAATACGTAATCACACTCGATTCCGATACAGTTCTCCCTCGAGATGCAGCGGAGCTGCTGGTTGGCGCGATCGCGCATCCATTGAATCGTCCCGAGTACGATCCTGAGCTCGGACGAATCGTTCGTGGCTACGGAATCATTCAGCCGAGGGTTGGCGTATCGCTAACGAGTGCGCATGCCTCGTTGTTCGCGGCGATACACTCGGGACATCCAGGTGTCGATCCATACACGACGGCAGTGTCGGATGTGTATCAGGATCTCTTTTCAGAGGGAAGCTTTACCGGGAAAGGCATCTACGATGTAGACGGCTTCGAGGAAGCAACGCACGGACGGTTCCCGGAGAACACGCTGCTCAGTCACGATCTTATCGAGGGAGCGTACTCGCGAGCAGCGCTCGCAACAGACATCGAGGTATACGACGACTATCCGGCGAGATATCTGACCTACACTCGCCGGAAGCATCGATGGATTCGCGGAGACTGGCAGCTTCTCCAATGGCTCGGCAACAAGGTGCCGGGCCCACAAGGACCGGAGCTGAACAGATTATCGCAAATCTCGCGCTGGAAAATTTTCGACAATCTGCGGCGCAGTCTGATCGAGATCTCGCAACTCCTGCTTTTGTTCGCCGGCTGGTTTGTATTGTCGGGTCCGGCAATTGTCTGGACACTGATCGTGCTCGGCACGATCGCATTCCCGTGGTTCTTGTCGCTCGTGCTCGCTTCAGTGCGTCCCCCCCGGGATCAGTCATGGTTCGCGTATTACGCGGCAGTCAGTCGTGATGCGTTGGTCAGCGTTCAGCAGTTCGTGCTTGCAGTTGTTTTCCTTCCACATCAGGCGGTGGTGAGCGCGGATGCGATAATACGCACCCTCGTACGGCTGACAGTTACAAAGAAAAAACTGCTCGAGTGGCAGACTGCTTCGCAGGTAGAGCGAGCGATGTCACGATCGCGCGTGGAAGTGTGGCGAAGGATGTGGCCTGTAGTGGCGCTCAGCCTTGTCGTTGCGGTGGTTCTTCTCGTCGGAGAGCAGCGATACGGCGGCGAAACGATTCGGAGTCACCTGCTGTTTCTCTCCGCAACTCTTCCTCTAATCGCTTTGTGGCTCATGTCTCCCGCAATTGCTGGCGGGCTAAGCAAGCCCGCGCTACCGCGCGAGCTTCGACTGAGTGAAGCGGAACGAACAATCACCACGCGATATGCAAAGCTTCACTGGAATTTCTTCGAGCACTTCGTAACCGAAACGACCAACTGGCTGGCACCCGACAATTTTCAGGAAGATCCCGACCCGGTGATCGCCGGCCGAACGTCACCGACGAACATCGGCCTTCAATGTCTCGCGACAGTGGTTGCGTACGATCTGAAATTCATCGACCTCGAAGGAACAATCGAGCGACTCGAGCGGATTTTCCGCTCGCTCGAACGAATGCGCCGATACCGGGGCCATTTCTACAACTGGTATAACCTTCACGATCTGCGCGTGCTGGAGCCGTCGTACATCTCGACGGTCGACAGCGGAAACTTCGCCGGGCACCTGATCGCTCTGAAGCAATCGTGCCTTCAGATGATCAACACAAGAGACTGCACGCCTGAGCAATCAAAGCGATTGAATGCAATCGCCGACCGCGCGCGCTCGTACGCACTCGAGATGGATTTCAAATTCCTGTTCGACGAGCGGCGAAAACTTTTCTCGATCGGCTACCAGCAATCCGCAAACTCCTTCGACAACTCGTACTACGACCTGCTCGCTTCCGAGTCGAGGCTCGCGTCGTTCATTGCGATCGCGAAGGACGACGTTCCCGTAGACCACTGGTTCAAGCTGGGGAGATCACTCACCGCCGTAGCAGGTACGCGAACGCTGATCTCGTGGAGCGGGAGCATGTTCGAGTACTTAATGCCGGGCCTGGTGATGCGCACGTTCCCATCGACACTGCTCAATCAAACGCATCAAGGCGCGGTGCGACGGCAGATCTCATACGGTGCGGAACGTGGAGTTCCGTGGGGAATCTCCGAATCTGCATACAACGTTCGTGACCGAGCCTTCACTTATCAGTATCGTGGCTTCGGCGTTCCCGATCTCGCTCTCAAACGGGGCCTGAGCAAAGATCTCGTTGTCGCTCCGTACGCGAGTGCACTGGCACTACAGGTCGAGCCACATCAGGCAGTGCGGAATCTCTCGGCGCTCGAAGCGGAAGGTGCGCTTGGTCCATTCGGATTTCGCGACGCGATCGACTACACCCGGCCAAATCCGGGCAGCAAGAAAGCAGTGGTCTGCACCTACATGGCTCATCACATCGGGATGAGCCTGGTTGCCTTCGACAATGTGTTGAAGCGCAACATATGGCAGGAGCGGTTTCATTCAGACGCACTCGTAAGGTCAGCCGAGCTGATTCTTCAGGAGCGAATACCGCGGCGGCTCGTGCTGCAGAGTCTGGCGACACAGGACGACTACGCACGAGTTCCCACCGAGACTGAGAAACCTGCAGTCCGTGAGCTTGAGACTCCGAACACGCCGCAGCCGAGGATCGCGATTCTGGGGAGCGTTCCCTACACGACGATTGTGAGCAACGCCGGTAGCGGACTCATCCAGTACGGAGCGTTGGCGGTGAATCGCTGGCGCAACGATGGAACGCGCGACAATCGCGGGCAGTGGTGCTACATCAAGGATCTTTCGACCGGACGGGTGTGGTCGGCCGCACATCAGCCGGTTTGTGCGGACGCGAACTGGTATCGCGTGTTGTTCGCGACCGATCGAGTGACGTTCATGAGGCGTGATGGCGACATCGAGACGCGAATGGAAATCGCAGTGGCGTCGGACGATGCGGCGGAAATTCGCCGCGTGACCATCTACAATCGTTCCGGAACTCAGCGCGACATCGAGCTCACCAGCTACGGCGAAGTCGTGATGCAGCCACTCGACGTCGATCGATCGCACCCTGCGTTTGGAAATCTTTTCGTGCAGACCGAATGGCTTCCCGACAATTCGGCGATTCTGGCAATGCGGCGTCCGCGATCGATGACGGACAAGGTAAAATGGTGTGGTCATGTCGTCGCTGTCGGGCCGGGAGCTACCGGCACCGTGACGTGCGAGACAGATCGAGCCCGATTCATCGGACGCGGACGATCTGCACGTGATCCTGTTGCTCTCGACAAGGACGCGACACTGTCGGGTAAAGTTGGCGCAGTCCTCGATCCAATTTTTGCGTTGCGCGCGACTGTCACTGTAGCGGCTGGTCGGTCAGCCGAGGTGACATTCACCACTTTCGTATCGGAGGAGCGCGAAGCCGCGATCCAGTTAGCTGATCTCTATCACGATTCGTACAGCGCTCGGCGAGCGCTCGATCTTTCATGGGCGCAGACTCAAGCAGAGCTCCGCGATCTTGGAATCACACCGGCGGATGCAGCTCTCTATCAGGAGCTCGCAGGGCATCTCATCTATCCGCATCCGGGATTCAAAGGACTTGCACCCAAGGGAAAAGACATCGAGGTCGGACAGAATGAGCTGTGGGCGATGGGAATCTCCGGAGATTTTCCGATTCTGCTTGCAACGCTCGAAGCCTCAGCCGGATTGTCGAGTGTACGGCAATTGCTGCGAGTCCATCACTACTGGAGGCTCAAGGGGCTCGCGTGTGATCTCGTAATTCTGAGCACGCATCCGCCAACATATCTGCAGGAGCTGGTGGACGAGTTGTTGTCGACTGTGCTCGCGTCGAGCGAATCCGGATTTCTCGATCGGCCTGGAGGAGTATTCATCCGCAGAGCCGATCTGTTGAAAGAGGAAGACATCGAGCTTCTCTATTCGATTGCCAGAATACAAGTCGACTGCGATGGATTGGGACTTGGCAACTTCCTGGAATTTCCGCACATCGAGGACAACTACACCGCGCGAATTGGAACACCGCTCGCCGATCCGCTTCCACAAATTTCGGCGACGGCAAAGCCCGGTGCGCCAATGACGGAGATCGTCACGACTCCAAGTCGCATTTCCGCGCTGACACCGACCAACGTCGCGGCTCCTCCACCGCCGGAGAAAAAAAATCTGCCGCCGGACGAACCGGTGTCGGGCGAAGGTCTCGACCATTTCAATGGAACAGGCGGCTTCAACGCTGACGGCGAATATGAGATTCGCCTTACAGGTGACAGTCTCCCACCGGCGCCGTGGATAAACGTCATTGGCAATCGAGTGGGTGGCTGCCTCGTCAGTGAAGTCGGATCAGGCGCAACATGGGCATCGAATAGCTCCTACAGGTTGACGCCATGGCAGAATGATCCGGTAGAAGATCCGCCCGGCGAGTGTCTCTACATTCGCGACGAGGACAGCGATGATTTGTGGACGGCAACGCCGGAGCCTATTCGCGAGCGGACGCCTTACACGGTGCGTCACGGGATGGGCTATTCGATCTTCGAGCACGATCACGACGGAATCGTCACGTCGCTCAGGCTGGGGATGACCAAGGACGATCCAGTCAAGATCAAGATTCTCACAATTACGAACTCGGGAAAAACGCTCCGAAGACTGCACGTAACGAATTACGTCGAGTGGGTGCTGGGAACGGATCGCGAGAAGACGCAACCGCACATCAGAACGAAGATCGACGAAAATACAAACGCGATGTTTGCGCGAAGTTGTTTCGATCCCCAATTCTCTTCGTTGATCGCATTTACAGCGGTGAGCGATCCGCTGTTCACGTACACCGCGGCGCGACGTGAATTCATCGGCCGCAACGGAACTCCGTCCGCTCCTGCAGCGTTAGCGCGCAGCGGGATGACGAAGGATACGGGCGACACGATCGATCCATGTGCCGCGATGCAAATGCGGCTCGAGATCGCGCCGGGCGAAACACATCGCATCGCGATCGTGCTCGGTGCATGTCAAGGTGAAGAGGAAGCAACGCGTTTGATCCGGAAGTATTGCAATCCGGACGACGCTGTTGCCGCGCTCGATAGTGCAGCGCGCGTGTGGCATGACAGGTTGAGCCTGATCTCCGTGAACACGCCCGATGGAACATTCGACAAAATGCTGAACGGCTGGCTTTTGTATCAGGCAATGTCCTGCCGCATGTGGACGAGAGCCGCCTTGTATCAATGGAGCGGCGCATACGGATTCCGCGATCAGCTTCAGGATGTGATGGCGTTCGTGTATTCCGAGCCTGCGATGGCGCGCGACCACATCCTGCTGAGCGCGTCACGACAATTCGAGGAAGGCGACGTTCAGCACTGGTGGCATCCGCAGAGTGGACGTGGAATTCGTACGCGCTTCTCGGATGATCTGATCTGGCTCCCGTACGTCGTGAATCACTATCTGACGGTGACGAACGATACGTCCATCCTCGACGAGAAAGTTTCCTATCTGCACATGCGCGAGCTCAACCCGGGTGAACAGGAGCTCTTTGAGGAACCCCAGATCTCGGAATTGTCCGAGCCGCTTTACGATCATTGCACCCGCGCGTTGAAGCGTGCATGCACGGTTGGCGAGCACGGACTTCCGTTGATGGGAACAGGCGACTGGAACGATGGAATGAATCGAGTCGGTGTCGACGGAAAGGGAGAAAGCGTATGGCTTGCCTGGTTCCTGATTGCAACGCTGACGAAATTCGCCGAACATGCGATCGCTCGTGGAGATCAGGCGCTGCATGACGATCTGCTGCAGAAAGCCGGGAACTACACGGAAGCTGCAGAGAGAGCCGGGTGGGACGGCGCATGGTATCGACGAGCGTACTTCGATGACGGCGAACCACTCGGTTCCGCTCAAAGCGACGATTGCAAGATCGACTCGGTCGCCCAAACGTGGAGCGTCATTTCGCATGCGGGACAACCGGAGCACACCAGGCTTGCGATGAAGGCAGTGAACGAGATGCTGGTGCGGGATGACGCGCGACTGATCATGCTGCTCACTCCGCCTTTTACAAACAGCAAGCATGATCCCGGCTACATCCAGGGATACCTACCGGGCGTTCGTGAAAATGGTGCGCAGTACACGCATGCAGCTTTGTGGGTCGTGCTCGCTACGGCCATGCAGGGAGATGGCGATCGCGCATTCCAACTCTATCAGATGATAAACCCAATGACGCATTCGGATTCTCCCGAGGCGGTTGGGAAATACAAAGTTGAGCCCTATGTAGTCGCAGCCGATGTGTACACGGCCGAGGGACATCTCGGACGTGGTGGATGGACATGGTACACAGGATCAGCGAGCTGGATGTACCGCGTGGGTCTGGAAGGAATACTCGGCTTCAAGAAACGCGGCGACACACTCGAGATGGATCCTTGTATTCCATCGCATTGGCCGGAGCTCAGTCTCGTCTACCGACATGGCTCGAGCACTTACACCATTACGGTGAAGAATCCGAATGGCGTGCAGCGCGGAGTCGTCACGACTGAAGTAGATGGAGCCCGAGTGGAGGGACCAGTTGTGTTAAAGGACGACAATACGCGTCACGACGTCATCGTGACGCTGGGACATCCGAATCGACCTCAGCCAGCGGCATAATCGCGGGTCCGTTGACGACTTGACCATAAGCGTCGAAGCGCGAGCCATGACAGGGACAATCCCAAGTTCGCTCGACTGAATTCCAATTCACGATGCAATAAAGATGAGTGCAGACCGCCGAGCGCTCGTGAATGCCGCCTTCTTCGTCGCGATAGACTGCGATCTTCTTGACTCCGCGTCTGATCACGGCGCCACTTCCCGGTTTGATGTCATCATATGATGTGACGTCACCGGCAGTGGCCCAATCGGTGTATTGTCCCGCGACGTTGAGATTCTCTTTCAGGAAGTCGGTCGTCGCTCGAAGCGTTACACGCGACGGATCGTAAAGCTTTGACCACGGATTCTTTCGGCCGAGAATCAGATCTGTCAGAAGCATCCCTGCGATTGTTCCGTGCGTGATTCCGTTTCCGGAGTCTCCGGTAGCGATGAAGATGTGTTGATCCGTACCTGGATTTTTCCCAATGAATGCCATGTAGTCCACTGGCTCCATGATCTGGCCGGACCAGCGAAAGTCCACTTTGCCCATCATTGGAAAACGCTTGCGCGTCCATTCCTCGAGACAGCGAAACCGGTCTTCGGGGTTTTGCTCCTGACCGGTCTTGTGATCTTCACCGCCGACAATGAGGAGCTCTTCACGATGGCTTGGATCGATCAATTGATCGACCTCGTGCAGACGGATGTAGTGGTAGGGATCGCACGTGTCCCAATACAGAGCACGAGGAATGGATCCTCGTGGAATTCTTCCGGCGATAACGTAAGTGCGATACGCTGATTGCTTGGTGTGGAGAATTACCCAATCGTTCACCGGTGAATTCGTCGCGACGACGATGTTGTCGGCGGTTATGACATGGCCTTCGCTGGTTACGATTTTTGCAGGCTCACCGTCTTCGATTGTCTTGGCGTGAGTTGCTGAATAGAGCTGCCCACCGTCGCGAACGATCGCGCGCGCGAGACCGTTCAGGTATTTCAGAGAATGAAATTGTGCCTGGCGGGGAAAGCGGAGTGCCGGGCCCGTCGCGAACGACGTGATGGGCGCGCGCTCGAGAAGCTCTACGTCCGTCAATCCGGCGCGGTGAGCGGCAGCGAGCTCACGCTCGAGGACATTCTTATCCTGGTTGTCGCCGAGGAAGAGGTAGCCGTCGACTCGCTCGAAGTCGCAATCGATGTCTTCGAGTGCGGAAATCGATTCGATCTTGTTGATCGCGGCAACGTGACTTTCGGCGGCGATGCGAGTGCCTTCCTCTCCGTGAAGCTTCTCGATTTCCGAATACCAGTCATCGAGTGCGGCAGTGATGTGGGCGGTCGTCCTTCCGGTCTCGCCACCGCCGATCTCGCCATCGTCGATTACCACGACTGCACGACCGGCACGGGCGAGCAGGTATGCGACCGTCATGCCGGCAATACCGGCACCTACAACGCACACGCTGGTCCGAATATTGTGATTCAGTTTTGGCACGTCAGGCACGTCGGTAGCCATCCAGACCGACGTCGTGTAACCGGAATCGCTTCTCATTGTGGGTCGCTTATGGCGCATGGCCCATGCCACGTGATACTCTAGCGTTTGTGACGACAGCAGACCGGCCCGGATAACCCTTCAGCTACGCGAGAGATGGACAAGAAAGTTCTGGACGCAGCGCACGCCGCATTTCCGAAATCGGCAAACACGGTCACCCTTGGATCGGTCATATACAACGGTGAGAGTGATCCCGAGCCGATTGTTTCTATTCCGATTGCGATGATGAATCGTCACGGGCTGATAGCGGGTGCGACAGGAACCGGAAAGACGCGCACGCTTCAGCTGATAGCGGAGCAGCTCTCTCAGGCAGGCGTGCCTTGTTTCGTTTCCGACATCAAGGGAGATGTATCAGGGCTCGGTGCGCCCGGCACGTCGAATGACCGAATCACAACACGCGCGAAGGAAACCGGCTTTGACTGGAAGCCGTCGGCATTTCCAGTGGAATTCCTGAGTCTCGCGGGAACCAAGGGAGCTCAACTGCGCGCGACCGTGTCGTCATTCGGCCCGCTGCTCCTTTCAAAAGTCCTCGGATTGAATGAAACGCAATCGAGTGTGTTGTCTCTGGTGTTCAAGTTCTGCGATGACAAGGGACTCTTGTTGCTCGACTTTTCCGATCTTCGCGCAGTTCTGCAGTATCTCACTGGCGATGGGGCGGACGAGCTGAAGACGTATGGTGGAATGTCGAGCGCGACAGTCGGTGTGCTGCTTCGCGACATGGTCGAGCTGGAGCAGCAGGGAGCTCAGGCGTTTTTTGGCGAGCCCGAGTTCGACATTCACGATTTGATGCAGCAGCGCGATGGAAAAGGATTGATCAGCATTCTCGAGCTCGAGGACATTCAGGACAAACCGGCTCTCTTCAGCACCTTCATGCTGTGGATGCTCGCGACTCTCTATCACGAGCTTCCGGAAGTAGGCGACATCGATAAACCGAAGCTCGCCTTCTTCTTCGATGAGGCACATCTCATCTTCGATGGTGCGAGCAAAGCGTTGCTCGACCAGATCCAGCAGGTCGTTCGATTGATCAGGTCGAAGGGAGTTGGCGTTTACTTCATCACGCAGAGTCCGAAGGACATCAATGAGGATGTTCTCGCTCAGCTCGGCCACCGCGTTCAGCATGCACTTCGCGCGTTTACGCCGGATGACGACAAGGCGCTCAAAGCAGCAGCGCGAACCTTTCCGAAGACTCCGTTTTACGATGTCGAGGAAACTCTGACAACGCTCGGAATCGGCGAGGCATTTATCACTGTACTTTCGCCCAAGGGAGTTCCGACACCTCCGTTTGCTACGCGGTTGATCCCGCCGGCATCGACCATGGGACCACTTCCTGACGGCGAGCTCGAGCAGCGAGTAGCGAGCTCAGCTCAGGTTCGTAAATACGCGACCGCGATAGACAGAGAAAGTGCGCGTGAGAGACTCGCGGCACGGGTAGCTCCTCAAGCGGCAGCTCCCGCTAGTGGCGAACAGCAACCGCAGTGGCAACCCGCACCGGCACCTCCGCCTAAAGGCGGAGCGAAGGCGCCGCCGAGTACATTCGATCAGATTCTGAAATCGCCGCTTACGCGAACTGTGGCGGGAGTAGTCACGCGCGGAATCATGGGAGCGTTACTGGGATCCAGGAGTCGGCGCTCCTCACGCTGGTAGCTCTCTATTCGAGATCGCGAAGAATCGCTCGAACCGGCGCAGCATCGAGTGACATGATCTTCAACGGGAACGCAATCAGCTCGTAGGGACCAGGCGGAATTCTTCGCAGATCGAGATTCTCGAGAATGCACGCATTTCCCGCGAAGATCATTTTGTGGACCGGAAGAGATTTGCTGTGACGCTCATCGACTGACGGAGCATCTACTCCGATAAGACGAAGTCCGCGCCCGAGTAATTCACGCGCGCACGACTCCGATAAAGTCGGCCACGATTCGGGAAATGTCCCCGACGCGATTGTGCACCCTGTCTTCAGCAGGAGCCGCTCGAGTCTGCTATCGCCGACTGCTGCATCTATCGCATCGATTTCTATCTCGCGCGCTTCACCGCCGACATCGACGACCGACGCACGTCCGTAAAATGATTCGAGCGGCAGCTCATGTGATCCCTGCCATCCATCGCGCACGTGAAGCGGCGCATCAGCATGAGTGCCGACATGCGGACTCGTCGTGTAAGTCGATACGTTCACGCTCGAGCCCTGCGAAAGAGTCGCAGTCCATCCGCAGGTAAACGGCGTATCGCCCGGCCACTCCGGCGTCCCGCCCGCGAGCGTGATGCTGATGTCGCGAAGCCTCACTGCTGCACGAGCTTCGTCGCCGCCTCCACCAGCTTGTCGACAGTGAGACCGAGGTGCTCGTAAATCTCCTTGTACGGAGCAGACGCACCGAATCTCTCGATTCCGATAATGACGCCGTCATCACCTACCCAACGGTACCACGACATTGGGTGTGCTGCCTCGATCGCGATTCTCTTCACTCCCTTCGGAAGAACGCTCGCACGATACTCAGCGCTTTCTCGCGCGAACATCTCATGACTAGGCATGCTCACCGTGCGGGTGCGAATACCCTGGCTTTCCAGTCGTTGCTGTGCTTCCAGAATAAGCGCGACCTCCGAACCGGACGACATGAAAACGATCTGCGGCGCACCACCCGGCGAATCAGCGAGAACGTACGCACCATGCGCGACTCCACTTGCTGACGCGTACTTCGTTCGATCGATGAAGCCAAGCTTCTGGCGAGTAAGTACAAGTCCAACCGGCCCACCGCGATGCTTGAGAGCTGCGCGCCACGCTTCGGCAGTCTCCGAGGCATCTGCAGGGCGAATGATGGTGATGTCGGGGACTGCGCGTAATGCACTCAGCTGCTCGATTGGCTGATGCGTCGGGCCGTCTTCGCCGAGTCCGATCGAATCGTGAGTATAAACGTAGATGACGCGAATCTTCATGATTGCCGCGAGCCGAATTGGCGGCCTCATGTAATCGGAGAAAATCAGAAACGTTGCGCCGTACGGAATTATTCCTCCGTGGAGGAACATGCCGTTCATGATTGCGCCCATCCCATGCTCGCGGATACCAAAATGGAAATTGCGGCCGGAATGATCGTCTGGCCCAAAGCTCGGTGCACCCTTTACGATTGTGTTCGTTGAGGACGCGAGATCAGCAGATCCACCGACAAGCTCCGGAATTTTCGGCGCGATCGCGTTGATCACGGCTCCTGATGCCGCGCGACTCGCAACGTTGCCGTTCTCTGCCGTGAATGTGGGAATCAGATCTTCCCATCCTTCCTGCAGATCACCGCGGAGCCGTCGCTCGAGCTCGGCGGCGACATAGCCGTGTGCGGACTTATAGGCATCGTAGAGTTTTTGCCATTCCGCTTGTACGCCCGGACCGCGCGCGCCAAAACTTCGCCATCGCTCGAGCGCTTCAGGCGCAACGTAAAACGGTTCCAGCGTCGGATACCCAAGCGCTTGCTTCGTGAGCTTGATTTCGTCCTCTCCGAGGGGCGACCCGTGTGCCTCTGCTGTGTCGTGCTTGTGCGGACTTCCATATCCGATGTGTGAGCGAACGATGATGAGCGATGGTCTAACGGTTTCTGCTTTCGCCGCATTGATCGCTGCATCGAGCGCATTCAAGTCGTTTGCATCTTCGACTCGCTGCACGTGCCAGTGATACGCTTCGAAACGGCGTTGCGTATCATCACTGAATGTGAGGGCGGTATTTCCCTCGATGGTAATGTGGTTGTCGTCGTAGAAGCCGATGATCTTGCCAAGCTTCGCGTGACCTGCAAATGAAGCTGATTCATGCGACACGCCTTCCATCATGTCGCCGTCGCTCGCGATGAAATACGTGTGATGATCGATGATCGGATAATTCGGCTGATTGAAAAGCGAGCTGAGCAATGCTTCGCCAACCGCCATACCGACGGCATTTCCAAAGCCCTGTCCAAGCGGACCCGTGGTTGTTTCGACTCCGGGTGTGTAACCGTATTCCGGGTGACCGGGAGTTTTGCTTTCCCATTGACGGAACTGTTTGATGTCCTCGAGTGTCAGCTCATAGCCAGTGAGATAAAAAACGCTGTAGATGAGCATCGACGCGTGGCCTGCCGAGAGAACGAACCGATCGCGGTTTAGCCAGTGGGGGTCTCTCGGGTTGTAGCGGAGATGACGTCCCCACAGGACGTAGGCGAGAGGCGCGAGCGCCATCGGCGTGCCGGGATGGCCCGAATCCGCTTTCTGAACGGCATCCATCGCGAGGACACGAATCGCGTTGATGCAAAGATCATCGATTGAATTTTCTGAAGGCATGGTCGTGAAGTTAGTGACTCATCTGAAGTCAGGCATTGGGACCGGGAATCCGCATCGGCGGCCGGATATTCGGAAGCAACGCTTCAATCTCGAAGCGGCGAGATTCAAGCCATTGAGGAAGCTTTAGCGACTGACCGAGCGTTTGTGCGGGCTCGTCGACAGTAAATCCCGGCGGATCGGTTGCAATCTCGAACAACACTCCACCAGGCTCGCGGAAATACACCGAATGGAAATAATCCCGATCGATCACCGGGGTGACGTTGAATCCGAGAGAGACGAGCTCTGTGCGAATGGTTTCCTGCGCGGTGTCGTCTGACGCGCGAAATGCCACATGATGAACAGTTCCCGCTCCCATCACTCCGGGCCAGAGTCCCGGAACGCAACGAAGATCGACGATGGATGCGATATCGCCGGGAGAGGCAGCAAATCGAAAAATGCTCGCCTGCTCGCGCACCGCCCGAAATCCAAGTGTCTCTGTGAGAAGCTTACCGGTCAGGTCGCAGCTATCCTGCCAGAGAGTAACGGAATAAATCCCGCGAATGGAATGCTCAGCAGGAACCGATTGTCCCGCCCACTTTGGACGCGATTCCGCGCTCGAATGCGCAACGAGCTCCCCCATGAATCCGTCGCGATCCTTGAATCCGATGACTCGTTCGTCGTCGAAGCGTGAAATTGGCTGACTGAACTCGACCTGGTATCTGATAAATCTCTCGATCCAGAATCCGACGGAGCTCGGCAAAATCGCGAATGATGTAACAGCGATCTGACCCGATCCCTGTCGTCCACGCCGTGCATCGGGCCACGGAAAGAAGGTCATGATGCTACCGGGCGTCCCGTCCGCATCGCCGAAATAGAAATGGTACGTGGTAGGATCGTCGAAATTGACGGTGCGTTTCACCAGCCGAAGGCCGAGCACGCCGGCGTAGAAGTCGAGATTGCGCTGAGGGTCACTCGCGATTGCTGTGACGTGATGTATCCCGGCGGTAGTGAACTGCGTCATCTATATCGAGGGGCTCGACTAGTCATGTGTTCCTTCGAATGTCAGAGGGTCATACATTAGAGCATCGCCACCGTGTGAGCGCGAAAGGGCAATGGACATGCCGCCGAACGTTAATCTCTCCGTAAGCCTTAGCGACCCTGCGACGCTCGCGAATTTCGCGCAGAATCTCCAGGAAGGGATCTACATCACCAATGAGGGTGGTGAGATTCTGGACGCCAATCCTGCATTCCTCGAGATATTCGGAATGTCGAGCATGGACGAGATGCGTCGGTACCGCGTCAATGACTTCGTTGACGAGAACATTCGTAAGCGGGAAATGCAGTTAATGGAGCGGTCGGGATCGCTGAGAAGTCGCGAGCTCGAGATCACTCGGCTGAATGGCGATGTCCGCACTGTGCTCGACAGCTGGTACGCCGTCAAGGAACCGGGCAACGGTGAGACTCTTTATCACGGCATCCTTGTGGATATCACGGGTCGCAAGGACCTGGAGAAGAGGCTTCGCGAACAAAGCATTCGTGATCCACTCACCGGCTGCTACAATCGCCGAGAGCTCACCGATCTTTGCAGTCGCCCGCGATCGGCCGAGGAGTTATGGGGCTGCATTTTCGTCGACATCGATCACTTCAAGCAATACAACGACACCTACGGACACGCTGCAGGCGACACCGTTCTTCTGAAGATGAGTCGCTTTCTAATGCGTTACGTGCGCGCGGAAGAGCCGGTGATAAGAATGGGTGGTGATGAATTTCTCGTCGTGCTTTGGGACGCGACGCTCGAAACCACTGAGCGTGTAGCGAGGCGACTGCAGGAAGTCGGTCATGCTACCGCTCCCGTTTCGTTCACCCTCGGCTGGGCAGCGCGGAACGAGACCGAAGGGTTCGAGGAGACAGTCAATCGCGCTGATCACGCGCTGATCGATGTGCGTGTAGAGCAGCGCCCCGGGAGGTTCACTCGTCGCACACCGCCTGATATCAACTCCAAGAGTCCGAGTTGACGATTATCTGAGCGCGATAGCGCTGAACGGTTTCGCCGAGCTCGCGGCTGCGAAGACAGGCCCCGCTTTGAAGACGCGATCGGATACCGACATATAGGCTGAGTTCGTCCAGAGCAGTTGCCCGGAGTCCGGAGCCGCGGTGAAATAGAGCACCTGAATCACACCTGTCGGCGTCCGGGTGTACACGGCAATCAGAGGCGATTCGTCGAACACGAAGAACGGCTTCTGAACTATGAACGATTCTCGATAACGATCCCGTTCATCTTTTGATGCGCCGACGAACCATTGCTTCATGCGATCGGCGCCTGTTGGAGTCATGTATTTCAGTAGGCCGTCGATACCCGGCTCGTGAAACGCTGACTTCATCTCTTCGATTCTCGATTTTATTTGTGCCGCCACTGCGGAGAGCGACCCTGGAGCGTCGAGTGAGGCACCGGTCAACAACAGCGCATTTTTTCCCCGCGGTGAAGGCGAGAGATACGCGTTGTGTGTCGCTCGTTTTACGTCCGAATCCGTGCAGTACGCGGTCGCATCGTTTATGGGCGAGCCGGTCGGGCCGAACCAGTCGTCAACAAGCTTGAATGTGGTTGCGTTGCTGCCTGAAGGCATGAATCCAAAAGTGTCGCTGCCC
>Ga0157374_10002413_pt1 | contig 15770 bp, 15 predicted proteins | sample M25metaG_FD_115308 | JGI IMG/M metagenome (GOLD analysis project Ga0157374, IMG submission 115308) | Miscanthus rhizosphere microbial communities from Kellogg Biological Station, Michigan, USA - M2-5 metaG | ecosystem: Host-associated > Plants > Roots > Rhizosphere > Soil | place: USA: Michigan...
CCGCAAAAACCCACAGCGCCAAACTCCTGTACAGCCAATGAACGATCGGCCTTTGTGATGAGAAAGGGTCAGTCATGGGTTGAGAGTAATTTTAGACCCCAACTGGCGAAGAATCGCGATTACACTCATTGACCCGGATTTTGGCGAACAAACGGCGCAAGCTGGTGAAAACGCCTGTTAACAACAATTGGCGTTCGGTGGCATTCACGCCTACAATTACGCCCGTCTCGTGGGCGCGAATATGAGTGCGCGTTTCCATCACATTACGCGTTTGGCATTGGCTTTTCTCATCGCCAATGCGCTAAAAAAAAGGGGTCGGCCGCGAGACCGCTCCCGCCGCTCAGCTAAAGCCCCGGGGACATTGCCGGGAATAATCGCCCGGGGACGGTGCGCCTGTTTTGGGCCGAGGAGAAAGCCGCCCAAAAATCATCCTTCTCGTTTGCTGGACGGAAAGTTGCCAAAGATGGTCGCTTTGCCATCGACCACATTCGCTATGTAGCGGCCTCCTATAAGGAATTGCATTACCTTTTTGCCCTCACGGGCCAGTCGCGCCCAGCGTGATTTCGTTGCAGGGTTTTGTTCTAATCCTCGTAATTCCAATCCATCGAATTCAAAATCAACTTGCCTCAGACGATTGCGAGACGTCCGCTGGATCGGATACTTCTTGGCTTCCAACTGCACCACTTTCGCATTTTCCACTAGAGTTTGCCGACAAACGCTGATCAAAGCGTCGCTAAGTTTCATAAGGACCCTCTCGCCAGCGGCGATACTCTCCGCGACAAATCGCTACTGCTCGAAGCGTCTTTTAAATTCGGCATAAAGCTCGTCCACGTCTGTGAGGAACGTGTTTAGTGCACTTTGCTTTTTCAGGTGGCCAATAACATCTTCATTCGTCACGCATCGCAGTATGAACGTACCCGATGCCTTTTGGACCATCACAAACGAGAGAACCGGAATCTCCTCGGGCGGCTTGCCATCGATCGGTTTACCGCTAGCGTCGCGCACGTCTTTTCCGCGTTTCATGGCAATAATTCTACTCGGGTTCCAAACTGTATCCTCAACACTCTGCTCGCTGGCCGGCCCCTCTTGTTAAAGCGCCCACTTACGATAAAGACGTGCTGAAGATTACCCTTGCAAAGAAGGCTGAAGCCAAACCGAAGCAGATCAAGGTCAATGTTGGCAAAGAGAGGAGCCTCGAAGCCAAGGCTCCCGGCAAAGCCGCTTAACACCAGTCACTAGTCAGAGAATGGAAGGCGGCTCGGTCGACTCTCATTTGATTGTCCTTGATTGAAGAGTTTGCTTTTGTTCCTACACGTGAGAGTAAGCCCATTAACTGGGGAGGTCGCCAAGCACGCCCGCTAGATAACTCTTGAAACATCGCATCTCCCGAGGTGGCGTGGCTCAATACAGCCGTAGCCATCCTCGGAAGTCGCACCTCGACTCTCTGAAGCAACCTAACCTTCCCGCTGAACAAACCAGATCTTTTTAGCATTGAGTTCAACCTCAAACTCTTTTGCGCAACAAGGACAGCGAACAAAGTGCAAGTGGGGCGGCCCGCGCTCGTATCGAACGATGATTCCCGGTAGATTGTTACCGCTGGCTTGGCAAGCAGCAGAGTTGCAGTAGACACGGGAAGCGGCGGCGTACTCAGTCCGGCTGGCCGCTAGTCGTTTCCGCTTGAGAACAGCCAGGCTGCGGAGGGCGTCTTCGACAGCTTGGAATTCCTCTTCGTGATCCGCGTTATCCTTGAGCTCAAGCGACCGCGCCACAAGCGTCTCTTCTGCAATGTTTATTCGCTCTGGTTGTCGCGCAGGGTCTGTCTTCAGCCCTGTACCGACACACAATTTTTCCCAAGGGAATCGGGTAGGAATGGGCAAACGTTGGCCTGTCATTTTCTGCCTCCTAGCGGACGTTTACGCACAGGAGGTCGTTGCCCAGAGTGGGCTCGCGGCAAGATGTGTGGGTGCTTGTATTGGATCACCAATTGGGAGGGAAAACAACTGGGGTACAAGGATCAAGAAAAAGCCCCTTGGTCAGAGGGGCGTATCGGAGTAAAAACCCACGCCGCTGCAAGCAGCGCTGGTTGATGTATCAAACAGATCCCCGTTTATTTCCAAGGTTCCTGTCGACCAAAGCATACAAAGGAGCGCGGAGACCGGTCTGTTCAAAATTGCACACCTCCCGAGCCATCGGCATCAATCGCCTCAATGATGTGCTCAACTCATTGAAAGCAGAAAACCCCGCGCATTGCTCAAGCGTGGGCGCAGCATTTCATCCAGCTTTGCGATCAGGCCGCTGACGCTCTAGTTTTCGATTAGCAACCGCGCTATATCTTGCGCGAGCGACTTTATTTTGTCGCTGTTGTGTTCAACTTTTGCAAGGTCGGAGAGTTGACGCAAACGATTGTCAATGTCGTCGGTCCTGCCTCGCATACCGAGTCGCATTGGTGACCTTGCACAGGGTGCGCGGCTCGGTGGTTCCACTCGTGTGCGTAGAAAGCTACACCCTGACCTGGTTGTCATTGCACTCGAACAAACGAGGGCAGCCGCTTGCTGCGGGCGGAGGCAAGGGCGAACTGGCCCTTCTTGAAAACCCTGGTGACCCTAAACCGTTTTCAATCGCACGTCATCTCAGAAGAAAAAACTAGGGAGCTGCGATGGATATTAGAGCCTCAGAACGTTAGAGTCATGGCGACGGACGGTTAGTGTGGGCTGCTGTCCGGCGGGATGAAAGAGTGGGGCCCTTGGCTCGCCGAGAAAGTGAGCCGATTGAAACTTAAGCATCGCTCGGCGGATGGGCTGGGCACATTTGAAGCACTTGAATTTTTGGTTGTAGGAATCCATGGAAAGCGGGCCCTGGAGGTCATTGCGCCATTTTGATTCCCGCTTGCAGGGCACTGACTTAGGCGAACTCATTGCCGTGCCGAAAGCCAACATGAAAGAGTCGAAAAAAGGTTGGCTGGCGCACACGCCGTTTTCCACCCGGGGACCGCGGGGCGAACCGCCCCAATCAACGATAAGCGGACCTTGCTTTGGGGACTGGACCGGCAGATTCAGCTCTGATTGTCGTGGAGCATTCAGTGTGGATTAAAGCAAACGTCAGTATGAGGAAACTCCCATCGGTTGACGAAACTAATTGCTAGAGGAGCATCCTGACGACAGATTCACGCACCCCTTCCAACTCTTAGTGGTGGTTTCGCATCACATCCCAGTCTCGACGTGGCTACCGTCGCGAGGTAATGAACACTCTCCATCAATCGTCGACGATCCAAGCCTGTGGTCCTTACGGCATCATTCTGTTAACGATTGTGTTGTGCTCTACTCCGAATACTGCGTTCGCCCAAACCGGTTCGATGCAAGAGCCAGCAACCGAGCAAAATTATCAGCCTCGCCCTTACCAGGGGCAGCTCGAAGCCGATGATGGGCAGTGGATTCGTCCGGGGAAAGATTACGCGAGCACCCGTTACAGCACGCTTGATCACATCAATACTAAAAATGCGAAAGATCTAAAGCTCGCTTTCACATTTTCCACCGGCATGACTCGGGGGCATGAGGCTGCACCTGTAGTCGTGAACAACACGATGTACATCGTGACGCCGTTTCCGAACAATCTATACGCCCTCGACCTTACCAAGCCAGGCGCTCCGATGAAGTGGGTGTATGAACCACAAACGACGCCGGCATCGCAAGGAGTGGCATGCTGTGACGTTGTGAACCGTGGCGCTGCCTATGACGACGGCAAGATTTATTACAACACATTGGACAGTCAGACCGTTGCCGTGGATGCGAACACGGGCCGGGAAGTCTGGAAAACGCGCGTTGGGGACATCAACAAGGGCGAGAGCATGACCATGGCTCCCCTGGTAGTCAAAGGGAAAGTTCTCGTAGGTAACAGTGGCGGTGAATTTGGAGTTCGTGGCTGGCTGACGGCGCTTGACGGAAAGACTGGGAATATCGTGTGGAGAGCCTACACCGCAGGGCCAGATAGAGATGTGCTCATCGGCTCACGGTTCAAGCCGTTCTACGCTCAAGATCGAGGACAAGACTTAGGGGTGAACAGTTGGCCGCCGGGCGCGTGGAAAATTGGCGGTGGTGGCGTATGGGGCTGGATTTCCTATGATCCAAAACTTAACCTCATCTACTATGGCACCGCGAACCCAGGGCCCTGGGATTCGGAAGCTCGTCCGGGCAATAACAAATTTACGTCTGGCATCTTCGCGCGCGATCCGGACACGGGCGAAGCGGTATGGTTCTATCAGTTCAGCCCCCATGACCTTTACGACTATGACGCCGTAAACGAAAACATTCTTCTTGATCTTCCTATTAATGGACAAGCCCGGAAGGTTCTGGTGCATCCTGATCGCAACGGCTATGTGTATGTCATCGATCGCACAACCGGAGAAGTGTTGTCTGCCAGCGTCTTCGCACCCATTACGACTAGTCGGGGCGTTGATCTGAAGACCGGTGAACTTCAATACGTTGAAGATAAGAAGCCGATCACAGGAAAAGTGGTAAGGGGATTGTGTCCCGCATCCCCCGGCGCTAAGGACTGGCAGCCTTCGGCTTTTTCCCCACGGACGGGATTGATTTATATCCCCCACAACCATCTGTGCATGGATGAAGAAGATCTCACACCAAACTATATCGCCGGCACTCCTTATGTGGGTGCGAATGTGCGCATGTACGACGCACCCGGGGGATACGGAGGAGAATTCACCGCATGGGATCCAGTCGAGGGGAAAGTCGTATGGACGATTCCAGACCATTTTCCGGTGTGGAGCGGCGCACTCGCAACGGCGGGAGACGTCGTGTTCTATGGGACGCTGGACGGCTGGTTTAAAGCGGTCGATGCTCACAGTGGAACTCTCCTCTGGCAATTCAAAACTGGCTCCGGAATTATCGGCCAACCCACAACGTACAAGGGACCTGATGGGAAACAATATGTCGCCATCTTGTCCGGCGTCGGCGGTTGGGCGGGAGCGATCGTGGCCGGCGGGCTGGACGCTCGCGATGAATCCGCGGCACTGGGATTCGCTGCAGCGATGAAGGACCTTCCCCGTTACACGAACAAGGGGGGAATGCTTTATGTATTTGCCCTACCTTAAGTTCGTAGTGGGTTTGTCAGCGCTGCTCGTCGCGGCGGGACTGAATGCGCAGGCTCGTGAGCTGCGCGTATGCGCAGATCCCAACAACATGCCCTTCTCTAGCCGTGGCGAGACTGGCTTCGAAAATCGCATCGCCGCAATCGTGGCGCGGGACCTAAATGCTCATCTGACTTTCGTTTGGCAAAGAATGGGGCGTGGGTTCGTTCGAGAATACCTGGAGAAGGCGCAATGTGATTTGCTCATTGGCGTCCCTGCGAACTATCGCCTTGTCCTCACGACAAGCCCTTATTACAGGTCGACGTACGTGTTTGTGTCCAGGCAAGACGAGGCTGTTCCGTCGCTCAATTCCCCCGCACTGCACGGTTTGAAGATAGGGGTGCAGGTCTTAGATGAGCAATACACTCCGCCCGGAGAGGCGCTTGCGCGGCGAGGATTGCAAGGCGCGATCGTGGGCTTCGACACGATCGGAGACGGTGCGAACTCTATTGTCCAGGCAGTGGCTGATCAAAAAGTCGATATCGCCATCGTATGGGGACCTCTTGCGGGGTACTTCGCCAAAGAGTTTGATCACAATCTTAGAATCACTCCTGTTGAACCTGAAGTCGACCCACCCGGCCTGCCATTAACCTTTGCAATTTCAATGGGAGTTCGAAAGGGCAACATTGCCCTACGAGATGAACTGGAGGAAGTCCTGCTGAATCGGAAAGCCGACATTCGAGCCATTCTCGATGATTTTGGTGTTCCGCAGTTGACGCTCGCTTCTCTTGCGAATGCGCATGGAGTCGCGAAGTGATACATCACAACCTTCAACTCGCGATTTTGCTTGTGGCAACTGCGGTTCTCGCCTCGTGTAGTCGTGAAGATCGGATTTTGCGTCAACCTCCATCCGCGAATCAAACCCTCAACACCATTCAGATAAGCGGCCTCAATCCTGGGGCAAACTTAATTCCAACGCCACCCAGCTCGAACATGTATGAGGAGAGCGCCTACGGTGTGTCCGAGGGACAAAAGCTTTTCGAGGCCTATAACTGCGTTGGTTGTCATGCGCACGGCGGCGGCGGCATCGGGCCTCCTCTGATGGACCGCAACTGGATTTACGGCAGTGAACCGGGAAACATTTTTGCGACCATCATGCAGGGAAGGCCCAATGGCATGCCCTCTTTCCGAAATCGCATCCCCGAGTACCAGGCCTGGGAAATCGCCGCTTATGTCCGGTCTATGGCCGGTTTGCTTCCCAAAGGCGTTTCTCCGAACCGTACTGACCAGATGAACATAAAACCCGCGGAGTCTTCCATGCCCGAACAGGTCCCGACGGGAATTACCGGCGTTCCGGAGAAACGCAAGTGAACGCCACACGGAATCTTGCTTCACATTTGCTAGCGCAGGCCCAGGCTCTCGATCCCGGCCACCATCATATGTTGCACCCTGCCGCTCCGCAGGCTGGCCACATCGAATGGTTGTACTGGTTCACATTCTGGATTCTTTTTGCGGTTTTTGTCTTGATGATCGCCGCCGTTACCAGGGCGGGCGCGAAGAACCGGGTTGTCGCTAGCAGCCCATTTCCCATTACTGAAAAAGATGAAGAAGGAGACCGCCGAGCGGGTTGGGCCGTGGGCGCGGCCATCGGCATCACCGTGATCACGCTGTTCATCATTCTTGTACTGAGCGTGATCACTGGAAAACGAGTCGAAGGGCTGACATCCAAGAATCCAGTTACCATCCAAATCACAGGCCACCAGTGGTGGTGGGAAGTTACTTATCCGAATCCGCAGGCAGACCAAACTGTCACCACCGCCAACGAGATCCACGTTCCGGTCGGAACTCCGGTCGTCGTTCTGACCAATTCGAAAGACGTAATTCATAGTTTTTGGGCCCCCAACATTACTGGCAAACGCGATTTGCTGCCTGGATATTCGTCCGCTTTCTGGTTCCAAATCGATCAGCCTGGCATGTATCACGGCCAGTGTGCCGAGTTCTGCGGGTTGCAGCACGCGCATATGGGATTTTCGATTATTGCGGAGTCAGTCGATGATTTTCAGGTATGGAAGCAGCAACAGCTGAAGGCCGCGGCTGACCCCTCAAGCTCTGAGGCCATTCGCGGACGGGAAGTTTTTCTCACTCACGCATGTCTGATGTGCCACACGATTCGCGGGACGGATGCGGGTTCGCGCCTGGGTCCCGACCTTACCCATGTGGCCAGTCGCAACATGATTGCGGCCGAGACCCTGCCCAACACGGCGGGAGCGCTGGCAGGGTGGGTAATCGATCCGCAGCGTATTAAGCCGGGAACCCAAATGTCGCCTAATCCACTGGCCCCAGACGATCTTCAGGCGGTGGTCGCGTATTTGCAGTCCCTTCATTGAGGAGCACAGACTTGGCGCGCGCAGAACCAATCTTCGCCAATGATCAAGATACTGGGCAATCGGAACTTGCTCAGCGTCTTGCTCGCACGTGGCGTCAACCCAAGGGTCTATGGGGATGGCTTTGCAACACGCATCACACCGATATCGGTGTCCGCTTCATGGTGACCGCGTTCGTTTTCTTAGTTCTAGGGGGAATCTTGGCGGCGATGATCCGGCTACAACTTATTCGGCCGGAAAACTCCCTGATGGGGCCCGACCTCTACAACCAGGTTTTTACGATGCACGGCAGCACCATGATTTTCTTGTTTGCTGTGCCCATGATGTTTCAGGGCTTCGGCGTGTACATCGTTCCGCTGATGTGCGGTGCTCGCAACATCGCATTCCCGCGTTTGAACGCCTTCAGCTACTACCTATATGTGGGAGGAGCGTTGGTTCTGTGGGGCGGGTTCCTAACAAACACTGGACCCGACGTGGGTTGGTTCGCGTATGTCCCCCTTTCCGGACCGGCATACTCGCCGGGACATCGCGCCGATATCTGGTCACAGATGATCACTTTCACCGAGGTCTCGGCTCTCGGTGTTGCCATCTGTATCGCCACCACAATCCTGCGACATCGCGCACCCGGAATGACTCTCAATCGCATGCCCATCATGCTCTGGGAAAAACTGGTGATCTCGATTGCCGTAATATTTGCGATGCCGGCGGTGATGGTAGCCAGCGGGCTGCTGCTGCTGGATCGGTTGGTGGGAACGCACTTCTTCAATCCTGCGGAAGGCGGAGACGTTCTCCTTTATCAGCACTTGTTCTGGTTCTTCGGACATCCCGAGGTCTACATCATCTTTCTTCCCGGTGCCGCAATTATTTCAACCCTGGTGGAGTGCTTTTCGAGACGCCGTATTGTCGGATACACGCCGATCGTCGTCTCTGTAGTAGCTACGGGATTTCTTGGCTTCAGCGTGTGGGTTCACCACATGTTTGCCACAGGCTTGCCTCAGTTGAGCGAAAGTTTTTTCACGGCGGCGAGCTTAATGATCGTGATTCCGACCGGAACACAGTTCTTTTGTTGGGTAGCGACAATATGGTATGGGCACCTGCAACTTCGATTGCCCATGCTCTGGTGCTTCGGTTTTTTCTTTGTTTTCCTGATCGGTGGATTGTCGGGTGTGATGCTGGCTTCGGTCCCCATAGATTTGCAGGTCCACGATACCTACTTTGTGGTCGCACATTTTCACTATGTCCTGATCGGCGGCGCTCTCTTTCCCATGTTCGCCGGCATCTATTTCTGGTTTCCGAAGATGACGGGACGGATGGCCAATGCCACATTGGGGAAATGGCATTTCTGGCTCTTCTTCATCGGCTTCAATATCACCTTTTTCACCCTGCATTTTCTGGGACTGCGGGGCATGCCGCGCCGTGTCTATACTTACGGCCCGGATATGCACTGGCAAGCTTTGAACGTGGTCGCGTCGAGTGGCGTGGTTTTCATGACGGCCGGATTGCTAGTCTTCCTTGCCAACGTTTTTCGCAGCGTGCGGGTAGGAGAAATCGCAGGGAATAATCCGTGGGGAGATGCTGGGCTGGAATGGTCGATGTCGTCTCCGCCGCGGCCCTACAACTTTCTTCATGTTCCGACCGTGAGTGGCCGTGATCCTTTATGGGAAGACCCTCCAAACCAACCTGTTGTGGTGGGGCTGCGCGACGACATACGCGAGATCCTGGTGACTCACAGTCTAGATGCGGATCCGCAACATAAAGACGAGGACCCCGGTCCAAGCATCTGGCCATTCTTGAGTGCAGTTACTGTTTCCGCTGCATTCGTGGGATCGATCTTTACTCCATGGGCAGTTCCTATCGGAGCGCCGTTCGTCATCGTCACTCTAATCGGATGGCTTTGGCCGCGCGGACAATCTCCGACGCCTCGACCGACTGGTGAATCATGGCTTCATTAGACGAGCCTATTCGAAGGCCACTCACGCTGGATGTTTCGGGGTTGCCCAGCGTGGCATTTGGCCACCGCAATACTACATGGCTCGCCAATGTCTTCTATATGGCGATCGAGGGCATGATGTTTGCCCTGCTGTTCGCAACCTATTTTTATCTGCGTACACGCTCGACGGACTGGCCTCCCGGGCACCTGCCGCCAGCCTTGAACTATGGCATGGCGAACGCGGTGGTCTTTCTCCTGAGCATCATTCCAGCATGGCTGGTCAGGAAGCGAGCTCCGGAGCTTGATCGCCGCGCAGTGAGAAACGGCCTTCTCCTGCTCGCCTTGTTTGCACTCGTGACCACAATCCTACGAGTCTTCGAATTTAGCGCACTGAACTGTCGATGGACCGACGACGCTTATTCATCCACCACGTGGGTTTTGATTGGAATGCATTCGGGGCATCTGGTGACGGAGTTAATTGAAACAGTAGTCCTCTTATTTATTTCGTTTACTCCAAAGATGGAAGGAACACGCTTCGCCGATGCCGCGATCAATTCCGACTATTGGTACTTCGTTGTGGTCACGGGATTGATCGTAGATTTGCTGATTTACGGAACGACTCGATTTTTGTAAGGAGGATCATGGCGAGGTCTGACCAGCAGATCCAGGCCGGGCAAACGCCATTGGGGCTGTGGTGGAGCCTGCTGGCGGGCTTCGTGGCCTGGGGCTTTGATCTCGGTTTCAGCTACATGCTTGAGCGGCACAGTTGTTCAACCGGTCATCATTACATTCTGCATGTGATTAGCGTCGTCTGCTTTGCAATTGCGCTAACGGGCTTTGGAACGGGGTTGGTGGAATTCAGACGCTTTCCGGGTACCACTTCGAAAGAAGGTGGTAGCCACTTCGACCGTGCGCATTTTCAGGCTCTTCTCGGAATGGCATTCAGTCTTTCCTTTGCCGTGGTGGTCATTGCCGGCTCGGTCCCGCGCTGGATTCTTGGTCCGTGTGAATGAAATGCCAGTGAAGCATAGCCAAGTCGCAGCGATCGGGGTATCAACGGTCTTCTTAGCGAAGCCTGTTTGGTCGCTAACGGAAACTGCCCGTGCGCTGTCAACCGACTGGACATGGCCATCTTTGGTTTTGATTCCATTGCTGCTCACGGCAGCACTTTACGGCCTGGGCACAATCAGAATGCTCAGACGGACCACCAATCGAAAATCGTTTGTTTGGCGGATACTCGCGTTCGCACTCGGTGGGATTTCGCTCGTTATTGCGCTTGACTCTCCGCTGCACGAACTGGGGGAGCAATTGTTCTGGGTACATATGACGCAACACGAGATTCTCATGTTGATCTCGGCTCCGCTACTCATACTCGGGCAGCCCACGATTGTATTTCTATGGGCATTGCCCCGAGCATGGCGCGACAGAGTCGCAGGTCTTGCGCGTTCACGAACCTTCAAGAGAGGCTGGGGCTTGGTTTCAGCACCGATGTTGGCATGGTTGGTGTCGGCACTGGCATTATGGATCTGGCATATTCCCTGGCTGTTCGACCAAACACTGCGCAGCGAGTGGATTCACGCGGCCCAACATACAACCTTCTTGGTGACAGCACTTGCCTTTTGGTGGCCGGTGGTGAACCGATCCCCAGCTCTCGGTTACGGTGGTGCGGTGGTGTATGTCTTCACCACAATCCTGCACACCAGCGTCCTCGGCGCGTTGCTCACGTTTGCACCACGGGCTTGGTATTCGTCTTATGTAATGACTGCTCCCGTATGGCATCTCAGTGCGCTCGAAGACCAACAGATCGGTGGACTGATCATGTGGATTCCAGCCGGGACGCTACTGCTGATTGTTGCTCTCGCTCTACTCGTCAAGTCGATGAACGAATCGCAGACCAGGTGGCAATACACGCGCATGGCGGAACTAAGCCGGTTTTCGGAGCGAGGCGTCGAATGAGAACCATGCTCCTTCTGCTTTGCGCCGTCCTTTTATCGATGTCATGCGCGTGTGATCGCCCGAGTCGCGCCGAAGTCCAGCGGGCCGCAATGCTTACCGGCGGTGGGGATGCCCGTTTGGGGCGAACCGAAATCCGTAAGTATGGCTGCAACACTTGCCACGAAATTGCGGGCGTTCCAGGAGCGCGAGGCCTGATCGGCCCGCGTCTTGATGGCATTGGCCAACGTTATTACATCTCTGGCGAGCTTCCGAACACTCCGGAAAATCTCATGCTGTGGATTGAGCATCCTCGACAAGTTGAACCTCACACCGCGATGCCAGAAATGGGAGTCACGGAGCAGGATAGCCGCGACATTGCGGCTTACTTGTACACCCTAAGATGATCCGAAACAGGAGATGATAATGCAGTTCAAAATATCGTCATTGCTTACAGTGATTGGTTTCTTAGCGTTTATTGCGTCTTCGTTTCCTTGCTTTGGGCAGAATCCGCAGGATTGCTCGAAGGTGCCCGACTACAACAAGCTTAAGGCCGCGTTAACGAGCGCAGTGAAAGAGGGTAGGGGGTCGAATGGAGGAATCGGCAATCAGGAATGGGGCGCAGTAGTAAACCGCGATGGAATAGTTTGCGCCGTTGTGTTTACCGGGCCGAATCGAGGCACGGAATGGCCAGGAAGTCGCCTCATCTCCGCGGAGAAAGCGAATACGGCAAACGCTTTTAGCACCGACAATTTCGCTCTTTCTTCCGGCAACATTTATTCCGCCGCCCAACCGGGAAGCTCCCTCTACAGCATCGTAAGCGGACCCAATCCAAATTCAGCTTTCAGCGGCGACCCCCAGAAGTTCGGCCAACCCGATGATCCGCTTGTCGGAAAACCCATTGGTGGTGTCATCGTTTTCGGTGGAGGACTGGCTCTATACGACAAAGCTGGAAAAATTGTCGGGGGGCTCGGCGTGAGCGGAGATACCTCCTGCGCCGACCATGTCATTGCCTGGAAAACTCGTCAATCCCTAGGACTCAATTCTGTCCCGATGGGAGTCGCGCCAGGTCCGAGTGACAACCTCATTTTCGATATCCAAAATGGAGTAAGCAGCAGCGGTTTTGGACACCCGGCATGTAAAGGCGGCAATCCGAGTGAGGAGATTATCGACAAGCTGAACCAAACTCACCCCACTGGCCCCCACCGATGAATACCTGCATGTGCCGATGGAGTATGTTCTCGGTTGTTCAATCGCGTAGTGCGGCGATCCGATACCAGGAATGTCTACAGACCAACCCTTTTGCCATAGATGAATCCAAGTCTTTACTGCAATGAGTGCCACCATCGCAAACGCGCGACATGTCCGATCAGGTTCCTTCCCCTCCCGTCCCAAGATTCTGTTATGTAAGCGTAAGTTTCTGCGGTTTTTCCCTAAAGGGTTTCGCGATCAGACCTACCTCGATTGGGAACGGAACTACAAGTGGCGGGCGCATCAGGACTGGCAACGGGCACTGAACTGTAGCGCCTATCGAAGAAAACTTTCTCAAGGCAAGTTCTTGGAGATTGGGCGCGACGCTATAAGAATTGAGTCCCGCACGAATCTTCTGTTCTCGTTCGAAAAGATGGCAATTCGGGACGCGTTAAAGTCTGAAAGTGGCGCGCGGGCCTTTGCCGAGGGTTTGTACGCACTCCTCTACGGCACCGCGAGCCTTCAAACCAGATTTAATCGCTGGTGTGAAGTTGTCAAAGCACTACCCCGCAAGCAGAGCCGAGTGTTTACCTGGCCACTATCGACAGTTTTCGGCTTCATTGCTCAACCTGAAAGCCATATCTTCTTGAAACCAACAGTGATGCGTCGCGCAGCCAGAGAGTACGGTTTCGATTTTCGCTACCGCTCCGGCCCATCTTGGGAAACCTACTCCAGCCTTCTGGCGTTTGCACACGAAATCGGTCAAGATCTCCACGACCTTTGTCCTCGCGATTTGATCGATATTCAGTCATTCATCTGGGTGCTCGGATCAGATGAGTACGAAGAGTAAACAACTCGTAAGGAAGAGTGACTGACGCCGACCGCGAGCCACTGTCAATATCGCTTTAAAAGCAAATGTACCAAAGAGGAGCGTAACCCACTACTTGGATCGCGTGATCAGCGACGCAGCCGGTACACCGTAACGCAATGGAAATCCGAGAAGCCCAGCCCCAACCCCGTAAGAAAACTCCCGCCAGAGCTTCGATCCCGGATTGAAGTGACCGCTAAATTCGGGCGTTCCTGTAAAGAACAAAGCACAGACAGCAACGCCAGTAAGGCCCACATCGTGAAGACCGAAGGCCCATGGCGGGATAATGCGCCGCCTGGTCGTTGGCGAAAAATCGCGATTACACCAACTACATCACAGACCCATGGCCAAGATGTGCCCACCTACTGGCACTGGAGAGCTATTCCTGCGCGTCTTGGGAACGCATAGCCTTTTCACCGAACAGTGCTAAGGGGAGGGCTGTTCACCCAACGTCCGATGACCCTAACCGGGAACTCGGACGTTTGGTTTTTGTAGGGAGAATCTGCTTTCGCAAATCGTTCTAGGGTACACGCTCGGCTCAAGTTTGGGGCCGGACGATCCCTGGAATGCCCGAATCAGAAACGTCCGGCCCTTAACGCATCGATCCTGCGTGAGTTTCAAATCGGTCGCATGGAGTGCTGCAACACAAACCGCGCCACCGAAGCCCCGACCGCGCTCCCCTCTACGCACGAAAAACGATAGTGAATACCCGCAAACACGCGTGCATTGTGAATTTCCAAGAGCGCCTGCGAAAAGCTGGAGAAAGACCGCCATACACCAGGCAGTCTTTCGGAATCGATCAGGAAGGAGACGTTGTTACCGAAAATGTTGGACAACACCTTGACTGCCGAACCGCTGACGGTGGAGTGTCCTGAAATGTATTCCGGGTGAGCCGGAGTAACTCCCAGCAGCGGAGTCCAGCTGCGATCTACATCAGTAGCCGGATTGCCGTCTCGATCTGCCAAGGTGATGGCTGTGATCGGACGCCAGAACACATAGTGATACTTCGTGTCCCAGCATGCGATTCCAGCATCAGCCATCGCAACATTTAGCAATGCAAACACTCGAGCTTTACGCAAAAGTGTCATCTGGCGATGGCCGACCACCGAATCAGCAATTCGGTTCCAGTAAGCAGGAGTATTCCCCGCCCAAAAAATAGCAAGCACAGTCTGGTCTAAGGTACGCGAAGAATTCGTGGCACTTCCCATGGTCTTCACTTCATTGAAGGCCACGGCATATTCATCGCTGTTGAGAGCAGGAGGTCCTGCCGAACGAAACTGATCGGGACTTCGAATCGACCACGGGGTCATGGTGGCGAATTGCGGAAGAGCACCGGGAGTGAAATCCGGGGGTGTCGGTCGCCATTCCCCGATGTCGGTCCCGCCTAAGTACGGCGGAAGAATGGTTGCGAAGCCATCGGTGCTGCGCCAGGTCAGAATATCGTTTGCCACCAGCTTCCCGAATTGCTTCCCCAGTGAGATGGCTGTGGCACTGAGGTGGAGTGTGGCAAGCGATGCGGCCCGTTCCGCATCGAGTGACGCCTTCTGAGTCGGATATAAGGCTACCAGCGCCGTGTAGGCGCTCTCAATCACCGCTGCCGGAACGGCCGCGCCCTGCGGGCCTGGAATGTCAGCGTGAATTTGTGTGTACCCGTGCTGGATGCCGTTCACAGAGTCGAAAACAGATGCCTGCACAATAGCCATAACGCGGGTCGACACCAGCGGGTTTGTCCCGCCTGCAGCAACCGTTTTCAACATGACCTTGTTCCAATGGGTAACGATGTCATCGGCGCGTACACTCGCCGTCGTAAGCAGGAAGGTAGCCAATAACATTGAAGTACGAGCTACAACACGTAGGGCATTTGGCGTGCGCACTTTCAGAGCTGTCATGGGATTTCTCCTGCGCCGCCAGGGCGCGAAAAGCCAGGCGTGCAGGACGCTTGCATGCGGAAGTGTCCCTTGACACCCGGGGTAAAGGCCACGCAAGGAACGAGGGAACGCAGCAAACTCCAAAGAGGAAAGTTCACGCGTTAGTTCGCGTGGACTGGAACAAGGGAGTTTCCTCGCGCAAATCTAGGACGAAGCGTCGCAACCTTGGGATAGGCCGTCAGCAGGGATGAGCGGGAGCGATCTGGTAATGGCTCGTCCGAGTTGTTGTCGCGGACTATAGCTCCGTCCGGCCTGCCGGTCAAGGTTTCTGTCACGGCCCACGCCATAGTTGACGTAACATCGCGATTTCACCAACAACTGGCCCCCCACTCCCCGTAGTTGGTGAAATCGCCTGATTACAATAGTCTGAAGGAAACCAAAGTCACTTGGTTTCATTGCCCAGCGTAAGCGACCATGTAAATTCCGCATCATGTCGAACGGGTTATGAAAAGTCGTC
>Ga0157374_10002415_pt1 | contig 15759 bp, 15 predicted proteins | sample M25metaG_FD_115308 | JGI IMG/M metagenome (GOLD analysis project Ga0157374, IMG submission 115308) | Miscanthus rhizosphere microbial communities from Kellogg Biological Station, Michigan, USA - M2-5 metaG | ecosystem: Host-associated > Plants > Roots > Rhizosphere > Soil | place: USA: Michigan...
AGGAATGGCGGGCGAGTTCGGTCATATGACGGTGATTCCGGAGGGCAATCCCTGCGGTTGCGGTAATCGCGGCTGTCTTGAAAAACACGCTTCGGCGAGCGCCATTGCGGCCATGGCAAGTATGATGCACTTCGGCCACGACTTAACGGCCGAACAAGTCTATGAGCTGGCACGTCAGGGAAATGAACGCGCGAAGATGATATTTGAATCCATGGGCCGGGCCTTGGGAATTGCCATCGCTAACTTAATTCATATTTTCAATTTTCCGCTTTACTTAATCAGCGGCGGCCCGTTACCAGCCTGGAACTACTTTGCGCCCGCCATGCTTGCCGAAGTGAACAGCCGATCGTTCGTGTTTAGCCGTACCGGGACGCGAATCGAAAAAGCGCTGCTTGGCAGCGATGCGGGTCTTTACGGCGCCGCCTACCTGCCATTCCAAGGGGAAGCGGCCTATCGCGTGCCAATTTGGAGTTAGGGCGGCAGTCTTTTTAACATCATGTACTGGCTTGGACTTGACGTAGGCACCGGCGGATCCCGTGCGTTATTGATCGACGCCGCCGGCCATCCGTGTTATTCATTTGTGGCTCCCCACGAGGAGATGCGTATGTTACGGCCGTTGTGGGCGGAACAAGCGCCCGAGGACTGGTGGCGCGCCGGACAGATTGCTATTCAAGGCGTGCTGCGCGAGGCGGGAATCGATGGCAGCGCTATCCGTGGCGTTGGGCTTACCGGCCAGATGCACGGGCTGGTGCTGTTGGACGGCCAGCGTAAAGTGATCAGGCCAGCGCTTATCTGGTGCGATCAGCGCAGCCAGCCACAAGTAGATTTCATCAATTCCACACTCGGCTTCGGCTCCGTACTCCGCTACACGGCGAATCCTGTCCTTACCGGTTTCACTCTGCCGAAATTACTTTGGGTACGCGATCACGAGCCCGAAAAGTTTGCCGCCGTGCGAACGGTTCTGCTTCCGAAAGATTATCTACGCTTCAAACTCAGCGGCGATTTTGCAACCGATGTTTCCGACGCAAGCGGAACCGCGCTGTTCGACGTTGCGAACCGGCAATGGTCGGAAGGAATGGTGAGCAGCCTGGGATTGGAGCGATCGATTCTGCCGAACGTGTACGAATCGAGTTCCATTACCGGAAGAATCCATGCGTCAGCGGCGGCGGCGACGGGGCTCGCACCCGGCACGCCGGTGATAGCCGGAGCAGGAGATCAGGCGGCAAGTGCGGTGGGTAACGGCATTGTTACGGCGGGCTCCGTGTCCTGCACAATCGGGACTTCGGGAGTCGTGTTTGCTTACCTGGAAAAGCCGGCGTATGATCCCGCCGGGCGCGTACACACGTTTTGCCATGCGGTGCGAGGCGCCTGGCACGTGATGGGTGTGACCCAAGGTGCGGGTCTCAGTCTCCAGTGGTTCCGTACCCGTTTCGCTCCAGAGGCCGCTTACGATGACCTGACCGCCGACGCAACACTTTCGCCGCCGGGTGCTCATGGCCTTTTCTGGCTTCCTTATTTGATGGGCGAGCGAACGCCTCACCTGGACGCCAGCGCACGCGCGGCATGGGTGGGATTAACGGCCAAACATCAGCGCGCCGATCTGGTACGCGCGATCCTCGAAGGTGTGTGTTTCAGTCAGAAGGACGGACTCGAGATCATCAATGGCCTGGGTGCGCGGCCGGATTTGGTGCGGCTCTCCGGTGGAGGCGCTCGGAGTCCGTTCTGGCACCAACTCTTTGCCGATGTCTTCAACGAGCGGGTGGTGACACTCCAAACGCAGGAAGGCTCAGCATACGGCGCCGCGCTTCTGGCGCTCGTTGGCACGGGCGAGTATTCGAGCGTCGTCGAAGTCTGTAAAAGAACCCTGCACGAAACAGAGGAGAAGGAGCCCAACGCGGAGGCGGCTGCATTTTACGCGCGGCGGTATACCGTCTATCGCTCCCTTTATCCCGCGCTCAAATCTGCTTTTGAATCCATCGGCGACCTTAATGGCTGAGAAGCCATTCGTAAATTCAACGGCTGACAAGCCGCCGGTCCATTCGACGGCTAGTGAACTTCCGCGCTACTGCGAGGTTGCAGTGCCGGTTCCGGTCGACCGGCTTTTCACGTATGAGCTTCCACTGACACTGCGCCATCGTGTGGTGCCGGGCTGCCGCGTGCAGGCTCCGTTCGGCAGCCGCATACTAACGGGCGTGGTTATGCGGACGCATGCGGAACCGCTCGCGCATGTAGTCCGCCAGATTTCGAGTCTGCGCGACGAAGAGCCGGTGCTCGATGGCGAACTTCTGGATTTAGCCTCCTGGATTGCGGAATACTATTGCGCGCCGATCGGCGAAGTGGTCAAAGGAATGCTGCCGTTGGGCGGCGAAATGCGGCGCAGCACGCGCTATTCTTTGACAGATACCGGCCGCCAGGTTGCGCGGCAATTGATTATACGGCCCGACAGCGATGCGGCTTCACAGCTGCTGGGCTTGCTCGAAGAGCGCGCGCGCAGCTTGCCCTATCTAGCCTCGAAGGTCGATAAACCGCGCGAGCGGCTGCGGCCGCTGATTCAGCGCGGATGGGTGGTAGCGGAAGATCGCGAACAGGGACGCGATCCGCTGCGCGCGTCGGCGGAACGGCTGCAAGCGGAATTCGTGTCGCGCAGTAAGGAGGGAGCGAGGCTCAAAAAACATGAACGGGAGCTGCTCGCTTTTCTTGAACTGCATCCAGGCCAGCACAATGTGGCGGAATTGGGTGAGCAGGTGAAGCGGGCGAGTGAAGCGGCGCGAGCCCTCGCCAAACGCGGTTTGATCCGCCTAGAAATAGAGAATCTGCGGTCCCCAGGCGGTTTCGCGCGCGAAGCCCCCATCCTCAACGCGCATCAAGAAGCCGCCGTTGAAGAAATTCGTTCGGTTCTCGAGACCGGCGCCTTTCAAACATTTCTGCTTGAAGGCGTGACGGGTTCCGGCAAAACGGAAGTCTATCTGCGCGCGATTGAAGCTACGCTGGCGCGGGGAAAAAACGCGCTCCTACTGGTTCCGGAAATCGCTCTGACGCCGGCTATGGCCGGCCAGTTTTTTCATCGATTCGGCAAGCAGGTGGCGGTGCTTCATTCTGCTTTTGGCGATGCCGAAAGGGCGGGGCAGTGGCGGCGCATTCGCAACGGGCAGGCGCGGGTTGTCGCCGGGACGCGGTCGGCGGTTTTTGCGCCAATACAAAATCTGGGACTGGTGATCGTCGATGAGGAACACGACGGCAGCTATAAACAGGAGGAAACGCCGCGTTATCATGGCCGCGACGTAGCGCTCATTCGCGCGCGCAATGCCAATGCTGTGGTCGTTCTCGGTTCGGCTACGCCGGCAGTCGAAACGCGCTTCAATGCGGCGAATAATAAATATCGCCGGTTGTTATTACCTGAGCGTGTTGCGCAGCGGCCTATGCCGGCGGTGAAGATCGTGGACATGCGTGTCGAGTTTCTCGAGACGAAACGGCAGGCGACTTTTTCCCGGGAACTGCTTGACCAGATGCGGTTGCGCCTGGGCCAGGGCGAACAAGTAATGTTGCTCTTGAATCGCCGCGGCTTTTCCAGTTTCATGGTGTGCCGCGCATGTGGGGAGCGCCTGCTGTGCGAAAATTGCTCGGTAGTTCTCACGCATCATCGCCGCGACCGGCGCATGCTCTGCCACTATTGCGGTTTCGCCGCAAAAATTCCGAGCGCCTGTCCGGCCTGCGGCAGCGATCACGTTCAATTCCTCGGAGCCGGGTCGGAGCGCGTTGAAAACGAATTGCACGACCATCTGCCGACCGCTCGCATCGCGCGGCTCGATCGCGATACCGCCGGGGGAAAAGGATCGTTCGAAAACATCCTCGATGCATTTCGCAACGGTGATATTGACATTCTGGTCGGCACGCAGATGATCGCAAAAGGTCATGACATTCCGAACGTGACGCTTGTAGGAGTTGTATTGGCCGATATTGGTCTCGGCATGCCGGATTTTCGCGCGGCGGAGCGAAGCTTTCAGCTCTTGACGCAGGCAGCCGGGCGCGCCGGCCGGGGAGATACGCCGGGTCTGGTGGTGATCCAAACGTTGAATCCGGATCATTACGCTATTCGCTTTGCAGCCGAACAGGATTACGAGCATTTTTACGAAAAAGAACTCGAATTTCGCAAATGGCTGCGCTATCCGCCATTTGCGGCCTTCGCCAATGTGCTAGTGCGCGCCGAAAAGCAGGAAGAAGCTTTACGTATGGCCACCGAATTGGGTTATTTGCTCAATCCGCCGCCGGACGGCGTGCGCGTGATGGGACCGGCGGAAGCGCCCGTAGCGCGGCTGCGTAGCGAGTTCCGTTATCAGATTCTGCTCAAAGCGATAAAACGATCGACATTGCGAGAGACTCTACGAGTATTGCGGGCCTACGCCGAAAAGGAGAAATGGCGAGCCGCCGCTCTTACGATCGATGTGGATCCCGTGAATTTGATGTGACGATCCGCCGTATCGGTTAAACTCAAAACTGATACGGCGGCTGTAGCTCAGTTGGTAGTAGCGCCAGATTGTGGTTCTGGATGTCGAGGGTTCGAATCCCTCCAGCCGCCCCAGTATCCGCAAAACCTTTCGAAGCTTAGAGGAACATCACGTCGTCTTGCCGGAATGGCCGGCAGGTGCTGCGTTTCACCAGCGGTGAAGGAACGATGATTTCGGGCTGATCTTTCCCAAATGATTCGTTTAGCGTGATGGCCATGCGAGCCAACTCGCAGCCCACCGCGCGAGTATCGATCGAGACGGACGTCACATTCGAAGCGCGCGATGGAATGAGCTTATGTTCAAAGCCAATCGAGCTTACGTCCCGAGGTACATCCCGGCCGTGCTGATGCAGCGCTTCCCGCGCTCCCAAGGCCAGTTCCACCGATCCGCAAAGCATAGCAGTTGCCGGATATTTTCGTTCGAGAATATACGTTACTGCGGCGTGACCGTTTTCAACCGGATCGTCGGCAAGAGAATACGCGTGTACGTGAGGCTCTAAATCAGCCGCTTTCATCGCGCTCACAAATCCTTCGTAGCGGTTCAGAAGCCAAGGCAACGACGTATCCCGATGTACCTAATGTTTCTATGTCCGAGCTGAATCAAATATTGGGCTGCCCGAAAAGCGCCTCCGTAATCGTCATAACGCACTTGATTCACGCGCTTCTGTCTGTGAGGAAGGCCGACCACATGATTACCAAGCAACACATAGCGGATCTTAGCGGCTTTCAGCGCGAGTAAGAAATTAGGATGGTTCACTCCAGCCACAATCACGCAATTCACCAAATGCGGCTGCAATAGAAACTCAGGTGATTCGAAATTCTCCGGCTCTTGGCCCGGAGAATACATGTATCGAGTGAAAATCGTGTAGTAGCCGGCGTCCGAACAAAATTGCTCGATGCCGAGTAGTAGGTGCGCGTGTATCGGGTTGATGCCAGCGCCGTTACAAAGTAGAGATCCGATGGCGCGCGACTGGCGTCGCGCCGCTTCGGGCCGTCCATTCGCCTGATATCCGAGCTCGGGGATAGCGGCTTGCACCCGGTCGCGCAAGGCTACGCCTACATCGGCATGATCGTTCAATACTCGCGAGACGGTGCCAATAGGACACGGAGGCGCGCTTGGCGACATCTTTTACGGTTGGCGTAGTCGATTGACGCCGTCCCACGATTCGTTCACTTAGCCGAGAAAATCTCCGACACGCGCACTAATCTCTTCTCCGCTATGGAGCAGTAGCACGCTTCACGATAAAACCGGCGCCCACCGCCCCATTGCCGTAATCAGAACGGGCCGGCGCCGGAAGAAGATGTTCGAGCTTCCACTCAAAATCCACTCAGAATTTCCTTCATGAAAGCAATTGATGATATCAATGAGCGGTGTATTCTGTAAATCGCAACATGAACGGGTGGAGGTCAGGAGTGCGGAAATCTTATAAGCTTACGTTGGCGGCGGCATTTGGCTGTTCGTTAATGGCCGCAAGTTGGCTGACGTTTGGCGGCGACCCGCAGAGAAGCGGGTGGGCGAAGAATGAAACATCGATCACAAAAGAGAACGTGAAAACTCTTCAGGTCGTGTGGAAAATTAAATTGGACAACCAGGTAAGAGAATTAAATGCTCTCACGGCGCCCGTGGTGATCGAGCCCGTTTATACCAATCATGGCGCTGAGGAGTACGTAATCGTGGGCGGAAGTTCGGACAATCTATATACGGTCAATGCCGATACGGGCAAGACCGTGTGGCAAAAACACTTCGCCAACAGCGCGCCGCCTCCCACCGGATTTATGGCAGAAGGTTACTATTTTTGCCCGAATGCGCTCAACGATACGCCCGTGATTGGGAGAGCGCCGTTCCCTATGCCGCCCACCGTTTATGTCATCTCGATAGACGGAAAGCTGCATGCGCTGAATGTGGTAAACGGAGAAGATCGCTTTCCGCCAAAACCATTCGTGCCGGCATACTCCAAAAATTGGAGTCTGAACCTGGTTGGAAATATTCTTTACACGTCAGTTTCGCAGGGATGCAACAGCACCAAGTCCGGTGTTTACGCGATGGACTTGGACAGCCCCGACAAAGTTGTTGCTTTCTTCCAGACTGATCCGTCCGGCGGTGGCGTGTGGGGCCGCGGAGGACCATCTATCGGTACGGACGGAACGGTCTTCGCCGAAACCGGAGACGGCCCCTTCGATCCCACCTCTGGAAAATACGGAAATAATGTGCTCGCGCTTTCAAGTAAAACGCTGAAGTTACTGGATTACTATGCGCCCGCTAACGTCGAATACCTCACCAGGAAAGACTTGGATATGGGCAATATGACGCCGGCTGTATTTACCTATAAAGGACGAGAGCTGTTGGTGGGAGCAGGGAAAGAAGGCACATTGTTTCTGATGGACGCCAAATCTCCGGGAGGTGAGACGCATCGCAAGCCGCTCTTCCTCAGTCCGGTCTATGCAAATGAAGGCGCCGATATTGCCGGATACGGATTTTGGGGCGCCTTTGCCACTTGGGAGGACGCGAAAGGCGCTCGTTGGCTCTACGCTCCCGCTTGGGGACCGGTAGCCGAGACGGCGCCCACATTCCCGATTAGGAACGGCCCCGCGTCAAACGGCAGCATTATGGCTTTCAAAGTGGAAGAAAAAGACGGTACGCTCGCGCTAGCGCCCGCGTGGATTTCACGAGATATGAATGTCCCCGAGCCTCCGGTGATTGCGAACGGTATAGTGTTCTCTGTCTCAAGTGGACAATTTACACGTCAGGTGAAAGAAGATGGAAGCCTGTATACCGGCAAGGAGCGTGAAGCAAAAGCGCTCAGCAATGCAACGCTCCACGCATTCGATGCCGAGACCGGCAAGGAGTTGTTCTCGAGTGAAAAAATGATGTCCTCGTTTGCTTATATGAGCGGGTTAGCTGTCAGCAACGGCCGGATCTACGCGACTACTCACGATTCCACACTGTATGCATTCGGAGTCGCAGGCAGGTAGTTCATTTTGCTTGCTCTCGCTACCGCGGCGGTGGCAGCTGGCGCGATTCTGATCACCGATCATACGAATTACAACGCAGGGAGCGAGCTGCGCGTCCGAGGTGATGGTCTCGCCGCTCAATGGACTATTCGGATCAGTGATAACGCCGAAAAACGGGTTGCCCACAATGTTGTTCAACTGACAGCCGAGCGCAAGATCTTTCGTAAAAAGCTGATTTGCGTTGAGCTTCGGGTTCCCGTACATCAATCGGCGCCCGCGTACGCCGGAATATCCTGCTTGCAAAACGGAGTGATTACCCAATTGGTACTGGAGATTGAAGCTCCATTGCTGCGCGTAGCCAATGGGATGATCGCCCTTCGGCCAAATCTGTCCGGCGCCGAACGGCCGCTGAGAATGGAACTGAGTTGGGCGGCGCAGGGACCTCCACCAGGCGCTGGATGGCAAGATGTGAGCGACCTGCCGAAATTGAACGTCCCGGGCGACTCCTGGATATTGTTGATAAACGCGGTCGTAGTTGGCTCCGAACTTCACTGTGTGGCGAGAGAACTGCTTCGTGAAGTTCATCAGAAATGTATCGTTAGTCCGGACGTATCGGTTGTAGCTCGAGTAGGTGCTCCCCAGCGTGTTGTACATGTCGGCGTTCACAACCGGCAGCAGAGGCGCCTGGAACAAGCTGGGTGAAAGGCCGATATTGCTAGCATTCCTACTCCGAAGCTAATAGATGTCTGCCCTCAAGCCAGCGTCCAACCGCGGCATAGGAATCGACGACCCAACTCGGATTGGGCGTGATCGTGTCATTCACCACAACTTGAAATCCATGATCGTTGTTTGTGGCGCTATTATGTGCGCCATTGCAATAAAAGCAAGCGGGTGTGTAGTCCTGCTGGAGGCGATCCGACATCCGCACAAAAATCCGTAGAACTCTGATTCCAATCCACACGCCAATCAAACTTGTCGTTGCTGGTCGAACCGCTGCCTTGCGCAAAATAGTTGTTCAGATCATTGACACCTTTGCTCGGACGGTTCGGCTGTGGGTACAAATTAAGGATCTTTTGTCCTACCGGATTGAAGAGCGAAGAAGGAATCTTATTCCCCGCGAAAGGAGTCCGGGTGTAGTATGTGTTTCCTTGGGCGTCGGTGACGGCGTGCGTAGAAAACCGGTTGTAGATAACGTTGAGCGTGCCGTCTGCATTGAAATTCTGCGAGAAATCGCCATTTCGTTCGAGCGCCGTGGGAACGGTTTGAAACCCGCTACTTTCCGTCTGCGGTTGGCGCAAGCCTTCATATGCCGCGAAGAAGAATAAATTCGCACGTTTCCAAAGTGGCCCTCCGATATTGGCGCCAAACTGATTGCGGTGGAACTGATTCTTAGGCGAGCCGCTCTGGTTGTTAGACCAAGTGCGCGTCGAGCACGGAGTTGCGCAGGTAATCGTAAACCGCTCCATGGAAGGAGTTAGTGCCGCTTTTTGTAATCAGAGTGACCACACCCGATCCGGAGCGCTGGTATTGCGCGTCGTATTCATTTTGAGAGATCTGCTGCTCCTGGACGGAGTCATTGACCGGCGCCACCATCGGACCGCCCCAATCGACGGCGGTAGAAGGCGCGCCATCGATCACAATCTGCGCACTTCCGCTTCGGCCGCCGTTAAAGGCCGAAAGCGCTGCCGTATTGATCGAAGCTGGAGTTCGAGTCAACCGCTCTGGGATTCGGTGGTGCCGGCGAGCGCAAACACGAAATTCAACGGATTTCGGTAGCTTTCGGCAATGCCGCGAGCAGATGCGAATCCATAACGACCGAATTGTTTGCGGTTTGCGTATCGAGGAGCACGGCTTCAGCCGTCACTTCCACTTTCTGCTGCGTGGTTCCCACTTCGAGTGCAATGTTCACGGTCGCCGCGATATTCGCCCGCAGGATCATGTCGCTCTGCACATGAGTCTTGAAGCCGCTCGCTTCGGCCGTGATTTGATAACGCCCTGCTAGCAGATTGTCGAACTTATAAGTGGCCTCTCCACTCGATACCGCCTCGCGAGCATCGTTCGTCTCCACGTTCTTTAGATGTATCTGCGCTCCGTTGACCACCGCGCCTCCCGGATCGGTCACGGTGCCTGCAATAGATGCAGAAAACGTCTGCCGGAACAGATGCCGGTGAGCGCCAGCAGCGCCAATACACAGAATGCATTTTTCGACACGGACAAATGCATGACTACTTCCTTTAATTTGTGCCTAGACTTGCAAGGTCAGATGGCTTCAGACCGTGCGTATAGTCTTCGGATAGATACGAATGTGGATGGTATTCGCCAACAATCGAAACATCCGCCTTTGCAGGAATTGTTTTTTCGAGGCCCACTGTCCAGTAGGTTGCGTTCACCAACAGGCGGCGCAGTTCCTCACTCTCTAAATCGTCGGCCGCGCCCATCGTGGATGTAAATACACGCGCGCCGCGGTAGCTATTTGTCCAAGCGACCGGCATTTTCGGATCATTCAATTTGCCGGGTATGGGCGGATCATTTGGGCTTAATCCCGAGAGAACTTGCCCCAGCAAGAGCGGATAGCAGGTGGACGGCATAGGCAGACGTACCTCATATACTTCCGTTGGAACCCAAATCCCGCCATCGCGGATGCCACGGAGAATCGGGCTCTTGGCCGCTCCCGGCGCAAAAAACGCACGCGTGCTTTGCTTGCCATGTTGGCCGTGGTGTGCAACCCACGTTTCGCCGAGCACCTTCCGACCAAATCCGCCCTCCCAGCCGGGCGCCGTGCTGTTCCAAGAATATTTTTCGTATGTCTTGCTGGTCTTGAAGTCGAACGGATGAGTGCCAGTCCGAATCGCAATTATCGGGCGGCGCGATTCGATGTAGTCCACCAGCATTTTCATCTGTTCGTCCGGCAGATCGCGCCAGCGCATGAACAGAACCAGCAGGTCGGCTTTCTTTAGAACTTCGAGACCTGGTATATTGCGCTTGGCTCGCGGATCGATCGTGCCGTCCTGCGGGTTGATGGAAAACAGAACAGTGCATTTGAATCCGTGCCGGACGGCCAGAATCTTCGCAAGCTGCGGTAGGGCTTCTTCGGAATGGTATTCGGCATCGTCACCGGCCACCAGAACGACATACTTCCCATGCCCGGCACCCTGCTTACCTTCGTATGTGACACCCGCTGCTCCGGCCTGCAGAGCAAGGAGGAGCAATATGAGCAACGAGTACTTCAAAACGAGAACTACCCCACACGGGAGAGGATTCGTATCATATGTAATTCGAAACTGATATGAATGTCAAGATTGAATTCATCGCTTTTCATGAATTGTTTATGATGCTATCATCAGCGCTGCTCCTGCCTTTATGCGGGCCGGTACAGGCCCAGAGTGTCACAGCAGGCCAGCGGGAATTTCGCCAGACATGTGGCTTTTGCCATGGGCCTGATGGGCGCGGTGCAAGCGGGCCGGACCTCATTCGATCTTCGCTGGTGAGTCACGATGTAAACGGAAATCTCATCGGTCCAGTGGTCCGGAACGGTCGGCCCGAAAGAGGAATGCCGGCATTCCCGTTTTCCGATGACCAAATACGCGCTATCGCGGACTTTCTTCACGGGGAGGCCCGGCTCGCGTCTTCGGTTGCGCGAAGAGCACCAAGTGATTACCCGCTCGAAAAATTGTTGGTCGGGAACGCTGCTGCAGGAAAAACATATTTCAACGGAGAAGGAAAATGCGTGGAATGTCATTCCGTGACTGGAGACTTCGCACACATCGCGTCGAAGTACAAGCCAATCGACTTGCAGACACGCATCGCGTTTCCATCCGGTGCGAGTCCGAATGTCACGGTGACGGAGCCATCCGGGCAGGTCATTCGCGGCGTCGAAACCTATTCGGACGAGTTTCTGATTTCTGTTCGCGATCGTCACGGATGGGTGCGCACCTGGAATCGCAATGCCGTGAAAGTAGAGGTGCAGGATCCGCTTGCGGAGCATGTCGCACTTCTGACTAAATACACAGACGAAAACATTCATGACGTCTTTGCTTATCTGGAGACGTTGAAATGAGAAAGCGACTCGTTGCGGCGGCATTGAGCGCAACGCTATCACTTGAGGCGCAAGATCTCGATCCGGCTACGCTTCTTCAGCCAAGGCCTGACAGTTGGCCCACCTATAACGGAGATTATTCAGGCAAGCGCTTCAGTTCTCTTCGCCAAATCAACAAATCGAATGTTGAGATGCTGACTGTGGCATGGGCGTTCCAGCTAGATCTGCCTTCCGGACCAGGCTTAAAATCTACGCCCCTTCTTGTAAACGGGACGCTTTACTTCACCGCGCCAGATGACGTATGGGCTGTGGACGCGCGTTCCGCGCGGCAGATTTGGCACTATCGCTACCACGCCAACGATGGATTGCATATTGGACAGCGCGGTGTCGGAATGTACAAGGACCGGCTGTATTTTGAAACACCAGATGCGCACTTGCTTTGCCTGGACGCAAAAAGCGGAGACGTGCAGTGGGACGTTGAATTAGCAGACGTCAAGCTCGGCTATTGGGCCGCCACGGCTCCGCTGATCGTTCGCAATCATGTGATCGCCGGGGTTGCGGGTGATTTCAATGACCTGCATGGAAAGCTTGACTCGTTCGATCCCGAAACGGGCAAGCGGCAGTGGCAGTGGAGCGCACTTCCCAAACCCGCGGAACCAGGCTCGGAAACCTGGCCAAAGAACAGCGATGCGATTGAGCACGGCGGAGGGATGGCCTGGCTCACTGGCACGTACGATCCGGATCTCAACCTGCTGTATTGGGGAACCGGGAATCCCAATCCGGTGCTCTCAGGCGCTACTCGGCCGGGCGATAATCTCTTCACTTGCTCGATCGTCGCGCTCAACCCGGACACCGGAAAACTAGTTTGGCATTTTCAACCATCGCCGCACGATGTGCACGATTGGGACGCCGTTCAAACACCGGTCCTTGTCGACGCCGATTTTCAAGGAAAACGTCGCAAGCTCTTACTGCAAGCTTCTCGCAATGGATATTTCTTCGTTCTCGACCGCACCAACGGCAAAGCGCTGCTCTCCGTACCGTATGAAGAGATCAACTGGAGCTCCGGCGTAGACGCGATCGGCCGTCCAATTGCCAAACTCGAAAAGTATCCCAGCTCTGCGGGAACACTGGTAGAACCGGATGCTCTCGGCGCAACCAACTGGATGTCGCCGAGTTTCAATCCCGAAACTGGTCTGCTATACGTCAATTCGCACCGCTCCTTCAGCCTTTATTACAATTTGTCCTCCGGAAAGCCGGAGGGATTCGCCGGAAGAGACCTATCGGTTTGGGCACGGTCCGCCCTGAAAGCAATCGACTACCGGACGGGCAAAATTCGTTGGGAGCACGACCTCGGATTGGGTGGTGATTGGGCCGGAGTCCTGAGCACCGCTGGCGGCTTGGCTTTTACTGCCGACAATCACGGCAATATTCTTGGACTCGATGCCGCAAATGGTCATACGTTATGGCACGCCTACGGCGGCAGCGTGGTCCAAACTGCTCCCATTACGTATGAACTAGATGGCCGCCAATACATTCTGGTGGGCTCGAATCGTGTTCTCTATGCTTGGGCGCTACCGGAGTCTTTGGCAAAGAAAGCTTCAACCCGGTAACGAACCACATTGAGCAGCGTTTTCAGCCCGCTTTCGGCTTGTGTCCCCAATTCGCAGTGAAGGTCATGATACTGGTCCAATAGTGCGGATCCTGATAGCACCTGTAGAGCTCCTCCAGCATTTTTCCGTTACATGACCCGACTTCAGCAATAGCGGAGTTAACTCTTGCATCGTTTGAACCCAATACGTGGCCCAGCACGACCCACCGTTAAAATGCGCGGTGTGTCCTTCGCCCGAAACATTTTCCAGGCCAAGAGAATCCAGCCAGGCTGAAATTTTGCGGCCAATAAAATAATCGATAACCCGCTTCCGTGGACCAACGCAGCCAGCCGCTCCAGAATTCGCGTATTCCATCCGGCTCGGTTACTGTGCAAGGCAGCATGTCTGGCTCAATCGAAAGAAGCACACCGCCCGGTTTCAATGCCTCGACCATGCGCGCAAGGCCTTTCCGCGCAGGCGTGAGGTGATGAAGTAGAGCACGCGCAACGACGAGATCATAGGCGCCTTGCTCGATGGGGTCGTTAAGAAGATCGATCCGCCGCACTTCAAGACATGGCGTTTGCAGGTCCTTCATATAGCGAAGATCAATGTCGCTTGCCACTACATGACCGGTTGGCGCGACATATTCCACCAGAGTGCCGGATATCGATCCGTTACCACAGCCTAATTCCAGGCATTGCCAGCCACGACCTATTCCCAGTTGGTCGAAGTGACCGCGTTCAACGGGATCCAATAGCGCCGACATCAGATCCAGACGATTCCGTTCGCCCCTTAGTTGATGAGGCAAGACGTATTCACTCATAATTTCTGCCTTTCGCTGAACCCCTAAGCAGGCTGGTTCTTTTCACAACGATAAGGGCGCTTAGGATAGCGTAGCTTCGGCGCACAGGTTTGTTAGCCCGGCCCTCGTGTCGTAGTGACGCGCTCACCGCATTTATCGGCAATCATTTCACCGATAGGGATTGCCGACGTTGCGGCAGGAGAAGGTGCATTGCAGACGTGGAGCATGCGATCGGTCTGCACAAATAGAAAGTCATGAACTAATGTGCCATCGCGCAACACCGCTTGGGCACGAATTCCAGCCTTTTCCGGAAGCAGATCTTCTAATCTTAGAGACGGGCAATATTTTTGGCATTCTTTCAAATAGCCACGTTTTAGGAGGGAGTTTCGCATCTCGATCCAACCCGATTTCAGATTGCGGCCGATCGTTTTCCAAAATCCGGGAAACGCGGAATATTCGCGCACGTCCGCCAGATTGAACGAAAACTTCCGATAACCCTCGCGAGCGAATCCAAGCACTGCATTGGGCCCGACCGTGACGCCGCCATCGATCATTCGAGTCAGGTGAATGCCCAAGAACGGCAGGTCAGGGTCGGGAATGGGATAGATCAGATGCCGGACAATGCTGCTTTTGCTCTCCGGCAGCCGATAGTATTCACCCCGGAACGGAACAATCTGATGGTCAATCTTACATCCGGCTATCCTTGCCAAACGATCCGACTGCAATCCGGCGCATACAACGAGCTGTTTTGCGGTCCAGCATCGCTCTCCGGCGGCAACAAGGACATCGGTGGCACTCTCCCGGATCGAATCGACATGCACGCCGAATTCGATCCTTCCGCCTAAAGTTTGGATAACGCCGCCCATGGCCTCGGCGACCCGGCGATAGTCGACGATTCCGGTCGACCTGACAAAAAGCGCACCGGCCCCGCGGATATGGGGTTCGCGGCGCTTCAATTCTGCAACATCTATACGCTCTATGTCGATGTTGTTCTTTTTTGCCCTCTCGAATAGTGCGTTCATGCGCTCGAGTTCTAGAGCGTTCGTCGCCACAAGCATCTTGCCGCAGATTTCATACGGAATGTTGTGCTCCCGGCAGAAGCTTTTCGTGACTTGCGCTCCGCGGCGGCATAATTCCGCCTTGAGACTTCCCGGCGCATAATAGACTCCGGCGTGGATCACGCCGCTATTGTGGCTGGTCTGGTGCTGCGCCAGACTATTTTCTTTTTCGAGGAGGACAAGACTGCAGCCGGGCCGTCTTTTTAGCAATTCCATGGCCGTGGCAAGTCCAACGATGCCTCCGCCCACGACACAGTAATCAAAAATCAAAGGGATTCCTTCCGCTCTGCCAAGATCATTCCTCAACCTACACAGCCCTCTGTAAGCGCGCAACGTGAAATCGGCGCACGAAACATACCGTAGGCCTAGAACTTTCTAGGCCTATGTCGAAATTTTGACGGTGATCTAACCGGGAAGCCAACATTTTGATGAAGTCATTCCTCGTGGCCAAGCTCTACCGGAATGGATGCCGGGTAGGGTTGGCAGCACGAATGCACGCCGTTTTGTGGTTTCGGGACTGTCGCTCGGCACGTTTCCAGCCGCTAAGACTATGTATAACGCTCACGGCGTCCGTGTCGCCGCTTTAGCAGACCATCATGCCCGATAACGACACTAGCCAGATCCGGCTAAAGGGTATACAGAAGGCGGCCATCTTGTTGATCGCCTTAGGACCCAAAGATAGCGCCAGCATACTCAAGCACTTGCCCGATGATGACGCCGACCGGCTGACCAGGACGATTGCACGCTGCGATCAAATCACGCAAGAAAATGTCGAATACACGTTGGATGAATACATTCAATTTGTCACTTCGGAAAAG
>Ga0157374_10002416_pt1 | contig 15758 bp, 15 predicted proteins | sample M25metaG_FD_115308 | JGI IMG/M metagenome (GOLD analysis project Ga0157374, IMG submission 115308) | Miscanthus rhizosphere microbial communities from Kellogg Biological Station, Michigan, USA - M2-5 metaG | ecosystem: Host-associated > Plants > Roots > Rhizosphere > Soil | place: USA: Michigan...
AATTGCCTCCATTGATGTGCTGCGAACGCGGAGGCTTCGGTAAAGCAACGACGCGAGCGCTAGACACGACTTTGCCGGATATCGATCCGACCTAACGCGCGGACCGTAGCAGGGATCGGGCGCACGGCGCGGCGCTCGGATGGGCGTTTGGCCGTGTTGAGAGAACGAGGAGACCAGTCGATACCGTGATGGTGATGAGCCGATGGCGACGATTGACCTGCCGCGCAGGCCTGCTTTTGCTTGCCGTCTGGGCCATGGCGCCTGCCCTGCGGCCCGCCTCCGCGCCGGCGATGATCGGCCCTTCTGCCGACCAAAACCTCTCCCCGCGCCTGACCAGGCTAGCGAGGCCGGCAGTGCGCTTGGCCCCCGAGGCCGAGCAGGCCGACAAGCTGGGGCTTGCCGATGAAGGAGCCGGCAGCCTGCTTCGCAGGGGAAATCGAGTGCTCGTCTACGTGCGTTTCGAGCGGGGCGCTGCAGCCGGGCTCAAAGCGCTTCGTGGCGCCGGGGCCGAGATCGTCAGCCTCAACAGCAGCTACCAGACGGTCACCGTCGCCGCCAAGCCCGCCCAGCTGCGCAGCCTTGGCAGCGTGGCCCGGGTTGCCGGCGTCACCGAGGCGCTCGCGCCGGTCACCTTCGCGGGCCCGTGCCCGTCCGGTGAAGTCGTCTCCGAGGGCGATCAACAGCTGAAAGCGGCGCAGGCGCGCGAAACATTCTCCTTCGACGGCAGCGGGGTGAAGGTCGGCATCCTCTCCGACTCCTTCGACCAGGCCACCGAAGCGGCCGACGGAGGGCCTCTCGCGACGACGGCGCCGAAGGACATCGAAAGCGGCGATCTGCCCGGTCTCGGCGATCCCCCCGGTACCGGCGACAACCCCTGTGGCGACCTGACTGCGGTCGAAAACCTCGAAGACGACATCGGCGACTCCGTCGAAGAAGACACCGACGAGGGCAGGGCGATGGCGCAGATCGTCCACGACCTCGCCCCGAAAGCGGATATCGCTTTCGCTTCCGCCTTCAACGGCGAAGGCGCCTTCGCCAACAACATCAGGAAACTCGCCGACCCCCTCGTTGGCGCCAAGGTGATCGCCGACGATGTCTTCTACCTGGAAGAGCCCTTCTTCCAGGACGGTCCCGTCGCGGTCGCGGTCAATGAAGTCGTTGAAAGCGGCGCCACCTATTTCTCGGCCGCCGGCAACAACAGCCTGGTCGACGGGGAAGGGCACCAGATCGCTTCTTGGGAAACGCCGAAATTCAGAGACGCCGGCAGTTGTCCGCCCGCGATTGAGGAACTGGGAGCGACGAGTTGCCTTGACTTCGCCCCCGGCACCCAGACCGATCGTACTTTTGGGATCAAAGTCGCACGTGGGGCGACCTTGAAGGTCGACCTGCAGTGGGACGAACCCTGGCTCGGGGTGGAGACCGATCTCGACGCATTCCTGCTCAACTCAGGAGGCAACCTGATCGCCGCTGCCGGGGACAACAACGTCGACGAAAGTCAGAAGCCGCTCGAGGTGCTCCAGTGGAAGAACGAAAGTGGGTCTCAGCGGACTGTCCAGCTGGCGATCAACCACTTCTCGGGCGGTAGCCCGCGGCTCAAGTTCGGCCTAATCGGGAACGGCTCCGGCGTAACCGCCACGGAGTACCCGCAGTCGAGCGGCGAAGACGTGGTTGGCCCCACGGTGTTCGGCCACAGTGGCACCGCCACAGCGATCACCGTCGGCGCCGTGCCTTTCGACGGCGAACGTGCTGTGGAGAGGTATTCGTCGCGTGGGCCCGTGCGGCACGACTTCGGACCCGTTGAAGCGGGCAAAGCCGCCGACCCGCTCGAACCCGAAGAAATTCTCTCCAAGCCCGATGTCGCTGCCACCGACTGCGGCCTGACGACGTTCTTCGCGAGCTTCGAACCGGGGGAGGGTTGGCGTTTTTGCGGCACCTCCGCCGCCGCTCCCCATGCCGCCGCGGTGGCGGCGCTGATGCTGGGTGCGAACCCGTTGGCCACGCCGGCGGAAATCAAGGCCGCACTGCGTGAAAGCGCGGTCAAAGTCGGAGAAAGCGAAATCGATCCCTGCGCCGTGGGCGCCGGGTTGGTCGAAGCCGTGGGCGCGATCGAAGCTCTCTTGACGCCACCCTCGCTTACTCCACCCCTATGCACAACGCCGGCCTCTGAAGTGTCTGTCGAGCAAGCGCGCGCCCCTGGGGACTGGGGGACTGAATTCCCCTCCTCCCCTCCGACGGTCGTTCAATCTCAGCCGCCGGTCGGCCCGATTACGAGCGAACAGCGTCGTCCCCGCACCCTCCTTCGGCAGCACCCGCCCAAGCTGATCCGCACCCACGGGGCAAGCGCCCGGGTCGTCTTGCGTTTCGGGTCCGATCAGAGCGATGTCTCCTACTCCTGTCGGATCGACGGGGGCTTCTTCCGGCCCTGCCCCGAAAGGCTCGTGCGCCGGTTCGCCGTTGGCGCTCACTCAGTACGTGTCGTCGCGCGCGATGCAGCCGGCAACGCGGACCGCACGCCTGCCACCTTTCGCTTCACGGTCAAGCACGTCGTCGGCTGAGCCTTATTGCTCCGTCCTCGCCGTTCCTCGTCGCACCACCCAGTGGCCGCCCAGCAGTAGCGCCAGCAGGGCGGCGGCGGTACCGAGGACCAGCGGGTCGGTGAGGCTGAGACCTTCCAGGCGGGTGCCGAAGTAAACCGAGATCGCGGTGATCGGCAGGTAACCGACTGTCGTCGTCCAGAGATAGCGCCAAACCGGAACCCGAGCCGCCCCGGCGGCGTAACACATGAGGCTGAAGGGGAAGATCGGGACCAGCCGCACGGCGATCAGCAGCGTCGGCCCGCCGCGCTCGATCATCGCCTCGGCTCGCTCGAAGCGCTCGCCACCGAGCCAGCGCTCGAGCAGGGGGCGGGCCAGGGATCGCCCGATCGCGTAACAGAGCATCGCCGAGAGCAGCCAGGCCGTCATCGTCAGGGCGAGGGCCGGAAAGAAGCCGTAGGCGAAGCCGGCCGCCGCGTCGACGATCTCGGCCGGGTAGAAGACGATCGCGTGGAGCAGGGCCAGCGCGATGATCAGCAGGGGGCCGGCGATCCCGAGGCTGTTGAGCTGACTGCGCACCTCGGCGCTGTCGCCCTGGATCGCGGCAGCGGCAGCGTCTTGGAGAGCCGGCACCGCGAACACCATGCCGCCGAGTAGCGCGGCTCCGGCCAGAGTGATCGCGACTGCGGCTATCGACGGCCTCGGCGCCGCGCGGTCCTCCACCTGCGGAAGTATGGCCGGGGGCCGTTAGGACCGCAGCCGCTCGGCGAGGCCCGAGTGGCGGCCGCCGCTGTCGTCGCGCCCGACCGCCATGCCCAGCGCCCCGAGGTCGCCGATCAGCACGCAGCTGCTGCGGGCGCGGGTGATCGCGGTGTAGAGCAGGGGGCGGGTCAGCATGCGGGAGTGGGAGCGGTGGCAGACGCCGACGACGACCGGGACCTCGCAGCCCTGCGCCTTGTGGACCGAGATTGCGTAGGCGAGGCGCAGCGTCGCGGTCTCGCCGTAGGGGATGGTCAGCGACTCGCCCTCATCGGTGTCGACGAGGATCTCCTCTTCGTCGGGATCGTCGGCGCGGAGGAAGACGATCGAGCCGTTCATCAGCCCCAGCTCGTGCGAGTTGCGGGTCTGGATTAGGCGGTCGCCGACCCGGAAGCGGTCGCCGAGCGCCTGCTTGCCGCGCGGGTTGAGCCGCGCCTGCAGGCGCTCGTTGAGGGCGTCGATCCCGACCGCCCCGCGGTACATCGGGGCCAGCACCTGCACCTCGCGGATCGGGTCGACGCCGAAGCGGTTCGGCGCCCGCTCGGCGACGACCTCGACCACGGTCTCGAGCGCCCGCTCTGGGTTGGGCCGGTCGATGAAGAAGAAGTCGTGGTCCTGGTCCTCCGCGGGCTCCAGGTGCGGCGGTCTTCCCTGATTGATCTCGTGGGCGGCGGTGGTGATCATCGAGCGTGCCGCCTGGCGGAAGATCTGGGTGAGGCGGACCACCGGCGCGATCTCCGCGGCGATTAGATCCTCGAAGGGCTTGCCGGCTCCGATCGGGGGCAGTTGGTCGGCGTCGCCGACGAAGACGATGTGGGTCGACTCGGCGAGGCCGCCGAGCAGCATCTCGATCAGGCGCAGGTTCAGCATCGAGGACTCGTCGACGATCATCAGGTCCGCCGGCAGCGGGTGGCCCGGCTTGAAGGCGGGCTCGCGTCCGGGCATCCACTCGAGCATCCGGTGAATCGTCTGCGCCGTGTGCCCGGTTGCTTCCTCGAGCCGGCGCGCAGCGCGGCCGGTCGGCGCGCAGAGGGCGATCCGCAGGTTCGCGCCTTCGGCCTCCTCGACGATCGCCCGGGTGCAGGCGGTCTTGCCGACGCCCGGCCCGCCGGTCAGCACCGAGATCCGCGAGCCGAAGGCGCCGCGCACCGCCGACCACTGCTCATCGGTTAGTTCGGTGTTCTCGGCATCCCGCGGCGGCGTCTCGCCTGGGTCATGGTCGAGGTGGGGAGGGGCGACGGCGCGGACGGCCAGCATCCGCGCCACGGCGAGCTCGCTGGCGTGGGTGAGCTCGCGGTAGATGCGGCTCTCGTCGACGATCAGCCCGCGAGCCTCGCTCAGCACCTCGGGATCGGGGTTGAGCCCGAGCAGCTTCGCCGTGCGCTGCGTCAGCTCGGCCAGCGGCAGGTAGCTGTTGCCCTGCTGTTCGGCCTCGGTCAGGGCGTAGACGGCAGCGGCTTGAGCGCGTCGGGCCGACTCCGGCGGCACGTCGGCGGCGAGGGCGATCTTGTCGGCGCGGGCGAAGCCGACTCCGGCCACCTCGGTCAGCCGGTAGGGGTCCTCGTGCAGGATCGCCATCGAGCTGTCACCGAAGCGGGTGTGGATCGGCGCCGCCAGATGGGCCAGGCCGTGGGGCGCGAGCTGCACGTGCAGGTCACGAACGGCACGGCTCGCGTGCCAGGACTCGGTTGCATCCGCGGCCTGGTCGGCGCTGACGCCGCGCAGCGAGGCGAAGACCCCCTGCGGGTCGGCTGCGATCGCCCCCAGCACTCCCTCGCCGTGCTCGTCGACCAGCCGCTCGGCACGGGCGGGGCCGATGTGGCGCAGCGAGGTCAGGTAGGCGATCCGTCCCTCGCGGTCGGCGGGATCGAGCGGCAGCGCACCCTGTGCGCGCAGCTGGCGACCGTAGCGTGCGTGCGTCTGCCACTCGCCGCTCACTTCCGCCCGGTCGCCGACGCCGAGATGGGCAACCGGGCCGACCAAGGCGAAGCCCTCGCCCGACTCGGCGTCCTGGACCTCGAGCACCGCGTAGCCGTCGTCCTCGGCGCAGAAGATGACGCCGAGTACCTCGACCGTCGCCGAATGCCCGGGAGCGTCGGTGTCGAAGAGGGTCGTGGTGCCGTTCACACCCCAAAGCTAGCCTCTGCCCAAGATGAGCAAGCGGCAAAGTTTCGGACTATGCGACAGCTGTATTCACCAGCAGCTGATTCCCAACACCCGCGGGTCGGTCTTCTCGCTATGCCTGCGTTCGCGCACCGACCCGCGCTATCCCCGCTACCCGCGGGTTCCAGTCACCGTCTGCCCCGGCCACGCGCGCCGGGAAGGCGATCGAGGCTGAGCCCTCAGGCCGCCATCGGGTCCGGCTGACCCAGCTTCGAGATGTCAGGCGCCTCGTAGCTGCCGCCGGGGACACCGCCGATGATCAGCACGCGCAGCCCCTCCGCGCCCGGCCAGACCTTGCGCTTGACGCCGGGACCGACCCGGGCGATGTGATCTGAGTCCAGCGGAGAGCGCTCGCCCTCGATCTCGATTTCACCGCTGCCGCGGAGGGTTGCGTAGACCTCCTCCTGGCCGTCCTGCTCGTGGTCGTGCTCGGGGTAGCCGTCGTAGTTCGGCGGCAGGTCGATCACCTGCAAGCCGAAGGATTCGACGCCCAGCTCGGCGCGGGCGCGCTTGAAGGCGCCGCGGTAGACGGCCTCCATGTCATCGATCTTCTTCACCGCATGGCCTGCCATAGCTATTGCTTCCTCCTGAAGTAGTGGTCTCAAATTGGGTGCTCACCAGCCTAGTAGATGCACGAACGTTCGTGCTTTTATATATGCTTGGCCGATGGCCGTAACGACCGAGCGTGCCCCCCGCGAACCCGCGGGAAAAGGGGCCGAGACCCGGGCCGCGATCCTCGAGCGGGCCGTCGACCTCGCCTCGGTCGAGGGTCTGGAGGGGCTGACGATCGGCCGTCTCGCCACCCAGCTCGGGATGAGTAAGAGCGGCCTCTTCGCCCATTTCGGCTCCAAGCGGGAGCTTCAGCTGGCGACGGTCGGCGCCGCCGCGCAGCGCTTCTGGGTTGCGGTGATCGAGCCGGCGCTGAGCGCCGAGGAGGGCCTTCCGCGCCTGCGCGCGCTGGCTCACTCCAGCCTTGCCTACCTGGACAACGGCACCTTTTCAGGCGGTTGCTTTTGGGCCGCGACCTCGGCCGAGTACGACGACCGGCCGGGGCCGGTGCGCGATGCGATTTCCGCGGGCCTGGACACCTGGCTCGGCGAGCTTGCCCGCCAGGCGAAAATCGCTGGCTCGGCGGAGCCGGATCGCTTCGCTTTCGAGCTCTACGCGATCGCCAGCGGAGCCAACTCGCGCTTCCGGCTCAGCGGCGAGCGCGCCGTCTTCGGCTACGCCCGCGCCGCGATCGACCGGCTGCTCGGCGAATTGCCCAGATGATCTAGGGCAACCCAGCGAGCGCCGCTGCTTCCGCAGACCCCGGCGCTCACACCTCAGTCGAGCAGGCCGACCTGGCGCAGGATCGATACCGAGTCCGAGTAGACGTCCTTGCGCTTGATCAAGCCGTCCTCGAAGGGGATCACGTCGACTCCATCCCAGCTGACGGTCTCTCCCGAAGGCGGCGCCTCGAGGTCCCCGCGGCGCAGCGTGTTGGAGTGGGTGGCGGTCGCCGTCCACTCCTGGGTGACGACGCCCTCGCGCACGTAGAGGCGCCGCGTCTCGAACCTCATGTCGGGCCAGGACCCGAAGATCTTGGCGATGTGACCGCGCACCTCCTCACCGCTCGCCGTCTCCCCGGCGGTGTGGTTGGCGAAGACCATGTCGGGCGCGTGCATCGCCACGATCGCATCGAGGTCCTGCGAATTCCAGGCGTCGTTGTAGCGGCCGATCGCCACGGTCAGCGCCTCGATCCCGTCGCGCTCGTCCACGAGGGGACTGTACCCCGAGATCGAGCCACGCAGAAGTCGTGACGCTTTGCGCGCCACGCGCGCGTCTGTGATGTCTAGCGTCCCCGGCATGACAACGCGAAAGGTTGACATCAGATGACAACAGCAATATCATCACGCATCATGCCCCGTACAACTCTCGATCTCGACGCGACCGTGCTTGCCGAGCTGCGTCGCCGCGCCGCAGCCGAAGCCAAGAGCATGGGCCAGGTGGCCTCAGAGCGGCTGGCGCACAGCCTGCGCGACGACGCCCCGGTAGCGGCACAGCCCTTGAACTGGGCGACGAAGGACATGGGGCGGTTCAAGATCGACCTCGAGGACAAGGACGCGGTTTGGCGCCTTCTCGACAGCGAGGAACTTCGAAGGGGCGCGGGATGAGTGTGGCGATAGACACCAACGTTTTGCTCTACGCCGCCAATTCGCAAAGCGAATCCTTCGAGACGGCCCATGCTCTGGTTCAGCGGCTCGGTCGTGGACCCGAGCTTCTCTATGTCTTTTGGCCCGTGGCCATGGGCTTTCTGCGGCTTTCGACAAATCCCGCGGTTGCCGACCGCCCGTTCACTCCGGTGGAAGCTTTGTCTTCGCTGGGCGATCTGATCGAACGCGACCACGTTCGAACTCCCGGGGAGGCACCGAACTTTTTTGCCTTCTTCCGGGACGCAACCTCTGCCTCGATGCGGGGCGGCGACGTCACCGACGCCCATATCGCGGCCTTGATGCGCCAGCACGGCGTCGGCACCATCTATACCCGCGACCGCGACTTCCGCCGCTTCGACGGAATCAGGGTCGAAGACCCGTTCGCTGACTGAGGAGGCAGGAATGGACATCGCCATTGGATTGCCGAATGCCGTATCCGGCGCTACGGGCACGCAGCTGGTCGAGTGGGCGCGGCATGCCGATGCTCGCGGGTTTTCGAGCCTCGGGACGATCGACCGCATCGTCTACGACAACTACGAGCCGCTGGTCGCGCTTGCCGCCGCCGCGGCCGTTACCGAGCGGATCGGGCTCTGCACGTCCGTCCTGCTGATCGTCGGCGGTCATGCGGACGCCTCCTTCGCCCGGGCCGCGCGCTTCGCCGACGGGTGGATCGCCGCCGGCTCCGGGCCGGAGCAGTTCGCCGAGGGTGCCGACAAGGCGAAGGCGGCTTGGTCGGAGGCAGGTCGGGACGGCGAGCCCCGGACTGCGGCGCTCGCTTACTTCTCCTTGGGCGATCGCGCGGAGGAGGATGCGCGCGCCTACCTCACCGATTACTACGCCTGGCTCGGCGAGGAAATTGCCGAATTTCTCGTCGCCGGCGCCGCCAAGGATGCTGAGACTGTTAAGCGATACGTCGCGACCTATGAGGAGGCCGGCTGCGACGAGCCGATCCTTTGCCCCTCCTCCGCGGATTCGGAGCAGGTTGACCTGCTCGCCGATGCGGTCGGTCTCTGAGCGCCGCGACGGGGATCGCGCCGGACGATGGCCGACGACCTGCCAATCCTCCTCTTCGCCACGCCCGCGGATCTGGAGCAGTGGCTCGAGCAGAATCACGCCGGCTCATCCGGGTTCTGGCTGAAGATCGCCAAGAAAGGCTCTGGTATCGAGAGCGTCAACTACGCGCAGGCGCTGGAGCTGGCGCTCTGCTTCGGCTGGATCGACAGCCAGAAGCGCGGCTTCGACGAGCGGTTCTTCCTGCAGCGCTTCACGCCGCGGCGCCCGCGGGGCAAGTGGTCGCTGATCAACCGCGAGAAGGCGGAGGCTCTGATCGCCTCCGGCGCGATGCGCCCCCTCGGCCTAGCTGAGGTCGAGGCGGCCAAAGCCGACGGTCGCTGGGAGGCGGCCTATGCCGGCCAGCGGACGGCCAAGGTTCCCGAGGACCTCCAGCGCGAGCTCGACCGCAGCGAGACCGCGCGCGAGTTCTTCGCGACCCTCGACAGCGCCAACCGTTACGCGATCCTCTACCGCCTTCAGGAGGCGAAAAAACCCGAGACGAGGCAGCGAAGACTGCGAAAGTTTGTCGCGATGCTGGAGCGGGGCGAGAAGATCCATGGCTGAGGGCTCGCCGCCTGCTTCCGCCCTGCCCGCCTTTAGGCGCCAGGCTCGTTCACTATCGCTGCAAAGGCCGAACGCGCGGCCTGCAGGCCGATGCCAGCCCGCTCGAAGTAACCGTAGGTCCCTTCATCGAGTAGCTCCCGCGCCGCTTCGACAGCCGCACCGAGCGCCGCGTAAGCAAAGGCGCCGCCGACCGATACGCGCCGCACTCCGATGGCCTCCAGATCGCCGACCGATGGGGCGCCGGGGCGGCCGAGAACGTTGACCGGCCGATCGACGGAGGTGACGAGTTGGCGGATGTCCTCGAGTCGGCTGAGGCCGGGCGCGTAGAGAACGTCGGCGCCCGCCTCCTGGTAGGCCTGCAGGCGGGCGATCGTGTCGGCGAGGTCGGCGACGCCGTACAGGTGGTTCTCGGCTCGGGCGGTGAGGACCAATCGCGACGTTCCGCCATGTGCCACCTCGGCCGCCGCCGCGATCCGTTCACTGGCGACGCCGATGTCATAAAGCCTTTCCTCGCTTCTCGTGTAGTCCTCGATGGAGGCCCCGGCCAGGCCAGCGTCGAGCGCGAGCCGCATCGTCTCGGCGACCCCCGCCGCATCGTCGGCGAAGCCGTTCTCGAGATCGGCGGAGACCGGTAGGTCGGTTGCCTCGACGATCGCGGCAGCGCTGGCGAGCGCCTCGTCGCGCGTCATCGACCCGTCGAGCCGGCCCAGAGTCGCCGCCGCGCCGCTGCTCGTCGTCGCCAGCGCCTTGAAGCCGAGTGAAGCGAGCAACTTCGCTGTTCCCCGATCCCACGGGTTGGGGATCAGCAACAGCTCCGGGCCCTCGTGCAGAGCCTTGAACCTCTCGGCTCGGTCGGCTTGGTCGACCATCGGCCTCGAATCTACTCGCTCCAAGTGGCCCTCCGGCGCCCGTACACTCGGCCTATGGATCGCGCCCTGCTCGAGAGCACGCTCGCCGACGCCGGCCAGCCCGGCTACCGCGCCGCCCAGGTATGGGATTGGGTGGCGCGCGGAGCGGGGTCCTACGAGGAGATGACCAACCTGCCGGCGGCCCTGCGCGAGCGCCTGGCCGCGGCGGTGCCGCTCTCCACGCTCGCCCTCCAAACCGAGGCGCACTCCGATGACGGCACGGTCAAGGCACTGTTCAACACCGCCGACGGGCGCCCGATCGAGGCGGTGCTGATGCGCTTCCGCGATGGCCGCCGTTCGGTCTGCCTCTCCTCGCAGTCGGGCTGTCCGCTGACCTGCTCCTTCTGCGCCACCGGCAAGATGAAGTTCGGCCGTAACCTCAGCGCCGACGAGATCCTCGACCAGGCTCTGCACTTCCGCCGCGGCGAAGCGATCGACCACGTCGTCTTCATGGGGATGGGGGAGCCGACGATGAACCTCGACGCGGTCCTTGCCGCTTGCGAGCGGCTGCCCGAGCTCGGCGTCACCCACCGGCGCACGGCGATCTCGACAGTCGGTTGGGTTCCCGGCATCGACGCCCTCACGGAGTGCGAGATGCCGGTCAGCCTGGCGCTCTCACTGCACGCCCCCAACGACGGCTTGCGCTCACAGCTGATGCCGGTCAACGACCGCTACCCGCTGGCCGAGGTACTGGCCGCCTGCGAGCGCTACCGGGCCCGCCGTCGGCGCAAGGTCTTCGTCGAGTACGTGATGCTGGACGGCGTTAACGACCGTCCCGAGCACGCCCGCCAGCTCGCCGCCCTGCTCGACTCGCGCGTCTACAAGGTCAACCTGATCCCCTACAACCCGACCGGCTCCTATGACGGCTCGCCGCCGGAGCAGATCGAGCGCTTCCGCGCGATCCTCGCCGAGCACCGTCTCACCGCCACCGTGCGCCTCACCCGTGGCCGCGACATCGACGCCGCCTGCGGCCAGCTCGCCGCCAACGCCAGCGCTCCACGAACTGCATCAAATTCTCATCCTGCTAGATAGGGAATTTGATGCAGTTCGGTTGTTTGGCTAGTCAGCCAATTACTATGCGGCCGATGCCGACGGAGACCTCCTCGCGGCGAGTGCCGCCGCCAAAGCAGCTCAGCGCCAACCCCGTGGTGCGCGTCCTCGACGACGTTTGGGCGGAGACAAAAGTTCGCCGTCGCGGTACTTACCCGCCCGGGCCGCAAAGCTTCAGCTTCGGCCGCACCCTGCAAGCGGCGCGCGACCCGTTGCCGATGCTGCTCGCCCTATACGAGGAGCACGGGCCGATCTTCAGCGCCCGCCTCCTCCACAGCCCGGTGATCTTCATGCTCGGTCCCGAGGCAAACCACTTCATCACCGTCGCCCATCCGGAGAACTTCCATTGGCGCGAGTCGAGTTTCGGCGACCTGATCCCGCTGCTTGGCGACGGCCTGCTGACGATCGACGACGCCTACCATGACCGCGCCCGCGAGATCATGATGCCTGCCTTCCACCGCGAGCAGGTGGCGGCGTCGGTGGCGGCGATGGTGGCGGAGGCAACGCCGGCTATCGACCGTTTGCGGCCGGGCCAGGTCGTCGATATCTACGAGTGGATGCGGGGGGTCGCGATGCGGATCGCGATGCGGGCGCTGCTCGGCCTCGACCCCGACGAGGCCGGCAAGGGAGCTGCCGCGGCCGAGCATTTCGAGCGGGCGCTCGGCTTCTACGGGACCGACTTCCACCTGCGCCTGCTGCGCGGGCCCGGTTCGCCCTGGTCGAAGATGGTGCGCTCCCGCGCCGTCCTCGATGAGATCGTCTATGGCGAGATCGCCCAGCGCCGCGGCCAGCCCGATCCAGAGAAAATGGACATCCTCAGCCTCCTGGTCGGCGTGCGCGACGAGGCAGGGGAGGGCTTCGCCGACAAGGAGATTCGCGACCAGGTGATGACCCTGATGTTCGCCGGCCACGACACCTCGACCTCGACCCTGACCTTCATGATGCACGAGCTGGCCCGTCACCCCGATGTGGTCGCCAAGCTCTGCGAGGAGCAGGACCGGGTGCTCGGCGGCGACGTCCCCGACATCGACCGCTTGGAGCGCGAGATGCCCTACCTCGAGATGGTCCTCGACGAGGTCCTGCGGCTCTACCCGCCGGCCTGGATCGGCCCCCGCCGTGCGGTCCGCGACTTCGAATTCAACGGCCACCGCGTCGCCCGCGGCGCCTACGTCAACTACTGCTCCTGGGCCAGCCACCGCCTGCCCGAGGTCTTCCCCGAGCCCGAGGCCTTCATCCCCGAGCGCTTCAGCCGCGAGCGCAAGGCGGCGCTGCCGCGCGGCGCCTACGTCCCCTTCGGCGGCGGTCGGCGGATCTGCATCGGCAAGCGCTTCGGCCAGATCGAGGTGAAGCTGGTGGCGACGATGCTGCTGCAGCGGCTGCGCCTCGACGCGATGCCGGGCCGCTCGATGACCGTGCGCCAGATGCCGACGCTCTCGCCCCGCGGCGGCCTCGATATGCGGGTGCTGCCGCGCCAGTAGTCTCGCGCCCAGGATGCGGGCGCTTGTCATCTCCGACACCCACTTCGGCGCTTGGACGGGGCGGGACCTGCTGCGCGAGGAGTTCTTCCTCGAACGGCTGGCGCCGCGGCTGGAGGGCATCGACGAGCTGATCTTCCTCGGCGACCTCTTCGATTTTCTCTTCGGCTCGGTCGGCGAGGCGGTTGATGCGTCCGATGGTCTGCTGGGCCTGATCGCCGAGAACCTGACCGGCAAGCGACTGGTCTTTCTCGCCGGCAATCACGATCACCACCTCGTCCACCGCGACGCCGAGAACCGGCTCGAGGCACAGCTCGCCGCCGGCAGGTCACCGCTGATTACCGGCGAGCCGGCCGGCTCGGCCGCTCCCGGACCCGGTTACTTCCGCTCCTTCCTCGCCCGGCGCCTGCCTGGGGTGGAGATCGAGATCGCCTACCCGACCTACGACTTCGCCGGTGTGCTCTGCACCCACGGGCACTACCTCGACCCGCATGCCCGCCTCGCCGGCTCGCGCGGCGACCGCCTGCTGACCCGCGTCCTCTGGGGTATCGCGACCGGCGGGCCGGAGCAGCCGAAGACGCTCGAGGACTACGAGTCGACGATCACCCTGCTCACCGAGTGGCTCTACATCGCCGCCCAGATGCCGCACGGCACCCATGCCCAGCAGAACGTCTTTCGCGCGGTCCAGCGTGCCGGGCGCGTCGCCTCGGCAGCTGCCCTGCCGCTGCGCGGGGCGAAGCGGCTCGCGGCCGGGCTGCGCGACCGCGGCGTCGGCGCCGGGGAGGTCGACGGCGACCTGCCCAGCGCCGAGCACTTCGACTCCGTCGTCCGCGCCGAGGCCGCGCGGCAGCGCCGCGAGCAGCCGGCGCCCGATGCGGTCTGGGCCCCCCGCCCCGCCTACCCGGCGGCCTCGGTGATCTCGCCCAGCGACCCCTCCGAGCACGCGCTCGAGGCATTTGCGCAGGTGGTCGGCAACCTCGGCTGGGACCGCGAGGCCGACAAGATCGTCTTCGCCCACACTCACCAACCGCTCGCCTGTGTCCAGTCCAGCAAGGACTCGCGCACCCGCTACTGGAACACCGGTTCCTGGATCTACGAGCCCGACCTCGGCTCCCGTCAGGCCTATGCCCGCTACCTGCGCCACGCCTGGCCGGGCACCGCGATCGTGATCGACGACGAAGAACCCGAGCCGCGCCTGGTCGAGCTGCTCGCCGATCTCAACCCGCTCGCCGGTGGTAAGGGGATGGCCAACCCGGGTTGAGCGCGATTCTCTGCGGGTACGGGTCTGACAAACCAGACTCCAAGGAGGGACGATGCGCAATCTGTCAATTCCGCTGCGGCGCGGGGCACTGCTCGCCCTCGCCGTCCTGTTCGCGGCGGCCGGCGTCAGCGCGGCCGCGGTCGCTGCCGGCGGCGTGGCCAACAGCTCGAAGGCGGGCAAGGTCAAGGTCAAGTGCCCGACCAAGGTCCTCAGTGGCAAGAAGGTCACCTGCAAGGTCTTCGGTCATCTGCCGGCCGGGCCTCAGGGTCCCGCGGGCCCCAAGGGGGCAAAAGGGGCGAAGGGCGACAAAGGCCAGAAGGGCGACAAAGGCGACAAAGGTGCAACGGGCGCCGCGGGCGTATCCGGCTACGAGGTCGTCAACCAGACCTTCAAAGAAGTCTTCATCGAAAACAGCGGCAGCCCGCGCGGCCTCAGCGAAGTAAAGACGGTCGCCTGCCCAGCGGGCAAGCGGGTGATCGGCGGCGGAACCGACCTAGGCACCAACGCCGCCCAAAACGGCCAGCAGCGCCAGGTCACCGTCTCCCTAAGCGGACCCAACGGAACCGGAACCGGCTGGTCAGCCCAGCTATTCAACAACTCAACGACGATCGACACCTCAATCGACCTGCGCGTCTACGCAATCTGCGCAACCGTCTGAACTAGAAAGCCAAGCGAGAAGGAAGATCCCGGCGGGGGTGGAGCGTCTTGTACTTTTTCGGCGCCAACCTCAAGGCGCCAGCAGGCTCCGCCCCACCGAAAAAGTTAAGCGGAACCCCCGCCGGGATCTTCCCCACCGAGCGCTACTTGATGAAGAGCATCTCCTCGTACTTAGGCAGCGGCCAGAGGTCGTCGGCGACGACCTTCTCCAGCTTGTCGGCCGCCTCGCGCACCGCACCGCTCTTGGCCAGCTGCTCGTCGCGGGCGAAGAGCGCCAGATCGAGGCCCTCGAGCTCGGTCGGCTCGGCGTTGGCCTTCTCAAGCGCGTCGAGCGCCGTCACCAGCTCGTCGACCAGGCCGCGCACGCCCGGCTCCAAGGAGGAGACGCCGGCGTCGCTGATCAGCGCAAGGTGGCGCAGGGCAGCCGGCAGCAGCATCGTCTTGGCGATCGAGAACGTCGTCTCGGCCTCGATGTTTGCGCGCAGCGCGTACTGCTCGATCCAGACCTCGAAGCGGGACTCCAGCTCCCTTTTTGACAGCACGCTGTATTTCTCGAAGGCCTCAACCGAATCGTCGGCCAGTACCTCGAGCAGCGCGTCCGGCGTCGTTTTCAGGTTCTTCAGACCGCGCCGCTCCGCCTCGGCGTGCCACTCATCGGAGTAGTTGTCGCCGCTGAAGCAGATCTGCTTGCTGGCGACGTAGGTCTCCTTGACCACCTCGATCGCGGCCTCGGCCGCGTCCATGCCGCCGCCGATCTTCGCCTCGAGCTTGCCGGACATATCGTCGATCGCCTCGGCGACGATCGTGTTGAGCACGGTGTTGGGGAAGGCCAGCGACATGCTCGACCCCAGCGCCCGGAACTCGAACTTGTTGCCGGTGAAGGCGAATGGCGAGGTGCGGTTGCGGTCGCCGCCGTCCTTGGGCAGCGGCGGCAGCACCGTCGCCCCGAGGTCGAGGAAGGAGGCGGGGGTGTGGGGATCGCCTTCGCCGGTCGCGATCGCCTCGAAGACCTTGTCCAGTTCGGCGCCGAGGAAGATCGAGATGATCGCCGGCGGCGCCTCGTTGGCGCCGAGGCGGTGGTCCTGGCCGATGTCGGCGGCCGAGGCGCGCAGCAGCCCCTGGTGCTTGTTGACGGCCTG
>Ga0157374_10002417_pt1 | contig 15756 bp, 13 predicted proteins | sample M25metaG_FD_115308 | JGI IMG/M metagenome (GOLD analysis project Ga0157374, IMG submission 115308) | Miscanthus rhizosphere microbial communities from Kellogg Biological Station, Michigan, USA - M2-5 metaG | ecosystem: Host-associated > Plants > Roots > Rhizosphere > Soil | place: USA: Michigan...
AGGCCATACTGCTTGCAGAGTGCGCTGATTTCCGGGAGAGGATCGACCGTACCGGTGCTGACCGATCCCGCGGTTCCCACAACCAGAAATGGCACATCTCCCGCCGCCCTATCCGCCTCGATTTGGCCGCGTAAGGCCTGGACATCCATCCGCAGTTTGGAATCGGTGGCAATCCACCGGATCGATTCCGTGCCGATGCCCCCAAGGTCCGTGGCCTTTTGAATCCATGTGTGCGTTTCGCTCGAACAGTACGCGCGAAGCCTGCGTCCCGAATTTTCACAAACGCCGTGCTTGCGTATATCCCAGCCTGCCTTGGCGGTTCGCGCGGCTAAGAAGCAGATGAAGTTGGCCATATTGCCGCCGCTGACCAGCAGCCCGCCACAATTGGCGGGGTAGCCAATGAGCTCTGCGATCCACCTGACAGTCTGAGACTCGACCTCGGTGGCGGCGGGTGAGAGTGTCCACGCGCCAACATTCGGGTTCAACGCGGTCGCGAGGAAGTCGCCGAGAATACCGATCGGGGCGGGCGGCGCGGTGATGTATCCGAAGAAGCGCGGGTGTCCGTTGAATAGCGAGTGAGCGAATAGCAACTCTGCCGTCTTTTCCAGCAGCGGGCCGGGATCCGTCCCTGTTTCCGGGAGCGGCCCTGTGAGATCAAGTGCGTCGCGCACGACTGACGGGGATTCATCACGCGTCACCGGACCAAGCGGCAACGATTCCAGGAATCCCGCGAGCTGATCCACGAGTCGATGTCCCAGCTTACGAAACATTGCTGCGTCCATGGCGATCGGCGCATGCCGGCCGGAATTGCTATCCACGAATGACTCCCTTCCTTCCGATTCCTTAGTCACGTATTTATTCCTTCTAAGAGATCTGTCTCGGATACTCTCCCGCCACTAACCGTACTGAATACCCGATAAAACGATTGCCGTCCCCACAGGGCTTCGTGATCCTCTGGCGACAAGTCCTTCAAGCGCTCGTACGCGGTCACCTGTGATTGGTGGCAGCAGACTGCCCGCCACACTGTCGACCAAACGCTGCGTGTATCAATCACAGTGGTTATCGCCCAGTCTGGCCACGGCACTGCCTGCCGTTCGATGCCATCAACCGTCGAGACCAATCTCCGGAAAGCCGATTGGTAAGCCTTCCAGGTCGATTCCGGCCAGGCGATGTAGTAAAGCTTCGACACCACATGGGATCGCTTAGCCTCAGTCTCATCGCACCGATACGTGGGGTCGGCGGCGGCAACGATGGCAGCTGTGGTGAACTGGGAGATCGCAATGTGATCAGGGTGCCCGTAAGCACCGTCGGGTCCGAAAGTGACCACTACGTCGGGCTGGGCCCGTCTTATGTGTCTCGCAATGGTGTTGACCGCCTCTCGGGGAGACGCTTGGTCGAGTTGTTGATCGGAATAGCCCAGGATTGAAACTTCGCGCACACCCAAGGCCGAGGCGGCGCCGCGCAATTCGCTCTCCCGAATGTTCGCTAGCGCCAAACGGCCGGGATGCTGAGGATCGCCCAGCCGATACCCTCGAAAACGGCCACTATCACCACGAGTGGCAGTGATCAGAAAGACATCAACACCTGCAGATGCGTATTTTGCAAGCGTGCCGCCGACTCCCAGGGATTCGTCATCGGGGTGCGCGAGCACGGCCATTAACCTTGGGGTTCGCATGAGTTTCTGTGTTTCGTTCGGGCGAATTCGCTACGGGACCAATTCGCGCCGGAGTCTAAAGCAAACGCTCGTCGATGACCAGTGAGTGCCACCGGTGAAAATCACCGGCCCAAAGCTATTCGGATACGCGCCAAGTGGTGCCAACTGTGCCGTAATGCGTGGTCCTCAACGACGAACTGTGCGGTGACAGGTGCGCCGAAACTCAGCGAAAAGGGGGCTGCGCGATCCAATTCTTCGTCCGTGAACTCGCGTACTGCATTGGCTGCCTCGCGACTGTTGCGACGTAAGAGTTCGAGCGTTGTGGCCTTCGTTTCCCGAGCATGCTGCTCAGCATGGTTGGCGTTCAGCTCGGCGACGACATCCCAGGTGACGTCTGCAACGGCCTTCCCGCTGGCGATTGCTCGTGCGACATCAATCTCAATCGGGTACATGCTGGCAACATGGTGGATGATTAGGCCAACTGAACGACGGTCGGTAGCCGATACCGGCACGTGCCATTCCTTTTCCGAGAGTCCTTCAGCGAAGGCCGCCAAGAGGGTAGCGCCTTCCTCGATGCGATCAGCCAACAAGGAAGAACGACCATCAACGGGGCCTCTCATTGCGGTAGTGGCGGTGGTCTGTGATGACATATTTCATTTCCTTTCTGCTTAAATTAGGTTCGAGTAGCCATTCAGTTTTGGCTACGTCGATGGAGCCAGTATGCGGCAAAATTGGTGTCGCTACTTATCTCAGCGTCCGGCTTCCTTGCTCGCCTGGTGGACAATCCTGCGCCGCTACAGCTGAGTAGCCATGCGGCCCAATATCGATAAGCGGCAGGGAACGGGGCTCATGGTTACGCGATCAGATGCCGTAACTTTTCCCCTTTTGGCCAGGTAATAGAGAACCGGGACTGCGACTCTTGACAGAGCCGTAGAGGCTACTTCTCCGGCCACCAGGGAGAGGGCCAAGCCCTGAAAAATCGGATCGAACAGGATGACACTTGCTCCCACCACGACTGCAGCCGCTGTCAGCAACATGGGACGGAAACGCACCGCGCCCGCGTCGACGACGGCATCCTCCAACGACATACCCTGCGAACGGCGTAATTCGATGAAGTCGACTAGAATGACCGCGTTGCGCACGACAATTCCGGCGCCTGCGATGAAGCCGATCATGGAGGTCGCGGTGAAGAATGCCCCGGTCATCGCGTGGGCCGGGAGAATGCCGACCAGGGTTAACGGAATGGGCGCCATGATGACGAGTGGCGTGATGAATGAGCGGAACCAACCCACGACCATCACATAGATCAGGACAAGCACCGCAGCGAATGCCAATCCCAAATCACGGAAGACTTCGACCGTGATGTGCCACTCACCATCCCATTTCATGGAGAAACGGTCGCTGCGCTCGGGCATGCTGGTGCCTTTGTACTGCTTCACGGAATAGCCGTCGGGCAGCTTAAGCTTGTCAATCGCGTCGCTCATCTTCATGATCGCGTAGACTGGGCTTTCTTCTTCTCCCGCGACATTCCCGGTCACGTAAACCACCGGCTGCAGGTTCTTACGATACAAGCTGGTATCGGTTGTAGTTTGGTGGAGGGTCGTTACTTCTTGCAAAGCAATCTGTCCTCCGAATGGGGTGGCCAGCTTCAGGTTGCCAAGCTGGTCGATGGCCGAACGGTCCGGACGTGCCAACCGCACCTCGATGGGGATGTCTTCGCGCGAATGGGAGTCATGTAGCAAGCCGGCATTGGCGCCTCCGAGACCTATTTGCAGGGTGCGCGTAACCTCAGCGGGCGAGATCCCGTGCAACGCTGCCTTCGCCAGGTCCACTTGCATGTCGTATTTGGTTTGCGGATCTTCGACATACCAGTCCACATCCACTACGCCCGAGGTCTGCTGAAAGACCTTCTTGATCTGAGCGGCCAACTCGATCTGGCCTTTATAGTCGGGCCCATACACTTCCGCGACCAGAGTCTGCAATACGGGTGGACCTGGCGGAACCTCGGCAATCTTAATGCGGGCACCAAAGGGATCGGCAATCTTATCCAACTCCGGCCGCAATCGTCGTGCGATGTCGTGGCTTTGTGCACTGCGGTTGTGCCGCGAGAGCAGATTCACCTGAATGTCGGCTTGATTGGGCTGATTGCGTAAGTAGTAATGGCGCACAAGGCCGTTGAAGTTATAAGGACCGGATGTCCCCGCATAGATCTGATAATTCATAACCTCAGGCTGTGTGCCCAAATATTGCCCCAGCTTCTGAGCCAGGTTCGTTGTCCGTTCGAGCGGCGTGCCGTCCGGCATGTCAACAATGACCTGAAACTCGCTCTTGTTGTCGAACGGCAGCATCTTGAGGCGTACCCACTTCAAAGGAACCAACGCGATCGCAGCGAGCAGCAAGATCCCGACACCACCAAGAAACATCCAGCGGCGACACTCATTGAGAATCAGCGGATTCATCATCCGGCGATACAGACGGGTGGTCCATCCTTCGGTCGGTTGCCCTGAATGGCCGCCAATTCCTCTGTGGCCAATTCCTCTGTGCCTTGTTAGTAGTCTTGATGCCGCCCACGGCAGGACGATGAAGGCCACGAGAAGCGAAAACAACATTGCAGCCGACGCCCCCACAGGAATCGGTCGCATGTATGGGCCCGCCAGCCCGCGCACGAAGGCATTGGGCAAGACAGCGCAGATCACAGCAAAGGTAGCAAGAATCGTCGGGGTCCCAACCTCGTCGACCGCCTCAACCACGATTTCCATGACCGATCGTGCTCGGTTTTCCGGCAACCTTAAGTGTCGGGCAATGTTCTCGACCACAACGATGGCATCGTCCACCAGGATGCCGATTGAAAAGATCAGCGCGAACAATGTGACCCGGTTCAGTGTGTAACCAGACAGATAGAAAACGCCAAGGGTGAGGGCCAACGTGACCGGCACAGCCAACAGAACCACCCCCGATTCACGCCAACCTAGCGCCAGCGCAATCAGCAACGTGACCGATAGGGTTGCGATCAATAGGTGCTTGAGGAGTTCGTCGGATTTTTCTTTTGCCGTTTCTCCGTAGTTGCGCGTGACCGTAACCTTGAGGTCGTTTGGAAGCAGGTAACCACGCAACGCATTCATATTGTCCAGGACGCGTCTGGAAATATCGGTGGCGTTGGTATCTTTGCGCTTGGAGAACGTGATGGTCACCGCGGGATACTCAGCGCCCGGCTTCTGTTCTGCTCCCCCGCGAGCATTCGCAAACAAAACGTAAGTGTCCGGCTCTGCTGGACCGTCTTGGAGTTTCTCGGCTACATCACGCAGATAGACGGGATGCCCGGCGTGAACTCCGACCACGACCTGATGCAGATCTTCAAGACTCGTAAAAAAAGTGCCCGCCTCGACCTGAAACTGCCGGTTGTCCCGTGCAAAACTCCCGGCTTGGCCGCGGATATTCGCGTTCTGGAGTTGGGCCACGATCGCGGCCGGTGTGAGGCCGTATGCTGCAAGGCGTTGCGTATCGAGCACGACCCGCACTTGCCTCCGCTCACCTCCGATGATCTTGGTTTCAGAAACGCCATCGAGTGGCTTGAGTGAGTTTTCCAGCTCACCAGCGATTCGCCGCAGATGGTACGAGTCGTAGTCCTTCCCCCACAAAGTTAGGGCCAGGATCGGGACATCATCAATCGCACGGACCTTAATGATCGGTTGCGAGACGCCGGGCGGATTGCGATCGAAGTTAGAGTAGAGCTTATTGTAGGTCTCCACGATCGCATTTTCTTCCTTCGTGCCCACGTAGAAGCGAACCACCAGCATGCTCATGCCCGGATGACTAATGGAGTAGGTGTACTCGACACCCGGCACATCGCGGAGTAGCTTTTCAGTCGGTAGGCTAACCCGCTGCGCGACTTCCTCCGCTGACGCACCCGGCATCTGAATGAGCACGTCGAGCATGGGCACCACGATCTGTGGCTCTTCCTCTCGTGGAGTTTTGAGAATGCTGAAGGCGCCAAGGAGTAACGCCGCGACGATCACCAGGGGTGTCAGCTTCGAGTTGATGAAGCTGTGTGCAATGCGGCCGGCCAGTCCGAACGCTCGTGAAGCCTTGATCCTCGACTTGGATTCTTTTTCAGCCATTACTCGTCCTTGATGCGCTTGCTGTTCAGGTCGCGCTCACCCGGATTGGCTACAAACCACTCGCCGCCCTGAAGTCCGGAGAGCACTTCGATTTCAGACCCGGAGAACTTTCCCAATGTGACATAGCGAAGGCTTGCAACCTTGTTCTGATCCAGCACGAAAACCCCCTGCAATTGACCGCGCTCGACCACTGCCGAGTGGGGAATCAGCAGCGCCTGTTGCTTGCCCCGAGAAAATTGAGCCCGCCCAAACAGCCCCGAACGCAGCCGAGTGTCGGTGGGCAACAGGATCTTCACCAAGAACGCGCGGCTCGCGGGGTCAGCGGCCGGCACGATCTGCACTACGTTGCCTTTCAACTCTGGGTTGCCCAGGGCTTCAATCGCGATCGAAACTGGCCCTCCTGTTCGTGCATACCGCACGTCGGTCTCGTTGACCGCGACTTCCAGTTGATAGAGACGCGTATCCTCCACCGTAAAGATCGGCATTCCGGGTGAAGCTAATGTCCCGGAATCAGCGTTTTTATTGGTAACAACACCGTTGAACGGAGCTCGGATCCGCGTATGGTCTAGGGACGTCATGGCCTGATTTAATACTGCCCGCGCCTCGGCCTGCCCCGCCCTTGCAATGTCGCGCCGCGCGAGATTGGCTTGCCGACGGGCCTTCACCTCGTCGAATTCCTGCTGACTCACGATCTTCTGTTCGTAGAGATATTGCTTACGCTTCAACGTTGATTCCGCTAGGACCAGGTCGGAATCCGCTGCGACGAGTTGCTGCTGGGCAGCGAGATCGGCTGCAGTGGCGAGGTCTACGGCGGCTCGCGGCTGGGCGTCGTCGATGATGGCAAGCACTTGGCCCCGATGAACCCGATCTCCTTCGTGAACCTTGATCTCGACGATGTTTCCCATCATCTGACTCGCGAGGTCGCTGGTTTGCGCAGCGCGTACTGTTCCTACCGCCTCCAGCACATCGGGAACGTTGGTTTGTTTCAGCGTGAGCACAGAAACGTCTCGTACGACTTCCGGGGATGGCTCTTTCGCTTGCTGCTCAGTTGAGCAACTCTCGAGACCGAGCACCGCGGCGACTATCAAAGAGCCGAGTCTCAGGCTTTTAGTTTTAATATTCATGGCATCACCAAAGGCGATCACGGATTCAAACTCCCGCTGGCCAATTCGAGCGCGCTCGTCGCTGCCTACTGGGTAGGAGACGAAGCTTGGGCCTCTTCATCCTGCACACCTGATACCGCACCCCTGGCCTCAGGCGCGGATCGCAAGGACCTCTAGATACTCGGCTGCAACCACAGTCAGTTCATCCCCTCCGCGATTGTGTTCAGACCACAATCCTTCTAGTTCGTCGCGCAACCTTTTCGCAGAATTTTCATTCAGCGAGGCGAATGCCCGATTTGTCGGCCCATAATATTGGCGGAAGAATTCGACCACTTCGGCCGGCCGGAAGGGATAGGTGAAGTTGTAGTGACGTCGGGTCATCTGAAGTTCCGAAACCCCGGGCCCCAGCCTCTGGCGCACCACTGACTCATCACCCCACAACACCGGAGCCGGCATGCCGGAAGGAGCGATGAACTTGGCAAAAGTTTTGAACATCTGTCCCACGAACCCTTCGCGCGTCCAATTTCCCATGGCGATCGTGCCTCCGGGGCTGCACACTCGCAGCAGCTCCCGAGCCACTTGGTCCGGTCGCGGGGCGAACATGGCTCCGAACAAGCTGGCTACGACATCGAAGCCTCCCTCTTCGAATGGAAGGTCTTCGGCATCGCCTTCGACGAAACGGGCATTGAGACCTTCCGCCTTGGCCCGAGCTTGCGCGCGTTGTATCACGTTCGGTGCGATGTCGACGCCGGTGGCGTTCACTCCATCCCGCGCTGCCCAGAGCGCGACTTGACCCGAGCCGCAGGCCACATCGAGCATCTGGCATCCGGATGGAATGTCCAGTTGCTCGTAGAAAATGCGTGCACCCTGCTCCATATAGCGCGAGAAGCGGTCGTAGTCGCCCGCCATCCAGGTTTCTTTCAGTCGTGCCTTTAGACTGTCGATTTCCGGCACCGTTGCAGTGGTAGTCATCGTTCCTCCTCAATCGGCAAAGTTTCCGTCCGACAGTGTCACTATGGAGAAGGTTTCGTTTCGATACTTGTCCGCACGTCCGCTTTCTTTGCTCACGACTTGGTTGCCGTATGATGATTTGCTCAAGCGTCTGGAGGGGTTTGCCGGGGAGGCTGTATGGATGTGCTTTCTGAAGTCCTGAAAGTGGTGAAACTCCAAGGGGCCATGTTCTACAACGGAGAATTCTCCTCCCCATGGAGCTTTTGTTCGCCGTCCTCTGTCACGATTGCGCCCTACTTAGCGCAAGGCGCGAGGCACGTCATTGTCTACCACCTGCTGACGGAGGGGCACGCTTCTGCCCGGCTGGTAGATGGCCAGCGCATTGCTCTGGATGCCGGCGACATCGTGATCTTTCCCCATGGCGATGCGCACATCCTCGAAAACGGCCCGCCGGCGAAGTCTGTGGACCTGGTAAAGGAAGTAGCCCGAATTGTTGCTCAAGGATTGAAGGTGTCACGTCTGGGCGGCGGAGGAGAAATTACAAAATTTGTGTGTGGCTTCATGGCCTGTGAGCCACGACTTAGCCAGATTTTTCTTAGCGGCCTCCCGCCGGCGTTCAAGGTCGGTATTCGCAACGATGCCTCGGGTAGATGGCTGGAGAATTCAATACGCTTCTCGGTGAACGATGCCGATGCGTCCCGCGCTGGTGGGGAAGCAGTCTTGGCAAAACTGTCTGAAGTTTTGTTTGTTGAAACACTTCGAACCTACATTGCGCATCTTCCACCTGAGCAAACCGGATGGTTGGCCGGCGCCCGCGATTCGGAGGTCGGAAAGTCCCTGGCGCTAATACACCGGAACCCCGCCCATCCGTGGACCATTGCTTCACTGGCAAGAGAAGCGGGAATTTCACGATCGGTGCTCGCGGAGCGCTTCCGCCATTTCCTCAACGAACCTCCAATGGTCTATCTCACGCGCTGGCGGCTGCAACTCGGGGCTCAGATGCTTGTGTCCACCAGTTACTCAGTGGCACAGATCGCATCGGAAGTCGGCTATGAGTCCGAAGCCGCTTTTAATCGGGCATTCAAACGCGAATTTGATAGTCCTCCAGCGCGTTTTCGCAATCAGTCGAGATCTGCCCAAGCAAAGCTGCCCCGGCAAGAGAAATCTAGACTGAGTGAATAGGTGCCACAAGAAACCGGCCAGCATGAAATTGTCTCCCACGTGCTCTGGGCCCGCCGCTTCTCCCCCTGCTTCCTTGGCATAGAGGCGTGAGTGGTCTGGGTTTTGCGTCTCGCGATGGTTCTTGCACAACCTGCGCATCCTCGTTGTTCTTCGTAGTCTGGTGTACGTGCTCCGACCCCGCAAAGTTCTGCAAAAGGCACAAACGGGCACGCTCCCGACGGGCACAGCCATCGAGATTATTTCTTTCCCAGAAAGCGAATGCGGCCCGTGAAGGTGCGACCTTCGTAATTGCCAAAGGTGAGAAAGTTAGGAGCATTGATGTTGTTGTTTACGTATGTGAAGTTACGGTGCCCAGTTATGTTGTTGAAGCCTCCCCGAATGGCCCAATAATAGCCGAACGCGTGGAAGCGTTTTTCGATGTGGGCATTGAGCGTAAACCAGGAGGGAAAGCGGCGGGAGCCTGGAGGTTCGACTAACCGGAGTTGGTCGTTAACGACGCTGAAGGGAAAACCGGTGCGGAGTTCGGTGGAATAACCGAAGTCAAAACCTCTGATCAACGGAAGTAGGCCCCAGGAGAGGAAACGGTTGGGTGCGTCCCACGGATAGGGGCCGGGTTGCTGCGAACTGAATTGAGGGTTGTCGATGTTGAAGTCCAAGACCTGACTGGACCGAGTGTGCGAGCGCATGTAGGAAGCAGAGAGCATGTGGCCGTTGCGGAAGGTGCGCCGGGCTTCGACCTGAAAGGCGGCGTAGTGATCCTGGCGCGTGTTCTGTAGCAAGAAATTGCCGTTGAGGGTGTTGGCGCTTGCCAAGTTGTAAACAAAGCCATGGATGCCGCGCTTGCTTATGAACTCGGCCTTGAGATAAATCGCAGCCGGAAGCTGACGCTCGAGAGCGAGGCTCCAATTTGTAAAAACTGGGCCCTGAAGCGTTCGAGTATCAGCAGTGAAGCTTGAGGCGACCGGACCGGTCACGGTTCCGGTTGCAGCCGAAAAGAAAAAATCCTGTCGCACACCGGCTTGCGGCCGGGCGATGAGGAATATAGGAGTGACGTCATGGAAAATTCCTGCACCGGCGGAGAGCTTGGTTTTGCCGGAGCGATCGAGGAGATAGGTAACAGCCAGACGTGGGGAGACCAGCGAATGGCGGACGATCTGGTCCCAGTCGTATCGGAGTCCGAGTTCGGCAAGGATGCGGGCCGATGGCGCCCAACGGTCCTGCGCATACGCGCTGAGCTCGGAGTTATAGGTGGCGGAGGAAGGGGCTCCGGGGAAGAGGGAGTAGCGGGTGCAAGGCGAGGGAGAGACGAAGCAACCGGTAGCAGGCAGAGTAGCATTTCCTTGCTGCAGGTAAGTGATGGGCCTGCGCAAGAAGCTGGCATTGTAGCTGAGGCGGTTGATGTCTGTGCCGAATTTTAAATCGTGTTTGCCGTGCCACTTCCGGGAATGCAGAAAGAGGTTGGATAGAACCTGCCAGCGGGCGGCGCGTGTATGTGCCGTAAGGTAGTAGTTTCCTCCGGCGGTCTCGGGAGTAAGAAAGTAGAAGTTAGTCCCGCGAGGGACTTCATCGAGATCGTAGCGATTGAATCCCAACCCCAATTCGAGCAGTTCTCCTGAGAAGTAGTGCTGGTCTTTCACGCTGGCCTGGTAAATGGGCTGGTCGACGACTGGGGTGGAGGGTTGTGGGCTGCTGGGCGAGAGGCCGGAATGGGGGTCGTGGGAGTAGTTGTAGTTAAAGCCACCCGTAAGAATATCGCGGGAGGTGAGATTGGCTTGGAGTTTGATGAAGTTGCCGAAACGCGATGAGAGGCTCGAGTCGGCGCCAGAGGGGAGTTCGGGAACGATTGTTTTCAGATAATCGATATCGACAGCATTGAAGAACCACAGTTTCCTTGCGCGAATCGGGCCGGAGAAGATAATCCGTGGATTGAATTCGTTGAAGTCGAGTCCCTTCTTGTTCTGGGTAGAGGGAATGAAATCCGTGGCCAGGAAGCGAAAGTGGTCATCGCCGGTCCCGGTACTGAGTTCGAGAACGCCGCCCGAGCCTTTGCCGTACTCGGCAGAGTAACGGCTGGTCTGGACACGGGCCGACCGAAGAGCGTCGGTTGCGACCCGTATGAGGAGCTGGCCGTTCGAGGGTTGGGTGACGTTGAAGCCGTCGAACAAAGTAAGGCTTTGATACGTCTGGGCACCGGCGAGATGCAGTTGCCCTGTGGAGTCTTGCTGGACGCCAGGAATGAAATTGAGAACATTGCGATAGTCGTTGGTCGTGGGATAGGGAATATTAATGATATCCATGCCGGCGAGCTGTTCTTGGGCCTGCGTTTTTTCCGGATCAACTGCAGGCGGAGATACGACCACGTTGACGACTTCCCTGACCTCCTGGAGATGGGAGAGAGTAATGTCGATACTGCCGGTCACTCCAACCTGAATCACAGGGAGCGTTACTGCGTAAAAGCCTTCTTTTTCGGCGCGGAGTTCAGCGGATCCGGGCATCAGATTGAGGAACTGGCAGCGTCCTTCGAACGCGGTTTCACAACGGTGGGTTGGCGCGTTCTGCTGCTCTAGTGTGATGCGAACGTTGGGAACGGCAACGGAGTTTTCGTCGAGGACAGTAACGGTAAGGATGGAGGCTTGCGCAGCGAGGAAGTGCGAGGCCAACAGGAGACCAAATAGGACAGCGTGCGTGTACGCACGTTCCGAAGATCGAGACTTTGAGTCATGCACTTCGCAAACCGTCTTGATGCTCCTTCGTAGAGAGAATGTGATCACCTGTTCCGGACTCATTTTAGATTGCGCTGACGGAACAAGAGGTGCTGCAGAATTCGCATCTCGAGAGTTCCCGTTCATCGGCTTCCCGAATGCGTTGGTCCGCCTTGCATTTTGAGAATAGATTTAGCCTCCTTATGAATCCGTTTGCGCTCGCGACTGTCGCACAGTCTCCTTCACAACACGGAAACCGACAAACAAGATTCATGATAGAAGCGATGCGGCGCTGATAACATCTCGCGGCCAGGCAAACGGGTACGCAATATTTGCGAGTTGATGTCTGCCTTCACCGTTAGAGGATCCTTCCCGCGGCAACGCTAGCGACGGCTGTAGCGACATGACCGGCACAAGTCACACGATGACGGGTTTTTACGCACTAACGCACTCGCTGACACTGTCCAGCAGGTGCAGTAATCTGACTTGTGCCCGGTCTTGTGAAGCTACGTTCCCGCGATTCTGTTGAGCTTGCGATCTGCTACGCGCTCATCATGGCAGTGATCTGGACACCGAATCCGGCGCAGCGGGTTTTGTTCTGGATTACCTTCGCCTGGATCCTGGCAACCACTCTGTTGAAGCGTGTGGATCTTGAAGCATTAGGCCTGCGGCCTTCCGGCGGGCGGTGCTGGATTTTGACTATAGCTTTAGGGTTCTTGGTAGGAGGATTGTTTGTTTTCCTTGCGCGAGGATTTCATACCCTGCACGCACTCCACGGCGCCGGCCCGCTGGTGTTCCATGTGATCGGATACTTCCTGTGGGCGTTCGAGCAGCAATTCATTCTGCAGGACTATTTTCTGTTCCGGCTGCTGCGCATTCTACCCCGTGAGCGGGCGGCGGTGATTGCTGCGGCCACACTGTTCTCGACAGCGCACCTGCCTGGCTTGTTGCTGACAATGGCGTCACTTTTGTGGGGAATATCCTGCTGCAGCTTATTCCTGCGCTGCCGCAATCTCTACGCGCTTGGAATCGCTCATGGCATTCTGGGGTTAGCGGTCGCGATTTCTGCGCCCGACGCGCTTACCCACCATATGATGGTGGGATTGGGCTATTTGCGTTACCACCCTCACTGAAGATCCCCGTGATGACCACGCCAGGACTAAAAGTGTCATCGAAACCATAACCACCAAATCTCATCCACTAAAGTGTGCGTGGTAGCAGAGGACAGGACTCGTCGGCGATCACGCCAAGCGCGACCATAGAAGACGCCTGCGATCGTTGCCAGCAATACATAACGGAGATTGAACGGTACGGGCTTATTGAAATGGGACAGGCCGAAGATCACTGAGGTGAGAAGCAAAGAGCCTCGATGGCCGAGGCGCGCCTCAAGAAGGTTTTGCAGCAGACCGCGAAAGAAAAGCTCTTCCGGGATGGCAATGAAAAAGAATGTGACAGGGAGTGCCGCCAGCACCGATGACCAAGGGGGTGTATCGGCGTGGGGCGTGATGAAGCGAACGGCTAGGCCCAGGACAATCGCGATGGGAGCGAAGAAAGCGAACTCGCGCACTCCGACCAGGAAGTCTCGAGCCCGGCATCGAAAATCGTAACCCACCCCTTCCAGCCCGCGCACCACCAGGAAGGCATACAGGGCGGAGTCCACAAGCAAGAGCTTTGATAGCGCGCCCAGGCCCGGATGCGGGAATGCTCCCCGCAACCAACCGAACTCTACTGGCAAGCCCACGAGCGCGAGAGCAATGACGTCTTGCCAACACAATTTTCCTGGACTCGGCCGCGCGCCTCCCGGCGGAAGAAACTCAAACAGTGCCGCCATTCCCACGGGAATACCGAGCAGCACTGATGCGTAAATCCAGTGGAACTCGCCTCGGGGTACAGAAAAGATGATGTACGGCAGCGCCAAAAGACCCGCGGTCAGTGCCCGTGCCACTCGGTTGCTAAGAAGTCCCCGAAGCGCCTCGGTTGTGCCAAAGCCAAGAAACCAGTATGGGGCGAGCGCCAGGGCAAAGGCAGAGTATGCACTTAGAATGTGTCCCTCGATTAGGGACTCAGTGCGAAAACCTTGGGCCACAAACCAGAATGCGACCAGCAAAAGGATATATCCGGATGAAGCGGTGAGCAGTTTGGAGCGGGTGAACATCAGGAGCGCCGTAGAAACTTAGCGATGCATGAATACCAGGCCGACGCACCGGCGGTTGAACAGGGCTCTCGGCTGACCGCCGGACATTCCGCAAGTCGCTTGTTGATTCTAGAGCGGCTTGTGGGCGCTTGAGGATTCTTCATCCGAACCAAAAGGTTTGCTCGACAACTTGCTGGTTGCAACCGCAAACTCGGGAACCCGTATGGAAAGCTAACCTAGAGGAGCTCTTAAAAGCTTACTTACAGTCGTTGGTGACTATCTTCATCGCACGTTCCTCCGAAGTTCCGTCGCGAGCCTGATTTACGCGAGCGCAGGTCATCGACTAGCGGGCGGCACTCGCGTCGGCTCCTCCCGTCCTCACCCGCGTCGCGCCGCCTCGATAGTAGCGACATCGATCTTCTTCATCGGCATCATTGCCTCAAAGGCACGTTTTGCCTCAGATCCACCAGCCGCAAGCGCGTCGGTCAGCGCGCGTGGAGTGATCTGCCAGGAAAGGCCCCAGCGGTCCTTGCACCAACCGCACTGGCTTTCCATGCCGCCGTTGCCGACTATCGCGTTCCAGTAACGGTCCGTCTCTTCCTGATTTTCCGTTGCGATCTGAAAAGAAAACGCCTCGCTGTGCTTGAACGCCGGGCCGCCATTGAGACCAAGACAGGGAATGCCAACAACCGTGAACTCCACCGTCAGGACGTCTCCCGCCTTGCCGCTCGGATAATCGCCGGGCGCCTTGTGAACAGCGGTTACTTCGCTATCCGGGAAAGTGGCGGCGTAGAATCGCGCCGCCTCAAGCGCGTCCTTCTCGAACCAGAGGCAGATCGTGTTCTTTGGCTTCATGTTGCTTACTCCTTGTGCTCGGTCAGGGCGAGCGCCCGTGGTCTGCGGCCGAGTGTCAGCGCCCCAGTCATTTATGTGATGATCTGCCATAGTCCGCGTTTCAGAATCTTCGGAGCGAGACGCGCCACCATTCGGCCTCGCTCAGGGCGGTGTTTGTTCGGCTTTCATTTTTCCCGCATCAGGTGCCAGGCCTCGCGATAGGGCTCAAACTGATGTGCGGCGCGGCCGCGGTAAGGCATGAGCTGCGTCGGCGTGCCGTCGTCGTTCTTGCTGGTCCGAAGTAGATACAGGTACCGATGAGGACAGACGATGCTGGCTGGGAGGATGTACCAGGAATCCTCAGGTTTGATGTGAACCGCGAAGAAATCGAGCTGCGATGCGAGGTAGCGAGGAAGAGCCCTTCCGTAATGGCGCCCGCAGGAGACGTGATAGCAGCGTCCGGTGACGCGACTGGTGGACTTTACTTGCACTCGCCATAGATGCGGCCCAGAAGAAACGATGAAGTCGTATGGTTCACTGTTGCTGAAGGGCTTGGAAACATGAAAGCCAAGGCTAGTAGCCTGATGCACGAAAGCGATCTCGCTCAATTCCCCGGAACGAACGCGCTTAATGCCTGAAGCATAGGAGCTAGAAGACCGCCGCGAATTGTTTTTGGACATAAAAAAAGGCGCAGGTGTAAGACCTGGGCCGCTCTCCCCCTTGCCGATAAAATGGAAAAGGCGCAACCGGTTCAGAGGTCGCGCCTTTTTTCTTCTCTATACTTTTAGAATATCAATTTAGGTATACCGGATGAGACATGTTTCGGACTTTTATATTTCCCTGCGTTTCAGCAACTTACAAGGAAAAGCTCGCGTTTTGCCTATTGACAAAATAAGAGCTTGGGAATCAGGAACTTAGCCGCGGGATTGACGATTGCGAGACGCACGGAGCCCAAGTTAGCGCCCAAAGAACGGGCGCGAACCTGGGGCACCGGCTCCCCTACTGTGAGGAGGCGCACTGCTGAAAATCCCCCTCCAAGCGAAGCTTGACGCGGCACCCTAAGTAATCTGGCTCACTA
>Ga0157374_10002421_pt1 | contig 15723 bp, 15 predicted proteins | sample M25metaG_FD_115308 | JGI IMG/M metagenome (GOLD analysis project Ga0157374, IMG submission 115308) | Miscanthus rhizosphere microbial communities from Kellogg Biological Station, Michigan, USA - M2-5 metaG | ecosystem: Host-associated > Plants > Roots > Rhizosphere > Soil | place: USA: Michigan...
CACTCCGTGATTCCGCGGCGTCACGCGGCCCCGCCTCACGTAGGCGAGCGTCTCCGGCAGCACGTCCCGGTGCCGACGGAAGACCTCGCCGAACAGGAGCTTGTCGTGGAGGATCGCGGAGTACGGCGCATTGAGCTGGCTGAGGCGCAGATACCTCATGCGGTCGCTCACGTAGCGCGAGGGATCCCGTTCGCGCCGGTCGAGCTCGTAGAGCAAATAAGACGGGCTGAGGAACCCCATCCTCCACGCACGCATGCGGTCCCTCGGCGAAATCGGGTAGGGGCTCTTGCGCTCGTCGCGCAGCATCCACGCCCACTCGCGGCGCCGACGGTACACCGACCGCGCCCGCGAGAGCGCGCGTCCCGCTACCGGGGCCATTTCACGAAGCGCTGGGAATGATGCCGCGGCGCTCGAAGAACCGCCGGACGCGGGGATCCGCGAGAAGGGGTCCGTGGAACTGCGTGAACAGCACACCGCTGTTGCTGTTGCCCTCGAGGATGCGGAGCCCGTCCTCCGTCACGATGACGTCCCATCCGATGTACGGCATGTACGGGTGCTCCCGAGCGAGCTCGAGCACGCGATCGACGACCTGCTGCCAGTGCGGGATCTGGACGCCGGTGATCCGCGCGCCCGTGTCCGGATGACACTCGATGTTTCGAGGGTGGCCGGCCTCGTCGATCTGTACGCCGATCCCGAGCCGATCGTCGTCCGGCCCGATGATGGCCGCGACTCCGCCCTGGGAGACGTTGTCCACCATCTTCCCGCCGCCCCCGAACCGATGCACCGCCCGCGCCAGGAAGGGCTCTTCCGTCTCGTCGTCCACCATCGTGAGCATCCGGACGCTGTTCGCGCTCGCGGGATAGATCTCGCGGGCGTAGGACGCCTGCTGGACGTACTCCGACACGATCAGCTCGCGCCGCGAGCCGAGCCTCTCTCGCGCCTCGTCCCGGCTCACGACCCGTCCCGAGAAGGCGACGTCTCCTCCGCGGTCCTCCAGAATCGTGCAGTCGCTGCCCCCGAAGCCCCGGGTCTTCTTGATGACGAGCTTTCCCTTTCGCGACAGCAGATCGAGGATCCCGTCGACGGAGGAAACCCGCTCGACGTCGGACATCGGCCAGACCCGCTTCTGCCTCACGAGCGCATAGGTCTCGGGGACGACGTCCGGATGCCGCCGGAATACCTCCCCGAAGAGCAGCTTGTTGTGGAGGATCTCGGCGTAGGGGCCGTTCAGCGCGCTCAACCGGAGGAAGCGCATCCGGTCGTTGATGTAGTCGCTGGGATCGTGGTGATCGAGGTCGAGATAGAGGTAGGAGCCGCTCAGAAAGCCCATCCGCCAGGCGCGGATCCGCTTCCGCCACGCCAGCGGGTGCGGGTTTCTGCGCTCCTCGATGTACATCCATTTCAGGTTCCGCCGCTTACGGTAGATAGAACGCACCTGGGAGAGCATGCGTTACCTCGCCGGACGGCGCCCGGAGGCCGTCGCCGGAGGCCGCGGGCAGGGCGTCCCCTTCATCGGACGCTCCGCGGCGGGTTCATCTCACGACCTTTCGCTTCTCGAAGAATCGCCGGACGCGGGGATCGGCGAGGAGCGGCCCGTGGACCTGGAACATCCACAGCCCCGACATGTTGTTTCCCTCGAGAAGCCGGAAGCCGTCCTCCGTCACGAGGACGTCCCACCCGACGTAGGGCAGGTAGGGATACTGCGCCGCCACTTCGAGCAGACCCGAGAGGGTCTCCTTCCAGTGAGGGACGACGACCCCCTCGATGCGGGCGCCGGAATCGGGATGGTGCTCGTGGAATTCCGGCCGCCCGTCGGGTGTCATCCGGGCGCCGGGGCCCAGGCGTCCCGTGTCGAGGTCCACGAGCGCGTCCAGCCCGCCCTGCGTGATGTTGTCGACGGGTCCCGTCGCGGGCGACCCGAACCGATGCACCGCCCTCGCCACGAACGGCGCGTCCGCCTCGTCGTCCCACAGGCACAGCACGCGGATCGTGTTGGCGCTGCCGGAGTTGATTTCGTGCGCATACTGCGCCTGCTGGACGAACTCCATGACGAGGCGCTCCCGGTGACCCTTCATGCGCTCGAGGATGCGCGCGGGAGGAGACACCTCGCCGTTCCACGCGACGCCGCCGTCCCGGCGCTCGAGCACCGCGATGTGTCCTCCGCCTCCGCCGGTGGTCGGCTTGATGACCAGGCGTCCCTTCTTCTCGAGGAGCCCGAGCACGTCCTCCAGCGAACCGACGCGGTCTTCGTTCAGCGGCACGACGCTCTTCCGGCGGAGGAGCGCATACGCCTCCGGCAGGAGCGCGCTGTGACGCCGAAAGACCTCGTTGAAGATCAGCTTGTCGTCGAGGACGAGCGCGTATGCGCCGTTGAGAAACGGAGTGCGCAGATAGCGCATCCGGTCCGTCACGTAGTCCTTGGGACCGTAGCGCTCGATCTGACACATCCGGTACGTCTGCGAGAGGAAGCCGAGCTTCCAGGCGCGCAACCTCTCCGCGCGCGGGATCGGCCGGCGATTGCTGCGTTCGTCGTGGATGAGCCACTTCACGTACTGACGCTTCCGGTAGAGGTCGCGCGCGCGGGTGGCCATCCGCATGGCGTAGAAATACAGTTTCGGCTGCCCGAAGTCGAGGACCATTCCGCCCCTGGGCCGGGCCCCTCACGGGATGACCCCCCGCCGCTGGTAGAACCGCCGCAGCCTGGGATGGGCGAGCAGAGGCCGCTGGAGCTGGAAGACCTCGGCCCCGGTGAAGCTGTTTCCCTCGAAAATCCGCATCCCCGCGTCAGTGATCACGAGGTCCCACCCCACGTAGGGGATGAACGGATAGTCCGCCGCCAGGGCGACCATCCGCTCGGCCAGCCGGGCCCAGTGGGGCACGATCACGCCCTCGACGGCCGCCCCGGTCTCCGGGTGGACCCGCGAGTACGCCGGCCGGCCGTCCGGTCCCATGGAGACCACGGGCCCCATCGTTCCGGTCTCGACGTCGATCCAGGCGGCGACGCCGCCCCGGGCGAAGTTGTCGACACCGTTGGAGCGCCGCGTCCCGAAGCGATGGATCGCGTAGGGCAGGAACGCCTGCTCCGTCTCCTCCTCCCAGACCGTGAGGACGCGGATGGTGTTCGAGGCTCCGGGATAGATCGCGCGAGCGTACGCGGCGCACTCGACGTACTGCTCGACGATCTGCTCGCGGCGGGTCGCGAGAAACTCGCGGGTCTCGTCCCGGCTGCGCGGCTCGCCTCCGACGGAGAAGCGGCCGTCGGCGCACCGCTCGAGGACGGTCACACCCGCGCCGCCTCCGCCGGTCGTCGGCTTGAGGATGAGGCGTCTCTCGACCGCGAGCAGATCCAGCACCGCGTCGACGCTCGCCACTCCCTCCGCCGACAGAGGAATCACCTGTCCCTTCCGCAGCAACGCGTACGCGTCCGGAAGCAGCCCGTCGTGGCGCCGGAAGACCTCGTGGAAGAGAAGCTTGTCGTCGAGGACGTTCGCGTACGGCTCGTTGATGCTCGACGTGCCGAGGTAACGGACGCGGTCGCTCAGGTAGTCGCTCGCGTCGCGTCCGTCCAGCCCGAACCAGCGATAGTTGCGGCTCAGAAACCCCTTGCGCCATGCCCGGAGCCGCTCGCCCCAGCCCGGGTGAAAAGGATTGCTGCGCTCGTCGTGGATCAGCCACTTCCAGTAACGCCGCTTCCGCCAGGCGCCGCGGAGAATGGCCGGCGGCCGCACGGGTCCTTCCCTATCTCCGCCCGCCCGCGATGCGCGCGGCTTCCGGCAGGCGCCGCAGGCGCAGCATCGCCGCGATGCCGAACGCCGGGCCGGGAGCGAGCACCGCGAACGCCCACCGCCAGCCGGCCGCGAGGGCGAGGCGCGACACCATCTCGATCGACAGCATCGTCAGCAGGAAGCCGATGCAGGTCTGCACCGTCAGCGCGGTCCCGATGTAGCGCCGGTCGGCGAGCTCCGTCACGCACGCCGAGAACTGGGCCGAGTCGGCGACGACCGACGCGCCCCAGATCGCGGCGACGGCGAGGAGGACGGCCGGCGGAGCTCCGAACAGGGGTCCGATCACCAGGCAGCAGAGTCCGCTGATCGCCAGGGCGCCGGAGGTGATCGCCGTGCGCCCGTAGCGGTCGGCGAGGAGCCCGGCCGCGACGCACCCCACGGCGCCCGACCCGATGACGATGAAGGACGAGCTCTCGGCCAGGCGCGGCGACTCGCCCCGGGCGGCGAGGCTGGCGCGCAGGAAGACGGGGACCCAGGTCCACATCGCGTAGAGCTCCCACATGTGGCCGAAGTAGCCGAAGTCGGCGAGGCGCACGCCGCGGTTGCGGAAGACCTTGACGACCTGCCCGATGTCGAACGGCGCGCTCGGGGAGGCGAACGGGCCCTCTCCGACGAAGAACAGCACGAGCGCGCCGCCGACCAGGGCCATCGCCGACACCACGAGCACGTGCGCGCGCCAGCCGCCGCGCCCGATGGCGTTGACGAGGTAGGGAAATGCCTTCCCGAGCGTGATCCCCCCGATGAGGAGGCCGAGGGCGGCTCCGCGGCCGCGCGAGAACCACGTGGCCATCAGCTTCATCCCGGGCGGATACACGCCCGCCAGGAAGAAGCCCGTCAGGAAGCGCAGCGCCATGCCGGAGGTCGGCCCGTGTGCGGCCAGCGCGAGGGCGGCGTTGCTGGCCGCGCCGAGGAACGCCGACGCCGCGAAGAGCCCGCGGGTGGAGAGGACGTCGGCCAGGTTTGCCGTCGCGCTGACCAGGGTTCCGAGCACGAACCCGAGCTGAACCGAGAGAGTCAGCCATGCGATGCCGGTCGCGCCGAGGCCCCACTCGGTGGAAATGGCGGGTGCCACCGCCGAGCCGGAGAACCAGAGCGACATCGCGAGGAGCTCGCCGGCGGCAATCAGAGCGAGCGCGCGGAAACGGCGCGGGGACTCGGCGGCGGGTGGCTCGACCACGCGCGGGGAGCTTGTCACAGAACCGGGGGTTGGCCGTGGGCCGTCGCCGTGAGCCGGAGACGGCCAGGCGTGAGCGGGAAGAGAGGAGCGCTGCGTTCCGGTCGGACCTGCTAGGCTGATCGAGGCGTGAACGCTCTGGCAATTCTGCTCGGCGCCGTGCTCGCCGCGACTCCCGCGGCCCCTCGCGGGAGCTCGCCGTGTCCTCCCGGGGGAGATGCGACCAAACCGCGGATCCGGGAGCTCAACGAGAAGAAGGCCCGCGACCAGACGCCGTCCGACGAGGACATCGACGAGACGGTGTCGATCGAGGCCCTGCTCGAGCCGGGCGACGACTCACTGCGCTGGCAGGAGGGAGCCGCGGTCGAAATCGTGGGGTACGTTCTCGAGGTCCGGGACGGCGGCGCCACGAGCGCGAACTGCCACTCGTCGGACGTTGCCGACCACGACACGATCCTCGAGATGTCGCCCGATGCCGACGTCTTCGATGGAGCGCATCGCGTCTTCGCCGTCGTGACGCCGGGACGCCGCCGGACCATGTCGAAGGCCGGTGAGGACTGGTCAACGCGGACGCTGCGCGCGCAATATCTCCACCGATACGTGGCGGTGAGCGGCTGGCTGCTCTTCGACTTCGAGGCGGCGAGCCGGGCGATGAACACCGCCGGCGCGCCGGGTCCGGGCATCACGCGCGCGACGGCGTGGGAGGTCCATCCCGCCACCGGCATCGAGCTCGCGGAGGAGGGCGGCGCGGAACAGGTGATGCGTCGGAGCGAAGCTCCGGACGCATCATCCCGAGGAGCGCAGCGACGAGGGACCCCTTTCTAAGCGGCGAACTCGTCACGCAAAGTCGAACACCAGCAGCTCGCTCCCCTTCTCGCCGCCCTCGAACCGGAGCTCGCGCTCGCCCGATGCGGCCGCGCCGTCGCCTTCTGACACCGCGTTGCCGTTGACCGAGGCGGTCCCGCGCAGGACCTGCGCCCAGAGGTGCCGGCCCGGCGCGAGCTCCAGCGTCACCGACTCGCCGGGCGACAGCACCGTCGCGTAGACGCGCGCATCCTGCCGGATGGAGATCGCGCCGTCCTCTTCGGAACCCGATGCCACGAGCCGAAGCCGGCCCCTCTTCGACTCGTCGTCGAACCGCCTCTGCCCGTAGCGGGGCTCCAGGCCCTCGGCGCCCGGCACGATCCAGACCTGGTAGAAGTGAACCGGCTCGGTCTGCGAGGCGTTGAACTCGCTGTGGCGGACCCCCGTTCCGGCACTCATGTACTGGACGTCTCCGGGAGTGATGACCGATCCGTTTCCCATGCTGTCGCGGTGCGCGAGGCCGCCCTCCAGCACGTACGAGAGGATCTCCATGTCGCGGTGGCCGTGGGTCCCGAAGCCCTGGCCCGGTGTGACGCGGTCCTCGTTGATCACACGAAGCGACCGGAAGCCCATGTGCCGGCGGTCGTGGTATTCCCCGAACGAGAACGTGTGACGCGTGTCGAGCCAGCCGTGATCGAAGTGCCCTCGATCGCCGGCCCTGCGAATCTGGATCATGGAACCTCCGACACGAGGTACGCCGCGGCGGACACTCCGGATTCCGACGATCCGAGTGGAGCGTTCCCCTAGACCGCCTCCTCGCTCCGATCGCGGCCGAGCACGAAACGCTCGATGTCGCCGGCCGGCATCGGAGGCGAGACCAGGAAGCCCTGGACGTGGTCGCAGCCGAACCGCCGCAGCGAGGCGAGCTGACCCGGCCGGGCGACGCCCTCGGCGGTCACGGGCAGGCCGATGCCGTGAGCCATTTCGATCAGGGCTCGGATGATCGCCGCGTCCGCCGTCGACGCCTCGATCGGCTCGATCAGCGTCCTCGAGATCTTGAGAACGTCCAGCGGAAGCCGGCGGACGGCCGCGATCGGCGCCTGGCCGCCGAAGTCCTCCATGACGATCTGGATCCCCGCCCGGCGCAACTCGCCGAGCGTCTGGGTGGACAGCTCGGGGTCGCGCATCAACGCCGACTCCGTGACCTCCAGACGAAGGTCCTCGGGGCGCAGGCCGGTGCGGTCGAGCGAGCTCGCGACCATGTCCTTGAGACTGCGATGCTGCAGTTGGCGGTGGGAGACGTTCACGGAGACCGTGCCGACCGGAACGCCCGCCGCGCGCCAGCCCTTCAGATGCGCGCATGCCTCGTCGAACACCCACTCGCCGAGCCCGAGCATCACGGGCGAGCTCTCGGCGGAGGCGAGGAAGTCTTCGGGCAGGAGCAACCCGCGCTCGGGATGATTCCAGCGCAGGAGCGCCTCGAGGCCGACGACCCGCGAACCGTGGCACGCGACGATCGGCTGGTAGTGGAGCTCCAGCTCTTCGCGTTCGATCGCGGCATAGAGGGCCTGCTCGATCCGGTGGCGCGCCACCAGCTGCGCATTCATCTCCGGCGTGAAGAACTCGAACGTATTCGAGCCCTGCTCCTTGGAGCGATACATCGAGATGTCCGCGGCGCGCAGCAGGGACTCGCCGTCGGACCCGTCGCCCGGGTAGAGCGAGATTCCGATCGAGCCCGTCACGAAGAGGTTCTGTCCCTCGAGCGGAATCGGACGCGAAATGGACGCCAGGATCTTTCCCGCGACGCGCCCGGCCGCCGCCGGATCGTCCAGCGGCTGCAGGCAGACGATGAACTCGTCTCCTCCGAGGCGCGCCGCCGTGTCGCTCGCGCGCAGGCAGCTCCGGAGCCGCGCGCCCACCTCGCGCAGGACCGCGTCTCCCCGCGAGTGGCCGAGCGAGTCGTTGATGAGCTTGAACTCGTCGAGGTCCACGAACAGGACGGCGAGCCCTCCCGACTCCCGCGACGCCCGCGAGATCGCCTGCTCGAGCCGGTCCTGGAAGAGCGTGCGGTTCGGGAGCCCGGTCAGCGGATCGTGATACGCGAGCCGCTCGATCTGGCGCTCCGCCTCGAGGCGAGAGGTGACGTCGCGGACGATCACGGTCAGCGTCTCGCGGCCCTCCGCGTGGCGCTCTCCGAAGGACACCTCCGCCGGAAACTCGCCGCCGCCGTGCCGCCGCGCCCGGACGCGCGAGGCGGGCTGGGCCGTCCCGTCGTCGGCGACTCCGCCGCCGTGGAGCGCCTCGCCGATCTCGCCGTCGGCGAACAGCTCCGTGACGGAGACACCCGGCGTCACGGCCTGGAAGCCGAAGAGCCGTGCCGCCGCCGGATTCGCGAGCAGCACCCGGCCGCTCCCGTCCAGGGACAGGATGCCGTCCGTAGCCGCATCCGCGAGCGCGCGATAACGCCTCTCGGATTCGCCGATCTCACGCACGAGCCGCCGGACCGCGAGCGCACCGAGGGCGAACAGGAGCGCCGCCGAGCTCGCGATGACCGCGAAGAGCAGGCTCCGCGCGCGGCGCGCCGCTTCGCCGAGCGTCGACGAGAACTCGTCCTCGAGAGGAGTGACTCGCGCGTTGAGGGCGTCGACGTCGCCGAGGATGCCCGCGATCCGTTCCGAGGGGGCGCCCGAACGCACGGCATCGTGCACCCGCGCCGCGCACGCCGCGAGCGCCTCGATCTGACGATCGCCGTCCTCCCAGATCGCGATCGCGCGCTTCATCGGACCGTAGCCGTGGAGCTCGCGGTACAGCCTCGACATGACCTCCACGTCGTCGGGATGATTGCGGCCCTGCAGGAACCCTCTCCGCACCACCGCCGGGTCGGGGCGCGGCTTCTCCAGCTCCTCGCGCGCGACCCGATCGCCGAGCGGCACCGAGATCGCGGATTCGTACGCGCGGTAGTAACCCTCGTCGCCGCTCTCGGCGTAGCGGTGAAGCGCGTGGACGGCGTCCTTCTGCGCCTTCGACCACAGGCTCTCGCCGCCGACGTACGCCCGGGCTCCGGAAAGGAGCGACATGGCGCTCTGCGTGAGCAGGGCGATCGTGAGGGTCATCCCGAGCCCGGCGACCAGGAGCAGCACCAACCGAACCCGCAGGGAAGCGGCGAACCCGGCGCGGGTTTTAGCGTGCCTCGTCAAAGCTCAGATGCCCTCTTGTGATCGGTGGTCGGCTGCGGGAGGCGGCGACGCCTCGCGATTCGAACGACGAAACCGTTCACTCCTGATACTCGCAAGAGTCCTGCCACACGGCCCGCGGCGGCGCTCGGGTGTTGTCCGGATCGCGTGCGCGGCGTCACCGGAGGAGCCGAGACGCCGGATGGCCGCGGCAGGGCTCTGCGGCTCGAGATCCCCGGCGAAGCGGAGTTACGAGAATTTCCGGCGCGTCCGTCCGCCGCCGGTACCATGCGTCCCGAGGAGGTCCACTCATGCGAGTCCTGTCGGCCCGGATTCACGGATACCTCGACTACGCGACGGTCGCGATTCTCGCGCTCGCTCCCTTCGTGGTCGGCCTGGGCGGGACGCCCGCTCTGATCGCCTGGCTGCTGGCCGCGGCCCATCTCCTTCTCACCCTCGCAACCCGGTTCCCGGCCGGAATCTGGCGCGTCATACCCTTCGTCGTCCACGGGCTCGTCGAGCTGGCGGTCGCCGCTTTCTTCGCGGCGCTTCCATTTACGGCCGGCTACGGTCCCGGCTCGCCCGCGCGGCGCTTCTATGTGACGATGGCCGTGGTCATCTTTCTCGTGTGGCTATTGACCGACTACAGGCGCGACGAGACCACGAGCTGAAACGAGCGCGTCTCGATCCGCGTATGCCATATGCGCACGCCTGACGGCATGGCGTTCCATTCCGGGCTACAATGCGCCCCTTTGAAGGAGGACCTCTTGAGACGTAAGACGAAAAAGGAGCTGAGGCTGACGGCGCAGCACGCCGCATACGCCTTGCAGATGCTCATCCAGGACGGAAAGGTGGCGGCGGCCGACGTTCAGCGTGCGCTCCAGCGGCGCGAGGCGATGATCCGTGACCTTCGGGACCGGCTCGCCGCGCTCGAGGAAGCGGCGGCTCCCGTCGCGCGTCGGATCGCCCGCAACGGGCGGCGCACGCTGCGCGCCGCGGCGCCCCGCGCCCGGAAGGCAATTACGCGCGCCCAGCGAGTCGCCCGGCAGGCCCAGGGGCGATACCTCGCCGCCGTGCGCCGTTTGTCCAAGGATGCCCGGCTGAGGGTGCGCGACATACGCCAGAAGTCCGGCGTGGACGCCGCCATAAGGGCCGCCAAGAAGATGGCGTGATCCGGTTTGGGTGACAGCGGGACCACCCGGGCCCTCTGATACCTGGCACCGGCCCGACGCGACAAATGCGGGGCGGGGGGAACGGCAGCCCCCCGCCCCTTCTTTCTCCCGGCGCTTCCCCTACAGCCGGCACTCCCCTACAGGGAGTTCAAGAACGCATACAAGAGCTGCTTACCGCCGCTGCCGAGCGAGGCAAACCGGTTCCGCGCCTTCTTGCCCTGCCCGTCGTGGGCCAGGATGGCCTGCTCGAGTGTCGTGGCGCGGCCGTCGTGCAGGTATGTGGTGAGCTTTCTCAGACCCCACAGCGGCGCCGTGCGCATGAGCTTACCGGTCGCGTTGTTCTGTGTAATGCCGTCGCCGAGCGTGCCCATGTCGTGGAGCAGGAAGTCCGAGTAGGGGTGGATGAGCTTGCGGTCGAGAGCGGCGACTTCGTTGGGCGCCGTCCGCAGCACGGACCGGTGACATCCGACACAGCCGATCGACCGGAAGACGAGCTCGCCGAGAGAGGCCGTGACGGTGACCGGCCCTCGCGGCGGCGGCGCCAGGAACTTCATGAAGTCGGCGAAGAGCTGCACGTCCGTGCCGTCGTCGTTCATGTCGGGCCGTGGATTGCAGTGCAGCGAGTCGCAGTTGCCCTGCGGGCAGTTCTCGTCGTGGAACTGCGGGCTCGTGATCCCCATCTCGTTGACGTAGGCGTCGGCGGAGAACTGGAAGAGACTCGGATTCTGCGCCTTCCACCCGAACTTGCCGACGGACTGCTGGCCCGTCGCGATGTTCGGCACCATGCTGACCGTGCCCTGGATCCCATCGGGGTTGCTCGCCTCCTCGACGGCGACGGCTTGAAACGTCGAATCCGCGACCGCGTCGACGAGGCCGAGCCCGAAGAGCGGCGTGGTGCGCCGTTTCGCGACGATCGTCGCCTCGGGCGGGACGACCTCGGCCAGGTAGTCGCAGTCCATGTTCGGCCCGATCCCGTTCTCCTGGATGAGGGAGCCGCCGAACTCCGCCATCGGGTCGAAGGAGCCGTCGGCATTCAGGCGTCCGAAGCGAGTCTCGAGGCGAGTCGCCCCTCCCCCGATCGAGGGAACGAGGTGACACGTCGCGCACGACACGTCGTTGAATACCGGGCCGACACCCTCCTCCGGCGTCTCCACCGATTCGAACTCCTCCTTCCCCTCGTTGAATCGCGCGAGCAGGTCCGCCGGGAGTCCGGCCACCGGCTGTCCGAAGGTCGGCGGCGCGTCCACGCTCGAGGTGAAGGCCATGCTGGACAGGACCATGCACGCGATTCCGCCGATCCGAAACGAAACGTTCGAGCCCATCGGCTCCTCCTTTCGCTCGGCTCTCGGTTGGCGGGCTGACCTCAGCCCGGAAAACTGGGAGTTGCGCGGACTGTATGGAGCGGATGGGGGCGCGACTAGTTGGCCGCGCGGTCCAAAGGAGGGCGAAACGAATACCTGACCCCGCTTCCTGACCCCCGGAACAGGAACCGGAACGCGAAGGCAGGTCTGCGGGATACCGGCGCGCGACCGCGATCGCGGCGGCGGGCTATAGCTTGTCGACCGCTTTGAACGCGCGCGCCGTCGACTGGCGCGCCGTCCAGAAGTCCTTCCACGGATCGGGACGCCGGAGCGTTCGCGCCGCCGAGCCGATGTTGTACGAGGTGGGGTCCATCGTGGGCTTCACCTCGTCCCACGCGAGCGGCATCGAGAACGGCGCCTTCGCGCGCCGGCGCACGGAGTAGGGAGCGCACACCGTCTGCCCGAAGCCGTTGCGGAACGGGTCGAGATAAACGCGCCCCTTCCGGCTCGCGATCCGCGACTCCATCGTCAGCTCCTTCGGGTAGGCGGCGGCGAGATGCGTGCCGAGCCGTTCGGCGAACCGCAGCACGTCGTCGGTGTCCGGCCCGGTCCGGATCGGCACGAACACGTGGAGCCCCTTCCCGCCGGACGTCTTCGGGAAGGAGACGAGCTCGAGCGCGTCGAGCGCCGCCTTGACGCGGAACGCCGCGCGCACCGCGTCGGCGAAGAGCCCGCTGTCGGGGTCGAGGTCGAAGCAGATCCAGTCGGGCTGGCGCGGGTCGCGAGTGCGCGAGTTCCAGACGTGGATCGCGATGCAGCCCATGTTCGCCGCCGACAGGTGCGTCTCGAGCCGGCCGCCGACGACGTAGTTCGTCGACTTCTGGACGTGCTGGATCCGCTTCGTCGGCGTGTCGGGCGGCATGCCCGCCGGCTTCTCCTTCTGGAAGAAGCAACTCCCGAGCATGCCCTCGGGGCAGCGGCGGAACGAGAGCAGGCGGTCGGCGACGTACGGCTGGTAGAGGTCGAACGCCTCGACGTAGAACCGCAGGAGGTCGAGCTTCGTGTAGCCGTCGTCGGGCCAGTACGGCTTCTCGGGGTGCGTGACGCGCACGCGAAGGCCGGCCAGAACGTCCTCGGGGCCCCTCGCCACGGCTCGCGGACGAGCGCCGGACGGATGCGGCCTCCTGGCCGCCGCGGTCGCCTTCGGGACGGGGACGGACTTCGCCTTCGGGACGGACTTCGCCTTCGAGCCCCTCGGTCTCGACGCCGCCGTTCGCCGCGAGGGCGCCGTCCGCGCCGCCGTCACGAGGCGCCCCGGTTCGAATGCCAGACCGCCTTCTTCTTCGAGGTTTTCTTCGGCCGGACCAGCTTCGGGTCGGCGAGCATCTTCTTCAGCAGCGCGGGCGGGTCTCCGTCGGCCGCCTTCACGAGGTTGCCGCCCTCGTCGCGTGCGATCTCGACCAGGAGGCGCTCCGAGACCACGGAGCGCGGCTCCTCCTCGGCGATCGGCTTCTGGCTCACCCACTCGTCGCGATGCTTGATGAGGAGCCACGACGCGCGTCCCTCGCCGCGCCGGCCCGTGCGAACGAGCACGAACCCGCCGTGGAGCTTCTCGCCGTCCAGCACGAACTTGAGCTCGCCCTTCTTGAGAGCCGCGTCGACGTCCGGCGACTCGGGCATCCAGTAGCCGCGGTCCCAGATCATGACGGTGCCGCCGCCGTACTCCCCCTCGGGGATGATTCCCTCGAACTTGTTGTACTCGATCGGATGGTCCTCGGTCGGCATCGCGAGCCGCTTGTCGGCCGGGTCGAGGGAGGGTCCCTTCGGGACGGCCCACGAGAGCATCACGCCCTTCCACTCGAGGCGGAAGTCGTAGTGGAGCGCGGTCGCGCGGTGCTTCTGGACGACGTAGGCGAGCTTCTTCGTCTTCCTGCGGGCGGGCGCCTTGCCCTTGGGCTCGGGCGTGACGCCGAACCGACGCTTCTTGCGGTATTCCTCCAGAGGCACGCCGGAATTGTGTCGCAAGCGCCGTGCCGATCCCCGCAGGGAAGATCCCGGGCGGCCCGACGTGGAACCGTCGAACCGCCCGGGCAGGAACCGAACCGCTCTACAGAGTCAGTGTGCCCGTGCGGATGAGATACGCGAGACGGGCGCGCTGCTCCTGGTCGAGGATGGCGTGGAGCCGCTCGAGCGCCGTCAGCACGGCGGTCTTGACGCGGTCCGCGCTCTCGAGCCGGAGCTTCGCTCCCGAGTCCGCCTTGGACTGGTCGAAGGCCTCCCCGGAGACGGCGTCGGCGAACGCGGACAGCGTGCGGCGATGGTCCACCGCCGCCTGCGCCCGTTCCGTCTTGACGTCGTCGAGGATCTTCGCCAGCTGCGAGACCTGCGCATCCTCGAGGCCGAGCTTGAACGCGAGGAAACGGAGCGGCCGCCGGACACCGAACGCGCCCGAGCCGAACCCGAGCGCCGCGGCGTCGTCCTCGGGAGTGAGCGAGTACTCCCACCCTCGCCGCCACGAACGCTCGCCATAGGCCTCGCCGGCGCCCATGCCGGCCCGGCTATCCGAGTAGCCGGCCGAGTAGCCGCCGCCGCAGTGCCGCCGCTTCCAGTGGGGAATGAATCCGGGATACATGCGGACCTCCTCTCGCCGGGGCAGTCGCGCCCGGCGGGTACCTCGACGTGGGCGAAATGCCTCACGCCGTCACTTCACTATACGAAGATTTCCGGTCCTCGAATTCTCCTTTTCCTCAGAATCCGCTCGCCGGAGGCTCGTCGCCGATCTTCTTCCCGTTGCGCCACGTGTTGGGGCACATCGGGTGCGTGAAGATCGACGGCCCGTCGGCCTTCGAGTACGTGATGTCGTCGACCGCCGAGCCGCCCTGCGGGTTGAGCCCCGCCTTCTCGCGGACGCGCTTGGCGATCTCGTGGTCGGCGCACGCCGTGTCGCCGCTGACACCGAGGCCGCCGACGCGCACGCCGCCCTTGTAGAGCGGCACGCCGCCGCCGAACACGATCGACCCGCCGCAGACCTTGCCGTTGCCCTTCCCGTTGTCCTCGGGTCGGCCGATGCAGGCCGGATTGAACGGGTTGCCGGCCTGCAGTCCCCACAGCGAGTGGCCCGGCTGCGTCAGCGTGTACAGGCGCGCCGTCGAGAACGGCTTGTCGTCGGTCGAGAAGTGGTTCGCCGTGGAGGCCTTGGAGATCGCGATGTTGCGGCTGCCGGGCCAGGTCGCCGCCGGGTCGTCGGTCGAGACGACGATGGCGCAGAGCTCGCCGTCGCGGTTGACCGTCGCCGCCCACATCTTGCGGCCGCCCCAGAGCCCGCCCGCGTCGCCGCCCGTCTGCGGCGCCTCGATGAGGAACTGCCGGAGCTGTTCGGGCGTCGGCAGCACCTTGCAGTCCGCTTCGTGTTCCTTCGTCTCGGCAGGCGCCGCGGCCGCGCCCGGCGTCACGCCGGCGGCCGGCACCTCGGCCTTCTGCCGGCTTTCCCCGCCGCGGTCGCAACCGGCGGCGAGCGCCAGTATCGAGAGAGATGCTCCAAAGACGAATCGAATCCTCGCACGCATGAAGTCTTCCTTCCTGTCGGCGACAGACGAGCTCCGACACTGCGACCTATACCCTATTCAGGCCCCCGCCTTCTCCAGCCACTGCTTCATGACCGCGCTCGGCACGACGCCGGCCTGCTGACTGACCAGGAGACCGCCGCGGATCACGGCGAAGTTGGGGATCCCGCGCACGTCGTACTCGGCGGCGATCTGCGGATGGCGCTCGGTGTCGACCTTCAGGACCACCGCGCGGCCGGCCATGTCCCGCGCGGTCTTCTCGACCTCGGGCGCGGCCATCTTGCACGGGCCGCACCAGTCCGCCCAGAAGTCGACGAGCACGGGCACCTTCGCGTTTCGCGTGATCTCGCGGAACGTCTCCGGATCCGCCTCGATCGGCCGCGACACCGGCGAGATCGGCGTCTTGCAGGCGCCGCAGCGCCCCTCGTCGGCCAGGCGTTCGGCCGGCGACCGGTTCTTCTTTCCGCAGGACGCGCAGGTCAGAATCATCTTAGCGGGAGAGGAACGCCGAGAGCGCGTCGGTCGTCCGCATCGCCGGCTGAAACTATACGGCGCCGGCGGGACTCCAAGAAGCAAGAAGCCCGCGGGCGCCGCCGAGGCGCGGCGACCCGCGGACGACTTGCACTCTGAGGCTACGGCTTCTTCGTCGAGCCCGAAGACCGGGACCGCGAGCCCGACGAGCCGGACGCCGGCCGTCCGCCGCGAGGCGGCCGCGCCGGCGACGCACCGCGGTTCGACTGGCCGGAGCGGC
>Ga0157374_10002425_pt1 | contig 15717 bp, 13 predicted proteins | sample M25metaG_FD_115308 | JGI IMG/M metagenome (GOLD analysis project Ga0157374, IMG submission 115308) | Miscanthus rhizosphere microbial communities from Kellogg Biological Station, Michigan, USA - M2-5 metaG | ecosystem: Host-associated > Plants > Roots > Rhizosphere > Soil | place: USA: Michigan...
CTGATCAATACGCTTCGAGACCGGCCGTCCTCGGGCGGCAACTCGCTGAACGATTTGGTTCCCGGACACTAAGGCAGCGCACCGTGTGGTGGCCGCCCCGGCCCCGCGGTTGGTAAAATTTGCGTGGCTGCGCCGTGCGGGCCGTTTGGAGAGGCAGCGTGATATTTGAATTTGAAGGCAAGCGCCTGGTGACGGCGACCGAGAATTTCTACGTGGCCGCCGGTGCACAGTTGATCGGCGATGTGCGCCTGGGGGATGCCGCCAGCGTTTGGTTCAATGCTGTGCTGCGCGCCGACGATGAGCGCATCGAGATTGGTGATGGCAGCAATGTGCAGGACGCCAGCGTCATTCACTGCGACCGCGACCAGCCCACGATCCTGGGGCGGAATGTCACCATCGGCCACCGGGTGCTGCTGCACGGCTGCGTGATTGCCGATGAGTGCCTGATTGGGAACGGCGCCATGCTGCTTGACGGTGCGCGAATCGGCGCGCATTGCCTCATCGCCGCAGGTTCGCTAGTCACGCCGGGCAAGGAGATTCCGCCAGGCAGCGTGGTGATGGGATCACCCGGACGCGTGGTAAGGCCGACCGGCGAGCGTGAACGCGCCATGATCGAAGGAGCGGCCCGCTATTACCGGGAGCGCATCCGGCGCTATCGGGCCGAGGCAGGTCTGCGCCAAGGCGCGCTGGGGTCCAAGTAATGGCTGGGGATCCGCCGGTGACTGAGGCTCGCAGCAACCAGGGAGATCTACTCCGGAAACTGCGCATTGATCCTTCCGCGCGCGACCGGCCTTCGCGCCCTGCCGCGCCGAGGCGGGCAGCGCTCATTGCCGGGGCCGGCATACTGCTGGCATTGCTCGCCATCGCCGCGGCCTGGTGGAAATGGCATTCCCGGCCGGTAGCGGTGGAAGCCGCCACCGCGGTGGCGGCCGATACCGCGCGCGGGCCGGCCGCGATCCTGCAGGCCAGCGGTTATGTGACCGCACGCCGCGAGGCCACGGTCTCAGCGCAGATCACGGGCACGGTCAAGGAAGTGCTCATCGAAGAGGGCGAGCACGTCAAGGCTGGACAGGTGCTGGCGCGCCTCGAGGATTCGGCCTACCAGGCTGGCGTCGCGCAGGCGCGCGCCCAACTGCTGGCGGCGCAGGCCCAGGAATCGCAGTTTCTTGTCGAACTCGCGCAGGCGCGGCGCGACACCAAGCGCAATCAGGATCTGATCGACAGGAACCTGGTGTCGCATCAGGCGCTCGAGACGGCGCAGACGCAGCAGGACGCGCTCGAAGCCCAGCTGCAGGTGCAGCGCAAGCAGATCGAACTGGCGCAGGCCGCGCTGCGTGGCGCGGAAGTGCAGCTGGCCTACTGCACGATACGCGCACCGTTCGCCGGCGTGATCGTCGCCAAGGCGGCGCAGTCGGGCGAGATCATCTCGCCGATCTCGGCCGGCGGGGGCTATACGCGCACCGGTGTGGGAACCATCGTCGACATGGACTCGCTGGAAATCGAGGTCGACGTCAACGAGTCCTATATTAACCGGGTGTCGGCGGAGCAGTCCGCCCAAGCCGTGCTGGACGCCTATCCCGACTGGACCATCCCGGCGCACGTGGTCGCCATCATCCCGACGGCGGATCGCAACAAGGCGACCGTCAAGGTGCGCGTGGGCTTGGATCTCAAGGACCCGCGCATCCTGCCGGACATGGGCGTGCGGGTATCCTTTCTGGAGCGCAGCACCGGCGCGCCCGACGAGCAGCGCCCGGCGCAGCAGAGCGAGGGCGTGCTGGTGCCCGCCACCGCGCTCATTGCCGGCGCCAACGGCGGCAAGGCGGTCTACCTCATCGAGGGTAATATCGTGCACCTGCGCGCGGTCACTCCGGGACCGGCGCGCGGTGAGCTGCAATCGGTGAGCGGGATCAGCGCCGGCGCGCGCGTCGTGCGCGCCCCGCCTGAAGGTCTCCATGACGGCGCCCGCATCAGCATCAGCAAGGCGGGCTCCTGATAAATAGTTATTCCGGCATCGCAGGTGAACATCCATGAACAGCCTCGTGCAGACCGAGAATCTCAGCAAGACCTACACGCGCGGCACGCAGCACGTGGAAGTCCTGCACAGCATCAACCTGGCGATCGAGGAGGGCGATTTCGTGGCCCTCATGGGTCCTTCCGGATCGGGAAAGACGACGCTTCTCAATCTGATTGGCGGCCTGGATGCGCCCACCGGCGGCAGCATCAGTGTCGGCGGGGAGCGCATTGACCAGTATTCGGAAAATGCACTGGCCAAGTGGCGCTCAGGTCACGTGGGTTTCGTGTTCCAGTTCTATAACCTGCTCTCGACCCTCTCGGCGCGCAAGAACGTGGAGCTGCCGCTGCTGCTCACGCGGCTTACGGGAGCCGAGCGCCGCGAGCGTGCCGACATTGCACTGCAGCTGGTGGGGCTGGCTGAGCGCGCAGTGCATAAGCCGGCCGAGCTCTCCGGCGGGCAGCAACAGCGCGTGGCCATTGCCCGCGCCATCGTCTCGGATCCGACACTGCTGGTGTGCGACGAGCCCACCGGCGATCTGGATCGCCAGTCGGCCGCCGAAGTGCTGACGCTGCTGCAGCAACTCAACCGCGATCATGGCAAGACCATCATCATGGTGACCCACGATCCGAAGGCGGCCGAGTTTGCGCATCGGATACTGAACCTGGACAAGGGCACGCTGGTGGACGTCGCGGAGCGGCCGGCCGCGTGAAGTATCTGCAGCTGGTGCTGGCCGCCCTGCAGCGCCACAAGGCGCGCACGCTGTTCACGCTGCTGTCGGTAGCGGCGGCGTTCCTGCTGTTCGGTCTGCTCGATTCAGTGCGGGGCGCATTTTCTGGCGCCGGCAGCACGGTGGCGGGCCTGAACCGGCTCGTGACCGTCTCGAGGATCAGCTTCACACTGCAGCTGCCCAAGAGCCTGCTGGAACGCATCCGCGCGGTTCCCGGCGTGGCCGATGTCACCTACGCCAACTGGTTCGGCGGCATCTACCAGGACCAGAAGAATTTCTTCCCCAACCAGGCCGTGGCCGGAAATTTCATCGACGCCTATCCCGAATGGAAGCTCAGCGCCGCGGAACGCGAGGCGTTTCGCAACACGCGCACCGGCGCGATCGCCGGCGCGCTGCTCGCCAATAAATTCCACTGGAAGCTGGGCGACAAGATACCGCTCCAGGGCACGATCTTTCCGCAGAAGAACGGCAGCAACACCTGGACTCTGGACCTGGTGGGCATCTACCGGATCGCCGATCCGCAGCAACGTGGCCAGGAGAATGCGCTGTTCTTCAACTGGGATTATTTCGATGAGGCACGCGCCTTTGGCAACGGCAACGTCGGCTGGTACGTGGTGCGGGTGGCCGACGCGAAGAACGCGGATCGCGTGGCGCAAGCCATCGACGCGCTGTCGGCCGACTCGGACCATGAGACCAAGACCCAGAGCGAGCACGCTTTCCAACTGGCCTTCGTCAGCCAGTTCGGCGACATCGGCCTGATCGTGGGCGCCATCATGGCGGCGGTATTCTTCACCTTGATCCTGCTTACCGGCAACACCATGGCGCAGGCGGTGCGCGAACGCATCCCGGAGCTGGCCATACTCAAGACCATCGGCTTCACCAGCAGTAGCGTGCTCGGGCTCCTGCTGGCCGAGGCGGTGCTGCTGTTGCTGCTGGGTGGCATCGTCGGCGTGCTGGTCGCGGGCGTGGTGGCCAACGGCTTGCAGCTGTCGATGGGCATCACCTTGCCGCCGATCGTGAGCTCGGTAGCCGTGTGGCTGCGCGCACTCGGGCTCATGATCGTGATCGGCATCATCGTCGGGGCCATGCCCGCCTACCGCGGCTTACGCCTGCGGGTGGTCGATGCGCTGGCGGGGCGCTAGCTGAGCATGGCGAGCGGGCGCGGCAATCGTTGGCGGCGGCTCCTGGGGTGGCTCGGCGTGTGGGCGTTGGTGTTTTGCGGCTTGCTGGTGCTGGCCATGCTGCCGGGCTGGTCGCTGCCGGTGCTGCTGTTGCCGCTGGCTCTGTGGCTGCTGCTCACCCGCACCGGCCGGCAGGCGTGGTCCGCGACCCAGGTAGGGATCGCCACCATTCCGCAGCGCCTGGGCTCTTCTTCCGTTGTGGTGGTGGGCATCGCCGGGGTGGTGGGCGTGCTCGTGGCCTTGCTGGCGATGGCGGCCGGATTTGCCGCGACGCTCAAGCAGGGCGGGAACGATGAGACCGCCATAGTGCTGCGCGCCGGCGCCCAGACCGAACTGAACTCGGTCATCAGCAGCGAGACGGTGACGCTGGTGTCGCAGCAGCCGCAAGTCCAGCGCGGCCGCGACGGCCTGCCCATCGCCTCGGGCGAGCTGGTAGTCGTGGCGGCACTCCCCAAGCGCACCACGGGACTCGATGCCAACGTCGAGGTTCGCGGGGTCAGCGAGCGCGCCTGGGAGCTGCGGCCGGGAATCCGCATGATCACCGGGCGTCGCTTCACGCCTGGTTTGCGTGAACTGATCGTCGGCAAGCGCGCGCGCGAGCAGTTTTCGGGTGTTGACGTGGGATCGACGCTCAAGCTCAACGGTCAGCCCTGGCAGGTGGTCGGCGAGTTCGAGGCCAACGATGCCAACGATTCGGACCTGTGGGCCGACTTCGGCGTGGTGGGTCCGACTTATCGGCGTGGCAACAGCGCGACATCCGTGACGGTCAAGCTGACGGACGCTCACGCCTTCGAGACCTACGCGGCCGCACTGGCCGCAGATCCGCGCCTCAAGGTGGACGTTCGCACCACGCGCGCCTATTACACCGAGCAGTCTGCCAGCCTGACGCGCCTGATCACCGCGCTCGGCAACGCCATCGGCGTGATCATGGCGATCGGCGCGGTGTTCGGCGCACTCAACAGCATGTACGCCGCAGTGGCCACGCGCACGCGGGAGATCGCCACGTTGCGCGCGCTTGGCTTTCGCTCCACCCCGGTCGTGGTCTCGGTGATGCTCGAGACCATGCTGCTGGCGTTGCTGGGCGGGATGCTCGGGGCGGCGGTCGCGTGGCTATTGTTCGATCAGTACACCGCCTCGACGCTGGGAGCCAATTTCACTCAGATCGTATTCGCGTTCCGCGTAACGCCCGAACTTCTGTGGCGCGGACTGAAGTGGGCACTGGCGATGGGGCTGATCGGTGGGCTGTTTCCGGCCCTGCGCGCCGCACGCATGTCGGTGACCGACGGCCTGCGCGAGCTCTGAGTTTTTCTACCCTAAATCGAGCGTTGCCTCGAATACGATGCGCGCGCGACCTGCGACGCGCACCTGCTCTGATCCGGCGCTTTGCTCGGTCAGTCGCACCGTCAGCATTCCCGGGCGGCCCATGTGATGACCCTGCCGACCGGTGTATAGCCCAGCGCGCAACCGGTCGCGAAATCGCCCCAGCGCACTAAAGTGCGCTGCGAGCAGCGCGTGCGCATTGCCGCTCACCGGATCTTCCGGGAAACCCAGCGCCGGGCAGAACATGCGCGCCTCGCTGTCGCAGTCGGCAATCGCCGGAGCCACGCTGTATAGAAAGTATCCCGTCGGACAGCCGGCCGCCGACAGAGCCGCGAGCCGCTGCAGATCGGGGCGCACTTTGACGAGGCTGGTGCCGCTGCGAAGGCCGATGAGAGCGCGGTTGCCCCCGATGCCCGCCACCATCGCAGGCAATTGCGGGTCGAGTGCCTCGGTATCGAGGTCGAGGGCGGATAGGATCGCCGTCAGCTGCTCGCCAGGCAGTGGACCAGGGCGTGGCGGGAGCGGCTGGCTGAATCCGTAAAGCGCGCCTTCTGCATCGCTGAGGCGCTCGATCTCGACGATGCCACCACGTTGCTGCTGACGGCGCGCCGGTGGTCTGCCCAGCGCATCGAGCACGGCGTGGACCGCCACCGTCGCATGGCCCACAAGTCCGGTCTCGGCGCGCGGCGTAAAGAAGCGCACCTTAAGATCGCCATCGATGCCATCGGGGGGGAGTACGAAGGCCACATCGACTCCACCAAGTTCGCGCGTGAGCGCGAGCATGGCGGGCTCCTCCAGAAATTCCCCGTCGAGCACCACGCACGCGGGATTGCCGGCACACGCCGTGTCGGTAAACGCGTCCACGCGGAAGATCCGTAGCCGTCTGCCCATTCAACCTGCCGTGTTGGGTTTGGCCTGCGCACTCCAGAGCCGCTTGGCCATGCTAACCCGGAGCGGGTCACGGCGTGCGCTTGCAAAGTGTCCGCCCGGCCCCGATAGTGATGGACGTAAACCTTGGGGCGGCCCTGGTGTTGGGCCTGAGATGCCGGAGCGACCGGCGAACCCGTTGAACCTGATCCGGCTAATACCGGCGTAGGGAGCAGGTCTTTGAAGTCCAGCCATCTGCTGATCGCGACCGGCGCGCTGAGCGCTCTGTGGGCGCTCACGTCCGGCGCGCAGGTCATCCCCTCGGCACCGGAAGCCCTCGATGAAATCGTAGTCAGTGCCAGTTTGCGTAACACGCCGATGCGCGAGCTGCCGCAAAGCGTAAGCGTGCTCGACAGCGAAACGCTCGAGGCCGCGGGCGTGCAGCATTTTGAGGACGTGCTGGGAATGGTGCCCGGCTTGAGCTGGGCCTCGGGCACCTCGCGTCCGCGTTACTTCCAGATCCGCGGCGTTGGTGAGACCGAACAGTACCAAGGTGCGCCCAATCCTTCCGTGGGCTTTTTGATCGATGACATCGATTTCTCCGGCGTCGGCATGCCGGCCACCCTGTTTGATCTCGAGCGCATCGAAGTGCTGCGTGGCCCGAGCAGCACGGTGTACGGCGGCAACGCGCTGGCGGGGCTCATCGATGTGCGCAGTCGAAACCCAGGGCGCGAGTTCGAGTTGGGCGCCGAGGCGACGATGGCCGATTACGGCACCGGTGGCTTGGGCGTGGTGCTCGGCGACGGGCGCGCCGACGGGAGCGCTGGCTGGCGGCTGGCCGCTCAGCGCTACCAGAGCGACGGGTTTCGACACAACCAGTACCTGGGGAGCAACTCGACCAACGGCTACGACGAGTCGACGGTGCGCGGCAAATTGAGTGGCGATCTGCTGCCGCAACTGCACGCGGCGCTCACGCTGCTGTATGCGGACCTGGACAACGGCTACGACGCCTGGTCGGTCGACAATTCGCGGATCACGCGCTCCAATCAGCCCGGCCGCGATGCTCAGCGCTCGGTCGGCGGCGCGCTGCGCCTCGAGTACCAGGGCGCCCACGGGCAATGGCTCAGCGTCAGCAGTGTCGCGCATTCGGACATCGTGTATTCCTTCGATGGCGACTGGGGGAACGATGCCTTCTGGGGAGTAAACGCCCCGTACAACTATTTCGAGGGTCACGATCGCACCCGGGAAACCTTCGCGCAGGATCTCAGGTTCATCGGCAATGGCCTGCCGCTGCCGACAGGCGCGCTCAATCCGGTCATTGGCGTGTACCTGCTGCGGCTGCGCGAGGCGGACGCGCAGCTCGATACCTGGGACGATCAATATTACGGTGCGGGCCAGAGCATGCTCGACAGCCACTATCAGGCCACCAACGCCGCCTTGTACGGATCGCTCGAGTGGCCCACGGCAAGGTCCGGGACCCTGACGCTGGGAGTTCGCGCCGAGCAGCGGGTCGCGGACTACGGCGACAGCGCCGATGCGCCGTTTCCACAGGCGCGGAGCCATTTGCTGGGCGGCAATCTGTCGTGGCTGTGGGAGTCCTCGCAACGACAGCAGTACTACGCGACGCTGGCCCGAGGCTACAAGGCCGGCGGGTTCAACATCGGCACCGGGATCGATCCGGCGCAGCGCCAGTTCGGTGCCGAGACTCTCTGGAACCTCGAGGCGGGGCTGCGAACGCAGCGCCTGGATGGCAATCTCGCGCTCAATGCCGATGTCTATGCCATGCGGCGCATATCGATGCAGGTCTACAATTCGCGCCAGCTGCTGCCAAACAATCCCCTGACCTACGTCTTCTACACGGACAACGCCGCGCACGGCGACAACATCGGCCTGGAGGCGGAGCTGCGCTGGCGGGTGCAGCCGCGCTGGCTGCTTGGCGCCACCGCAGCGCTTCAGAACACGCGCTATCTGGGCTACGTCAACGACGGCCTGGATCTGCGTGGTCGCGAGCAGGCCTTTGCGCCGCCCTGGCAGCTCTCATTGAACGCGAGCTACGAGCATCCGGCGGGGGCCTTCGCACGCGCCGACCTGCAGGCTCAAGATGGCTTTTACTTCAGTGCCAGCCACAACGAACGCGCACGCGCACGCACCCTCGTCAACGTGCGTATCGGCTGGCGCGCCCGCCAGTGGACGGCCAGCGTCTGGGCGCGCAACCTCTTCGATGCTCACTATGCCGTGCAGGGCTACTACTTTGGCGATGAACCACCGGATTTTCCCGTCAAGCTGTACCTGCAAAACGGTGACCCGCGGCAAGTCGTCGCGTCCGTGAGCATGACAGTGGCGGCGAACTAGGATGTCTTCGTGAGCGCAACCGTGACCCAGGGGCTTGAAGCATTCGCGGTGGTAACCGGCCTGATCTACGTCGTGCTGATCATGCGCCGCAATCGCTGGGGGTTTGTGTCCGGAGCGCTAAGTTCCATGGTTTACGTCTACATCTCCGCGCGCGCTCATCTGCCGATGCAATCGCTCCTGCAGGGCTACTACGTGATCATGGGGGCGTACGGCTGGTACAGCTGGACGCGCAACGCCGAGCAGGAGGAGGGGCGCATCTACCGCTGGCCGCTCCGGCGCCATCTTTGGGTCGCCTTGCTGCTACTGACCGCCAGCGCGCTCAGCGCCCAATACCTGGCGCGCGAGACTCAGGCGGCCTGGCCGCTGCTCGATTCATTCACGACCTGGACCAGTTTGCTGGCCACCTGGATGGTGACGCGATCGGTGCTCGAGAACTGGCTGTACTGGATCTGTGCGGACGTCATCATGGTGTATCTGTTCCTGCGCCAGGGATATCCGTACACCGCGGGACTGTTTTGTTCCTATATGGTCGTGTCGGTACTGGGATTCAGGGGCTGGCTGCAGCGCTACCGCAAGCAGGCGCCCTGATGAGCGCGAACGCCGGGCAGCCCTCCGCGGCGGCGCTGGCCTGGGTTCCGGGCGTGCGCAGCGGCCTGGCGCCGTTGCGCATCGAGAAACTTCTCGGTGGTAGCGTAAATGACAGCTGGCGCGTGGACACCGAGCGGGGGCGATTCGTGCTGCGCGTGGATGGACCACCGTGGCGGCGGCCCGGTGTCGAACGCGAGCGCGAGCACATACTGCACGAAGCCGCCGCGCGCGCCGGACTGGCGCCGCGAATAGTGCTGCAGGCCCCGGACGCTGGCGTACGGGTTTGCGAGTATCTGGACGGCAGGAGCTGGACGGCGGCTGATTTTGTGCAACCGCTGCAGCTGCGGCGGCTCGGCGATCAGCTTGCGCATCTGCATGCACTGCCCGTGCCTTTGGAGGTCGAGCCTTTCGATCCGGGCGCCTGCGCGCGTGCCTACCTTTCCCAGCTTGGCGATGAACCGGCCGCCGATCCAAACACAAGGGCGCAAGTCGCCAGTGTAGATGCCGCAGCCCTCCGGGTGGCCGCAGGCACTCGCGGCCTGGCCATCGTTCACGGCGATTTGGCGCACGGCAACCTGCTGGATGGGGAGAGGCTCTGGCTCCTGGACTTCGAATACGCGCAAGTTGCCGATCCGCTCTACGATATCGCCTGTGTGCTGGCCTACTATCCGGAGGCCAGGGTGCAAATCGCCTCGTTGCTTTCTGCTGCAAACCTGAACGGCGCCGATCTCGCCGAACGCCTGGCGGCGGCTGAGAGCGTTTATGCGACCTTAAGCGAGCTGTGGCACGCCGTCCGCGCCGACGAGCCGTCCAGGTAAGCGCCCACCGTGGGATTTAACTCTTTAGGTACTGGCGTCCGCGTCGGCTGATCGGCAAACTAGCGCGCCGAAAATTTGCCCCCAAGGAGGGGTTGCATGCCGGTGTTGAGAGTCGTTGGCCGAGACGGAGTCGAGCAGGAGATCAATGCCCCTGCGGGTACCAGCCTCATGGAGCCGCTCCGTGACATGGACGATGGCGTCAGCGCCATCTGCGGGGGGATGTGTTCCTGCGCGACCTGTCAGGTGTACGTGGACGAGGAGTGGGTGGCGCGACTCCCGGCCGCGATGTCCGATGAAACCGACATGCTCAAGGACCTGACGTCCTACCGCCCGACCTCCCGGCTGTCCTGCCAAATCCCGCTGACCGACGCGCTCGACGGATTGCGGGTTACGATTGCTCCGGAAGAGTAGGCGCGGCGGGACCTTAAGATCTTATGCAAGTCACGATCTGGCTGATGGTGCTGGCGGCGACGGTGGCGGTGGTGCGCGTGTACTTCACCGTGCGGCGAATGAGCGCTCAGCGCAAGGAAGACTGGGATGAGCGGCTGGTCAAGAACCTGCGCGCCCAGGGCGGGAACCTGTTCAGCCCGTATGAGGTCGATTTCTTCTTCGATCTGCCCGATCAGCGAGCCTGCGAGCAGCTGAGCGAAGTGCTCAAGGCCCGCGAGTTCTCCGTGGACTTCCATCAGGTGGAGGCGGACCGCGGCGATCGCTACACGCTGCACGCGAGCAAGTCACTGCGCATCTCGGTGCCCGACATGCAAGCGCTCACGCGCGAGTTCAAGGCCCTGGCGGCGGGCTTTTCGGGACGCTATGACGGCTGGGCCGCGGCGGGCATGACGCGCGAACTGTTGCGCAAGCCCTAGACTTTCGCCCGCAGTTCGCCCTGCGCGCGCACCGCCTCGGCGGCCGCCTGCACGGCATCAGCATCGCCCAGGTAACGGCTCGAGCGTGCCGAGAGATTCGCTTCCAGCTCGTAGAGCAACGGAATGCCGGTCGGGATGTTCAACTCGACGATCGCGCTCTCCGACATGTCATCGAGCATCTTGACCAGCGCCCGGAGGCTATTGCCGTGGGCGACGATCATGACATTGCGATTGGCACGCAATGGCGGCGCGATGCACTGCTCCCAGCACGGCAGCACGCGTGCCAGGGTGTCCTTGAGTGATTCGGTAGCCGGCAACTGCGCGGGATCGACCTGTGCATAGCGACGATCGTGGCGCGGGTGGCGCGCGTCATCGGCGGCAAGCGGCGGTGGCGGCACATCGTAGCTGCGACGCCAGATCTTGACCTGGGCTGCACCGTATTTCGCGGTGGTCTCCGCCTTGTTCAGTCCCTGCAGGGCGCCGTAGTGGCGCTCATTGAGCCTCCAGTCGCGCAGCACCGGGAGCCAAAGCAGATCAAGCGCCTCGAGTATCAGCCATTCGGTGCGGATGGCGCGCTTGAGCACCGAGGTGTACACCACGTCGGGAAGCACGCCGCATCGCGCGATCTCCGCTCCGGCCCGCCGCGCTTCCTCCACACCCTGCGCTGACAGGTCCACGTCGGTCCAGCCGGTGAACAGATTCTCGAGGTTCCAGGTGCTCTGGCCGTGGCGAACGAGTAGTAGCTTGCCGGGCATGATGCCTTTAAACCTACTGCGCCAGGTTGCGCAGCGCTTCGGCGCCGGCCATCAGGGCGGCCAGGTCCGGAGCCGCGCTGACGCGCAGCTCGCGCAGCGTCAGGAGCCATTGCTGGCCCGGTGCACCCAACCGCTCGATCCAGCGTTCACGCGCCGCGCCATCGCGGGCCCGCTCGCGTAGCGCGCGGGTGGCAAGGTTGCGCTGACCGTCCAGGATCGCCGTGTAGAGTCGTTCTCGCGCCACCGACTGCCAGGTGCTGGTGGTGCGCAGGCCCCGGATCGCCTCCGCCAACCAGTCGATACCCAGCGCGGCGCCCGTCTGGAAATACTGCTGCGCGACCAGCGGCAAGGGCCGGCGCAGCGACTCGGCAATCGAGGCCAGGTCCGGCGTCGCGCGCAGGGCCATGAGCCCCGCAAGACTGTGGGCGAGGGCCTGGGGCAGCCCCGTCGCCAGCTGCTGCGCATAGATTTCCTGAAAGTTGTCGCGGGCGATGCCCGGCAGCGCTTCGGGCAGCAGGCGCTCGAGCGTCTGGAAGACCGGCGTGAGGCGTGAGACCTCCGCGCCAATGTCGACGTGCTGGCGCGGCGTGCGTTGCAGCAGCAGCCGGCGCGTGAGCTGCTCGACGTAATCGCGGGTGGCAAGCAGCGCCTCGTACTGAGCCGTGGCCGGCACGTGATTGTCGAGCGCTTCGATCGACAGCCACAGCTCTCGAAGTCCGGCGCTGTCGCGCGCAATCGTGTAGGCGCGCGCCACCGCGGCCGTATCGGCGCCGGTCTGGGCCGCCATGTGCATGACGAAGCCCGGGTCCATACGGTTGAGAATGCTGTTGGTAGTGGCAGTAGCAATCAGCTGCGGCCTGAGGCGATGGTGGGCGATGCGGCGGGCGAAGCGGTGGCGCCAGCGACGCGGGAAGTAGCGCTCGAGTTCGCCGGCCAAGTAGGGATCATCGGCGATGTCCGCCTTAGTCAGCGCCTCGTTCAACGCGATCTTGCCGTAGGCGAGCAGTACCGCCAGCTCCGGGCGCGTCAGTCCGCGGCCGCGCACCGAGCGCTCCTCGATATCCGTATCGCTCGGCAGAAATTCGAGCGCGCGATTGAGTTCACCGTCGCGCTCAAGCACTCGCAGCAGCAGCTGATGCTGTCCCAGGTCGGCGACGCTGCGCTGTTCCAGCAGGCTGATGGCCTGGCTTTGCAGATAGTTGTTGCGCAGCACCTGCGCGGCCACCTCGTCGGTGACGCTCGCCAGCAGCGCGCGGCGCCGGGCACCGGTGGGTGCGCTTTCGCCGGCCTTGCCCGCCAGCATGATCTTGAGATTGACCTCGATGTCCGAGGTGTTTACGCCCGCCGAGTTATCGACAAAGTCGGTGTTGATGCGCCCGCCCGACTGCGCGTACTCGATGCGGCCTAGCTGCGAGCATCCCAGATTGCCGCCTTCGCCAAACACTTTGGCACGCAGCTCGCTGCCGTTGACGCGCACCGCGTCATTGGCGCGATCGCCGATCTGGCCGTGACTCTCGCTGGTCGCCTTAACGTAGGTGCCGATGCCGCCGTTCCAGATCAGATCCACGGGAAGCCTGAGCACCGCCCGCACCACTTCGGTAGGCGTCGTGCGCTCATGCTCGATGCCCAGTAGCGAGCGCGCCTGCGGGGACAGGGCGACTGACTTGTGGGCGCGCTCGAGGATCACGCCGCCGGCGGACAGGCAGCGACGGTCGTAATCCGCCCAGCTCGAGCGCGCTTTGGCGAACAGGCGCGAGCGCTCGCGGAAGCTGCGTCGGACATCCGGGTTCGGATCGATAAAGATGTGGCGGTGGTCGAAGGCCGCCAGCAGCCGGATCTGCGGGGACAGCAGCATGCCGTTGCCGAATACGTCCCCCGACATGTCACCGATCCCGGCGACCGTAACCGACTCGCGCATGATGTCCACGCCGCGCTCGCGGAAGTGCCGCTTGACGCACTCCCAGCCGCCGCGCGCGGTGATGCCCATCTTCTTGTGGTCGTAGCCCGCCGAGCCGCCCGAGGCGAAGGCGTCACCCAGCCAGAAGTTGAACTCGGCCGAAATCGCATTGGCGATGTCCGAGTAGCTCGCGGTGCCCTTGTCCGCGGCCACCACGAGGTAAGGATCCTGCCCGTCACGGCAGCGCACCTGCAGCGGGGCGACCACCTCCCCGTCAACGATGTTGTCGGTGAGCTGCAGCAGGCAGCGGATGTATGCCTGGTAGCACTCGCGCACTTCGGTCGCCCGTTCCTCGGGCGTGGCCGTGGGGCGCAGCCGTCGTGTCTTGTTGAATCATTCGGCGCCCACCGGGACGATCAGCGTGTTCTTGACGTGCTGGGCCTTCATGAGCCCGAGCACTTCGGTGCGGAAGTCCTCGGGCCGTTCCGACCAGCGGATGCCGCCGCGCGCGATCGGGCCCTTGCGCATGTGCACGCCTTCGACATGCGTGCCGTGCACGAAGATCTCGAATTCCGGGCGCGGCTCGGGCAGTCCGGGGATTGCGCGGGGCTGCAGCTTGAAGGCCAGCGGCTGGCCGGGATGGTGGTTGCAGAAATGATTGGTGCGGGCGGTGGCCAGGATCACGGCCATGAAACCACGCAAGATCCGGTCATCGTCCGGATTGCGCACTTCGCTGATCGCATGATGGATGCGCCGCTCGATGTCCGTCGCCTCGCGCGCCGCGCGCCGGTTGATGTGCTGCGGATTCAGCCGCCGGTCGAATAGCCTCCACAGATCGCGGGTTATGTGCGAGTGCGCATGCAGCACCCGCTCCATGTAAGCCTGGCTGAAGGGGATCCCGGTCTGCAGCAGGTAGCGGCAGCAGGCACGCAGCACCCGGGTCTGCGCCACGGTGAGCCCGGCGCTGACGATCAGGCGGTGGAACCCATCACTGTCGAGCGCGCCGGCCAGAACCGCGGTGTAAGCAATGTTGAGCTGCGCCTCGAGCGCGTGGGCATCGGCGTCATGTAAGCCCGGCGTCTCGAGTTCAAAATCCTGGATCCATACCGCGCCACCCTCGCTCGGGCGCAATTCGTAGGGCCGCTCGGCAATAACCCTGAGGCCGAAGCTCTCCAGGATCGGCATGGCATCCGAGATTGGCAGTGGCTCGTGGTGACGGAGCAACCGCAAGTGCGCGCGGACCATGCCGGCCGCGGCCGGTGGCTGCAATCGCAGGCGCCCTGCGCCCATGGCCGCGGCGGTGCTCATGTCCGCAATGTCCTGCACGGCCAGTGCGGGCGCGACATCCTGCTGGTACGCGGCGGGGAACGCGTGCTTATAGCGGCGCTCAAGTTCGGCCACCTCGCTCTCGCCATGGCAGGCGCTGAGCGCCACGCGCAGCCGGTCGCGCCAGGTAACCAGCGTGGCGTCCAACTCGCGCTCGAGTGCACGCCGATTAACGTTCGCGGCGTGTCCCTCGGAGATGCGCACCGTAATGTGCAGTTGCGCAAGCGGCGCGTCGCCTACCGCCAAGGCGGAGTCGAGCTGGCCGCCGCCAAGCGCGCGCCTCAGCACGTGCTCGATGCGGCCCAGCGCGTCGTTGTCGAGGCGCTCGCGCGCCAGGTACACGAGACATGACCAGAAGCGCCGCATCTCGTCACGCCGCAGCACCAGGCACACGCCACGCGGTTGGTCGTGCAAGGCCAGCACCGCACGCGCGCAGCGCGTGAGCTCGGCAATCGAAGCCTGGAACAATTCATCGCGCGGCAGGTTGTCGAGGATGCTGACCAGGCGCTTGCTGTCGTGGCTGGAGGGGCGGAACGGAAAGGCGGCAATAACGCGCGCCACCTTGAGGCGCATCAGCGGCACGGTGCGCGGATCGGCGTGGTAGGTGTTCGACGTCCAGAGTCCTAGGAACTGCGCTTCGCCGGTAAGTCGGCCGCGCCGGTCGAATTCCTTGACGACGATGTAATCGAGATAACCGGGGCGATGCACGGTCGAACGGCGATTGGCCTTGGTGACCACCAGCAATTCGCGCTTGGCGCGCAGCGGCACCAGATCACCCGGCGGGCGCGTGCGCATGATGCCCAATGCCGTACCCGGTATGGCCTCGAGGTGCGGGCCGTCAGCGCGGTGCCGCAGACGGCTGCGGCGGAAGCCAAGGAAGGTGAAGTGATTGTCTTCCATGTACGCCAGCAGCGCGGCACTCTCGGCCACCACCGCAGCTGGAAGCGGCGGGGGCTGGCGCACCAGCTGCTCTCGAACCCTCAGTGCGGCCTGCCGCATGGCCTGC
>Ga0157374_10002428_pt1 | contig 15712 bp, 11 predicted proteins | sample M25metaG_FD_115308 | JGI IMG/M metagenome (GOLD analysis project Ga0157374, IMG submission 115308) | Miscanthus rhizosphere microbial communities from Kellogg Biological Station, Michigan, USA - M2-5 metaG | ecosystem: Host-associated > Plants > Roots > Rhizosphere > Soil | place: USA: Michigan...
GGGTGGTGTTTCACGAAGTTCATGGATGACCTCCCAAAGTGGCGGAGCGGGCTCACGCATGGTGGGCAGCACCAGCCCGTCGACATCCTCAAACACACGACGGATGTCGCGCCGGCATTCCCGCAGCCGCTTCAATGTCTCGACGTAGCCAACCGCACTGACGCTCTTGAGACCTTCGAGCTGCCGCCGCGACCAGGGATGATATAACTCCGGCGATTTGTCGAAAAATGGCTTTTGATAATGATAAAGCTCGACGTTGTAGCTGCCGTCTTTGACAAACTGGAAGCGCGGCAATGTTACATCGCGAATCTCTCTTACTTTAGGTTGTAGGAGGCCGATGGCTTCTTCGACGAGCCGAGCCACGTCGGGATCGAGGCGCGCAAAAAATAGTCGCGCGGCACGCCCATGCGTAACGCCGCGAACCGATCGGGCGAGCGCCGTCATGTAATTGGGCACCGGCGCGCTGCGGTAATCGAATATCTCGGATCGTATCCGGCGATGACTTGCAACAGGGCGGCTGCATCTTCGACCGAGCGCGTAATTGGCCGACAGTGTCGAGCGAATAGGCGGAGGGAGCGGCCGCCCCTGAAAGCAAGCCGCGCCGTGTCACTTATTTTAATGTCCGGACTTGGACACCGGGCGCCGGATTCAGAACGAATTTTTCGGCAGTTATATCGGGCGTATTCAATTTCAGGTCCATCACGGTCAGGATCACTTCGTAACCATCCTTCGGCCGCTGGATGTCAATGAGACCTGGAAATCTCTTTCCGCTATAGTCTTTCCAATTCGCATATGAGGTATCGCTGGTGATGTTGCCTTCGGAATCGAAAGTTCTCTGGCGTGAGATATCCAGCGTATAGCGATCGAAGTACACATTGCGGACTGCTTTGAGCTTGTCACCCGAACGCTGGAGCGTGATCACAATGTATGCTGCCGTGGTCTCATTGGTATCGTCTTCGAGTACGGTCAGATCGGTGTTTGGATCGGGTGGTCGGATCAGCAGCGCGGTCAAGAATGCGGCAGGCCGCAAATTTTCCAATTTATTCTGAGAACTCGAAGGTGGAGCGTCGTTGCGTCCTTCGATGAACTGACTCTTAAGCGGAATCGAAACGCGAAAGTCGTTGCCCATCGAGACCATGTCGAATGCCGTGCCGTGTATGGCAGGTTCGAGACCGATCACGCGTATTTGGTCGGGTTTGCGGTAGAGGATGTAGCCGATGATGCTGGTGTAATCGGTTACTTGGCCACCATATAAATTCCCCACTGACGGCGCCATATCGACTTTCAGGTTGAAGGATTCGATCGGGTCTGAAATATTCCGGATCCGCTCGATCAATTCCTCTTTTGTGGCTTTTAAAACCGGCCTATTTTCTTTGGCGCCAGGCGGCTTGACGATGCGCTTGCGCACCAAGCAAGCCGGTTCAAAAGCGACAGCCGCGAGGATCATGCAAGCGATTTTTCGCCGTATGAATAGCGAGTCCACTCCTCAGTTTAGTAGACGCGTTATACACTACCCTCTGAATCTTATGTCGCGTGGAATGCTGCTGATCCTGATGGCGGTTACGTCGATTGTGGCGTACGCCCAATTGAACCGGGAGCGTGGAAATGGGCCCGCCGGTGTGCCGGAACTCCAGTTTTTCGAGCATCGTATCGGCTTCGATCATGCGGAAGGAATCACCACGATCGATATAAACGGCGACGGACGGCCAGACCTCGTGAGCGGCGCCTATTGGTACGAAAACCCCGGCCCCGGGGGCGGCGAGTGGAAGCGGCAGCAATATCGTACTGTCGAAATTACCGGCGAATTCGTCTCGGATTGCGGCGAGTGGGCTGTGGATGTCAATCACGACGGAGCACCCGACCTGGTGACTGTGGGCTGGCAGAGTGACGGCCTCTGGTGGTATGAGAATCCCAAGAAAACGGGCGTACTGTGGCAGCGGCATCTGATCGCGCATACTGTGAAAACGGAAGGCGGTTGGATGGCGGACCTGAATGGCGACGGCAAGCCCGAACTGGCGCTCGGCCATTACGGACATTCCGGTGTGATTTGGGTTGACTTTTCCGGCTCAGAGCCGAAAGTCCATAAAGCCGGAGGGTCCGAGCAGGACGGCCACGGTATCGGTATCGCAGATATAGATGGCGACGGTAAAAGTGATTTATTGACGCCTTTCGGCTGGTTCAAAAATATCGACGCCAATCAGGACAAATGGGAGTGGCGCGGCGAGTGGAAGCTAGGAGAATCCGGGTTTCCCATTATCGGTTACGACGTGAACCGTGATGGCAAGACGGACGTGATCTACGGACGCGGCCATAGTTATGGCCTCTATTGGCTGGAGCAAGGCGCGAACGGCGAATGGAAGAAGAACACGATCGACGAATCGTTCTCACAAGTCCACGTGCTCAAACTCGTGGATATCGACGGCGACGGCCAGATGGAACTGCTGGCCGGGAAACGGTATCGCGGACACAACGGCAGGGATCCGGGCTCTTACGATCCGCTGGTGATTTATTACTACAAGATCGACCATACTGGGAACTTTACGCGCGTGTCGATTTCAGTAAATGGGACGGCGGCAGGTGGAACGCAGTTCATTACGGAAGACCTGGATGGCGATGGCGATCTGGATATCGCGGTTGCCGGAAAGACGGGTGTCCATTTGCTTGAAAGTTTGAAGGTAAACAGAGTGGCACCCGCGCAGCGAGAACGGGAGACGCTTACCTACAAGGAATGGCCGTATAAGGGGGAGGGTACCGAACTCCCTGCGAATCCTTAGAGATTACTTACTCAGGCGGTCTGGGCCTTCTTTACTACCGTCGTAGCCGGTTGCTTACGGGGCGGCAGTTTGACTTCTTCGTGCCAGACGTCCCAGAGTTTCGAAAGATCGCGAGCAAATTGCTTGGGCTTCTGCTCATAGAGGCGGTGCGCGAGGGAAATGGAGTTTTGTGCGAGATCCTTCTGCTCCTGGGCAGCCAACCCAAGAAAAAGCTGAACATCTTCTTGCGAATCTTTCGGAAGCTTTTCGCGCAACACTTCGAGATTATGATGTTCGCCGAGCCAGGTTTCGAGATCTTTTAGAGACGCCGCACGGGCTCCGATCTGCTCCGGCCACAAACCCTCGAGCAGACGCATGTGATACCAGTGTTCCTTGGCGGATTTGCGGAATTCGTGAAAGTCGCGCGCGTCACCGGTCTTGTTCGCGATACGGAGGCGTTTGCGGCCACGACGATAACTGTCTGAAAGTCCTTCTTCCAGCGCGCGAAAGCTGCCCGCTTTGAGCGGCCAGTTCTCGATGCGTCCGCGAACGGCATGTAAGCCGGCGATGGCGCGTTCAATTCCCCCCAGAACTACGGGCGAACGTTCCAGTTCTTGCCTGGTTTTCTCGAGCCCGAGGCGAATTCCGGCCAGATGTTCTTTCTTCAAAGCGGCTTTATGCTTCTCAACGAGCGCGTCAAACACCTCGACCATCACCGCGGCGTCCCGAATGCTCGACAGGACGCGTCCGATATCTCGCAGCCGTTTATCTTCTTCGCGATACTGCGCACCGAATTCGCTTTCTACCAGACTCAGCAGGCCGCGCGTCTTTTTTAGGCTCTTACGGGCTTCGTGAACAGATTCATCCTTGTTCCGCCCGGAGGCGAGCTGCGAGGAAGCAGCCTCCATTTCTTCGGCGGCCAACCGCTTGATGCCATCCGAGACAGCCTCTTTTCTTTTTAGACGATAGGACACGACAATAGCCTCTGCTAAGAGTGCCCCTCTTCCGGCGAAGTCGGAGCAACATTGGTTGCCTCGCCATCATACTCTTTCTCGGCTTCCGCGCTTTTTCCCAAAAGACGCAGCGCGGCGGCAGTCACATGCTCGGCAGTGAAGCCGAAGTTCTTCATGATCTGATCTCCGGGAGCGGAAGCACCGTAGTGGTCGATCGCAATGATCGTGCCCTCGTCCCCGGCCCAGCGTTCCCAGCCAAAGCTGGCGCCTGCCTCAACCGTGACACGCTTCTTTAGTTTCTTCGGTAGCACGCTCTCTCGATATGCATCGTCCTGTTTTTCGAACAAGTACCAGCTAGGTATGCTCACCACGCGCGCTTTTACGCCGTAGCCCTGCAGTTTTTCCTGTGCTTTCATGCAAAGGGAGACTTCGGAGCCGGTGCCGATCAGTATCACATCAGCCGCGCCGCCTGTGGCTTCCGAAAGGATGTAAGCGCCTTTCGAAACGTCTCCATTCTTGACGTTGGCCCGGCTCAAGTGCGGAACGTTCTGGCGCGTCAAAGCAAATAGCGTAGGGCCATCGTGTGCGACCGCAATGGCCCAGCATTCGGCAGCTTCTGTGGCATCCGCAGGACGCATCACGTTCAACCCGGGAATTGCGCGCAGGCCAGCCAACTGCTCGATCGGCTCGTGAGTGGGCCCGTCTTCTCCCACACCGACGCTATCGTGCGTGAACACGTAAAAAACCTTCAGCTTGCTCAAAGCCCCGAGCCGCACGGAAGGCTTCATGTAATCGGAGAACACCAGGAAGGTCGCGCTAAAGGGAAGGAGCCCGCCGTGCGCCGCCATGCCGTTCACCGCCGCTCCCATGGCGTGCTCGCGGACGCCGAATGCCATGTTACGGCCGGCGTAACCCCACACGCCTCCCACGGCTCCCTGTGCGGACGGTCCACCAAACTCGGACGGCTGGAAATCGCCTTCGCCCTTCAGCGCCGTGCTGGTGGATGGATTTAAATCCGCGGAGCCACCCACGATATTAGAAATTCGTTTGGCCAGGGCATTCAACACCTGGCCGCCGGCGGCGCGCGTCGCGATGGGCTTATCTTCGGGCTTCCATTTCGGCAGGTCTGCCGCCCAATTATCCGGCAACTTGCCCGCTATCATTTGCTCCAGTTCGGCACCTTCCTTTGCGAAGTCTTTCTTATATGCGGCGAACTTTTTCTGCCATTCACTTTGCGCGCTCGCGCCTTTGTCCACCGATTTGCGGAAGTAGGCCACAGCATCTTCCGGCAAATAGAACTTGTCCATAGTAGGCCAGCCGAGAGCCTTTTTGGACGCCTGCAGTTCTTCTTCACCGAGTGGATTGCCGTGTGCCTCGAACGAATCCTGCTTCTTCGGGCTGCCATAGCCGATGTGGGTCCGGACCAGAATGAGCGATGGCCGCGAGGTTTCAGCCTGCGCCTCTTCAATCGCCTTGGCGATCTCTTCGGTGTCATTGCCTTCGTGAATGTGGCGAGTATGCCAGCCGTAGGCATCGAAGCGTTTGCCTACGTCTTCGGTGAAGCATAGACTGGTGGCTCCGGCGAGCGAGATGTGATTGTGGTCGTAGAGGAAAATCAGCTTGCCGAGCCGTAGATGTCCGGCGAGCGAAGCGGCTTCCTGGCTAATTCCTTCCATCAGGTCGCCATCACCGCAAATACCATACGTGTGATGGTCAATGAGAGTATGACCGGGGCGATTGAAGCGCGCGGCGAACCAGGCCTCGGCCATCGCCAGACCAACCGCATTTCCGAATCCTTGGCCGAGCGGGCCGGTGGCCACTTCGACACCCGGAGTATGACCGCGTTCCGGATGCCCGGGGGTCTTGCTTCCGAACTGTCGAAAGCGCTTGAGTTCGGCAAGGGGCAGATCATATCCCGTCAAGTGGAGCAGACTGTATAAGAGCATCGAACCATGGCCTGCGGAAAGCACGAAACGGTCGCGGTCGAACCAGCCCGGGTCCTTCGGGTTAAACTTTAAGAATTTCGTCCAAAGTGTATAAGCCATTGCGGCTGCGCCCATCGGCATGCCGGGATGGCCCGAATTCGCATTCTGTACGGCGTCGGCCGAGAGAAACCGAATTGTATTGATGCAAAGTTCCTCTAGCGTCTGTGTTTCGGTTGTTGGCAAATTTCCCTCTTACTCTCCCAAGTATTATCCGCCATCACGGTATTCTGGCAGCAGAATGGCTTTGCGGGTTGCAGCCCTTGCGCTGCTGAGCTTGTTATTGCTCCAAGCGCGCGAGGAGACAAGCGACACACATCCTCTGCTCACCTGTCCGGCGGGGGCGCCGCTGGGCGCAATCGATCTGAGTGTACGCTCTCCCGGCAATCCGGACCCGTTGCCGTTTCAATCGATCAACCGACTCAGTGAAGGTGACACGATCCTTTACTCGCCGATTAGGCGCGGGACGCAAAAACGGCCTGGCGAGGTGTCGCTAGTGCTAGTGCCTACCCGGCGCGACCCCCAAAAGGAGCTGGTGGTCACCGATCCGAAGTCCGCCGAGAAGCCCACGGGATGGAAGGTCTCGGAAAGCATGTCGCTCGCGGTGCTGGTTTACGGACCGGACGGGCTGAGTAAAAACAAGGTGCGCGGCTTTCTTTCGCAAGACGATCAGTTGATCGCGCAGTTGGCCGACTATGCTGAAAAAACTTCACAGACCGAAGCCCTGTTGGCCGCGCTTTCGGACGCGGGAAGCTCCTCGGCAAGCATGAATGCGGCGCTCGGTGGATTCGCTTCGCAATATGGTCTGGCTGTGCAGCTCGATAAAAATGCGCCGCCAGCCGTGCAGGCGCAAACCCTGTTCGCCGCTTTGAATCCGCAATTGGCGACATACAATCCACTGGGAACGTCTACAGCAGAGCGCGTGGGGCAAACAGCCAGTGTGGCCACAGCGGCTGCCACGCTGTTCTTTGGAAGTCCTATTGGACTGGCGGCCGGGGGCACGTCCATGCTGCTCGAAATGCGCTACATCGCTTTCCCGGGCACGCAATTCCGATCGTCATTCGCACAGCCGCGGTCGGGCAACGGCCTCGACCTGTGCGGACAACGCGGCACTCTTCCTCCACACACGCGAGCAGCCTACGTATGGGCTACGCGAATTCCCAACACTCCCGCTCCCGAGATACGTGTGGGAGACGCTAATTACATCCCGAGCACCCAGAACACGGCGATTCCGGTCGAAGTGCCCGATACGGAGTGGAAGTATCTGCAACGCGCCCGTGCCTGGACTCTTGCGAGTGCCGACGGCCGCAAGATTCCCGTGAAGGTGATCAAGCTCGGCAATCAGCGGGCAATCGAGCTCGATCTGCAAAAAGCAGACGTGCGGCCCGACGACTACCGCCTCTCGGGTTTTTGGGATTGGCAGAGTTTTGAGGCCAAGGGCGAGATCCACGTACGCCCGCTGAGCGACTTCAAAGATGCCAAGCTCGAATCCGCCTCGCATGACCGGCTGCTCGCACGCAACGGAAAGATTCCGATCACAGTGACTGGGAGCGACTTTCAATTTGCGACGAAAGTGGAATTGAAGCGGGTCGGCGATGAGTTCGCAACATCCGAGCCAGTTCCGTTTCTTCTGCCGAAAGGTCTTCGTAAGGGCCCACAAGCCACTATGGATGTGCAGATCGACACCACCAGGCTAGACCCAGGTCCCTATCAACTACTGATCGCGCAGGCAGACGCCGCTAGCTATCCGATAAACCTGAATATTCTTCCAGACCCACCCAAGATCCTCAACCTTCCAATTCTGCTCAATCAGGGCGTGCCGACACAGCACTATGTACTGAAGGGCGAACGGCTGGATTTGTTGAAGACGCTCGTGGCGTCCGATGCCAGGATCGATCTAGGGGCTTCGTCGGGAGGAGGAGGCGAGCGTAACATTACGCTCCAGTTAAAAGGAGATGTACACCCCGGCACAACAGGTTCTATTGCAGCCGTACTCGCGGACCGGAACGTGCCGATCACGCTTGCCGGCGCGCTCGAAATCACCGGCCCCCTGCCGGTCATCGCAAGTTCGAAACTCTCTTTACCGACCGGCATGGCAATCGCCCTTCTGCCGGAAGAATTTCCTGCCGGGTACACATTCGCCGCGATGCTTGACGTCAAGAACATCGACCCGAAGAGCGTCCTTCGACTGGCTTGCTCGGAAGGAGTGGGAGCGCATCCCGCCCTGCACCTGGGTGAGCAGAACGCGGTCGGCAGTCTGCAATTGCTATCGCAGGATCAATTGTTCCTTTCCTATGACACCAGCACATTTCCTTCTGGTTGCACACTGGAAGCGACCCTTGACAACGCCAGCAGCGGAACCTCTCAGCCCTTCCGATTGGCGCGCATTATTCGGTTGCCACGTGTCGATTCGTTTGGGCCTGTGGACAAACCATTGGCCGGATATCAGATAACGGGTAGTAATTTGGAGATGATCGGGAAAGTGGGATGGGATGCGAACAGAGGCATAGACGTGCCCGGCCTCCCGGTTCCGATTCCAGGCCAGGGGCAGCAACAATCGCTCGCGCTCAACTTGCCGGATCCGCCGAACCCAAGCGCTCCACTGTTCGTCTGGCTGCGTGGCGAAAACACTGGGCGTTTGACTACCATCACCCTTCCGATGCCTTAATCCTGAATCCATGAGCCGTGTTCCGGTTTGGTTTGAACGAAAATTCGAGTTTACGTTTCCCGTAGAGCAGTATCCGAACCTTTGCGTACGCCTCCGGGGCACACCGGCACGGCTTGAAGAGATCTTACACGATGTATCTCGCGACTTGTTGGTCGCCAAACCCGGAGACAAATGGTCGGCCCAGGAGCACACCGGCCATCTGCTAGATCTCGAACCTCTGTGGATAGAGCGTATACACGATTTTCTCGGGGATGGAGACACACTCAGTGTCGCAGACCTCAGCAATCGCAAGACTCATGAGGCCAATCACAACAACCGGCGGCTAACAGAAATTCTGGTCGAATTCCGCGCGGCGCGACTCAGTTTGGTGGATCGCTTGGAAATGCTGGATGCAACTTCCTTTGCCCGCTCCCTGCTGCATCCGCGTCTGAAACAGCCCATGCGGGTTGTGGATCATTTGTACTTTGTTGCGGAGCATGACGACCATCATTTGGCAAGAATCTGGGAAATGATCCATACACGGGGACGTAGAGCCGCAGGTCGCCTATGAGCAATGGAGCTACACCACTCAAAATCATAATTACGGGCGCAACCGGCATGGTCGGCGAAGGGGTGCTGTTTGAATGTCTGGGGCACCCGGCCATTGCTCAGGTACTCATGGTGAACCGCAAACCGTATCGTGCGGAACACCCCACGCTGAAAGAGTGTCTTGTTCCCGATTTTCTCAATCTGGATGCATTCCTCAGCCAATTGACCGGCTACGATGCTTGCTTTTTTTGTGCAGGGGTAAGTTCGAGCGGTATGAGCGAAGCGGAATACCATCACATTACTTACGACATAACCATCCATTTTGCGCACAAACTGGCGAGCCTTAATCCGGGGATGATTTTCAACTATGTATCGGGCAGTCATACCGATAGCTCGGAGAAAGGACGTCTGATGTGGGCCCGGGTGAAGGGGAAGACCGAGAATGCCCTCATGAGATGCGCATTCAGGAGGGTATACAACTTCCGTCCCGGCTTCATGAGACCAACACCCGGGCAGCAAAACGTCAAATGGTATTACAAGGGCCTTGGATCGTTATATCCGGTGCTCCGAATATTATTTCCAAACCGAGTAAGCACAATGCGTGACGTGGGACTGGCCATGATTCACAGTGTGCTGAAGGGCTACCCGAAACAGATACTGGAAATAAAAGATATCAACGCGCTGGCTAAGCCGTAGTGGGTATCGGCCACGAAGGGCTACTGCTTTTTACTTGACCAACCCAGTCGAACGGCCTATTTGGTCAAGAGGTCCCCGGGAGGTGTGTCATGTGGTACACCCAAGGTTCCTTCGACGATGGCAATTGTCAGGCCAAGCTGCGATGCGATTTCTTCGACATTGGCGCCTCGCTCCTTGAGCAGCCTCGCCTGGGCAGTGAGTGAAAGTTCCGCTTTATCCGTAATCCCCAAGACGCCCCTCGGAGCGTGCGGCTCCGGGTGCAGTTCCTGTGGGATTGAATTTCTTGTCACCGCTGCGGCGTCTTCAATGCGATCTCGCATAACCAGTACCTCCCAGAGAGCTATATCGATAAATCTGAGGGATTTTTCAGGGGATAAGGTGCCAGGGGAGGCGACGTCTAGGGGGTGAATTGGCTAGAATAGCCGCATGGGCGTCCGGCCGCGCAGCGGAGATGGTGTCTCGAAAAGCCTAGAGCGGCACGGAAAGCTGATGGTTACGAGACGCGGCGTCTATATGGTACGTGGCGACAGGAAGCTGAAGAATATTCAACTGATCTCGTGGGACCAGCTTTTGGGCCCGGCACCAGGAGTGAGCCCGGATAGCGTCCTTCACAAGTCCACGCCTCCGGAATCCTAACGGTCGTAGCGAATGCTTTGCCCGGTTCGGGCCTTCCCTCCGGCGCGGGACACTCGACAATGCCTCGTGCAACGCCTTCAGCGCACGGCATCAGAATCTCGTCCAGGCAATGAGTTACGCCGCTTCGATGTAAAGTGGAACTGTCCTCGAATTTGAAGCTGGCGCCAGGCCCAAGACAGACTGACCAGGTGTTAACGTGAAGCCAACGGACCTGCGCGGGATTCTTCAATACGTCCCGCAATTTCGTGAAAAGACATTCATTCTCGCAGTGGATGGAGTGATCGTCACAGACGAGAATTTTGCCAACATCCTTCTGGACGTCGCGGTGCTCCGCTCGCTGAATATTCGCGTCGTGCTTGTGCACGGCGCAGCGGTGCAGATTAAAACTCTCGCCGAGAAGCAGGGAATTCGGGCGTCCAATCTCGATGGTACTGGCGTGACCGATGCCCCCACACTGCAATTGGCCATGGACGCCGCAAACCGTCTAACACACGAGATCCTTGAAGGTCTTTCCGCCAACGACCTCCGGGCCGCTTGCCCGAATGCGATTATTGCGCATCCGTTGGGGATTATACAAGGCGTGGACCACCTGTTAACAGGAAAGGTCGAACGTGTTGACACCGAATTTCTGCAAACATTGCTGAACGAGGGCATTGTTCCAGTAATTCCATCACTCGGGTTCGATGGCGACGGTAAGACGTACCGGGTCAACTCAGACGGCGTCGCGCTTGCGGTAGCCGAAGCGTTGAAGGCAACGAAGCTCATTTTTATCACCGCGCAGGACGGTCTTCGGTACCACGGGCAACTCGTTCGCCAAATATTGGTTGGGGACTTGCAAAAGCTCATACAGTCTGGAAGCAGCGGATTTGGATCGGAAATGTTTTCGAAGGCCTACTACGCGGCGGCGGCTTGCGCCGCGGGCGTCCAGCGTGTCCACATCATCAACGGGCGCGAGGACGAAGGGTTGCTCGCCGAAGTGTTCTCCAACGATGGCATCGGCACGCTTGTTTACGCCAACGAATACGAACAGATCCGGCCAGCCAAGAAGAAAGACATCCGAGCTATTCAAATGTTGACCAAGAAGGCGGTGGAAGCTGGAGAACTTGTCCGGCGGACGCGTGTAGACATTGAGAAAAACCTGGCGGACTACTACATCTTCGAAATCGACAAGAACCCGGTCGCGTGCGTGGCGCTACACGTTTATCCGCCGGAACGAAAGGGTGAACTCGCTAGTCTCTATGTCGATCCGTCGTTCGAAAACCAGGGCATTGGCCGAAAGCTTGTTCAATTCGTCGAAACTAAAGCTCGTGAAACCGGCCTGATGGAATTGATCACCTTGTCGACGCAGGCGTTCACTTACTTCCAGTCGAAGGGTGGCTTTGCTGAAGGCGCACCCGCTGATCTTCCGTTAGATCGCCGCGAGAAATACGACCAAAGCGGCCGGAACTCTAAAATTTTGATAAAGGACTTGAGGGCTTCCGGATAGACGAAAGTCCGGGTTTTCGCTTTCCAAATATCACTGATTCATGTGCACGACCTTCGCTGGCGGGAAACCGTTGAAGGATGTGCTGCTGGCGGCGGAATAGGCACCTATGTTCTCGGCATAGACCAGATCTCCCATCTCCATATCCGGCAGTTGTTCGGTCAGGCTAATGGTATCGAGTGCATCGCACGTGGGCCCGAAGACGGAGCATATTTGAGCCGGACCTTTTTTAAAACTCTTCAGGGGATACCTGGCGTGATCAAAGATTACGCCACTAAAGGTGTGATAGACACCGTCGTTGAGATAGTAACAACGCTTGCCATCCCGGACGGCCGCACCGATGATTTGGGCAACGGCGGTAGCGGCGGAGGCGACCAGGAACCGTCCCGGCTCAGCAAGGATCTCAATCGGCTCGGGAAAAAGTCGTTCCAATTCCGTCGTTATCATCTTAGCGAGCTTTCTGAACGGAGGGACAGTCGCGTCGTAGTGGGCGGGGAAACCACCGCCGATATCAAGGAGCTTGAGATCGAAACCACGTACCTTGGCTTCCGCGAAAATGCCCGCAGCCAGGTATAGCGCTTGGCTGTAGTTCTCTGGGTTCGTGCACTGGCTGCCGACGTGAAAGCTAAGCCCTTCTACCTCGAGTTCGTTATTGTGAGCGAAAGCGATCAGGTCAACGGCCTCGCCGGGTAAAGCGCCGAACTTGCTTGAGAGCTCCACTATCGATCCGGTGTTGGGGACGCGCAACCGCAACACCAGGCCGGCATGCGGCGCATACCGGGCGATCTTCATTACCTCTTCCTGGTTATCGTACGTGACTAGGGGCTTGTACGGATCCAACCGCTCGAGTGTTTCAATCGCTTTAATAGGGTTGGCGTAAATAATCCGATCCCAAATGAAATCTTGCCGCTGCTTCGCCGGAAGATGTTTGATCTTTTCATGAACGCCCAGGAACTCGGCTACGCTGGCGACGTCGAAACTGGCTCCCGCATCGTAGAACGTTTGAATGATCGCGGGGTCACTGTTAGCCTTGACTGCATAGTAGACTTGGACACGCGGTAAGTACTTTCGAAATTGGTTGTAATTTTCACGAAGGACCTTGTGGTCCACGACAACGAGCGGTGTGCCGTGTTTCTTGGCCAGTTGGATCAATGTCCTTTGGTCCATAGCTTATACGCTTAGTCCAGCCATTGCCGCGCAGAATGCGTCGTTCGACTCGCAAAGCCCGGTCGAGTCAAATGCCATCCCCTTCCGCTATCAGAAAATTCTTGAATTGCCATGGATCGGACACGTCGACCTGCGGAGAGTTGTATCCCTTGAAGGAGTTGGTGTAGTGCTTCAGCGGGTTCCAGTCCGAGGCCACCGACACGAACTTGCCGAGGTAAGGCTTACTGATGTCCAGCACATAGTCATGAGGCAAGTCATCCGGCACGCACAACCCCCGGCGCGGGTTATCCAACATCCACATACAGGCGGCGACAACTGAGATGGCCACCTGCATTGTCGTGGCGTTCTGGTGCGGTAGCAAACGGCGCGATTCTTCTATATCGAGATCGGTGCCGCACCACCAAGATTGATAGGGATGCCCCATCACCAGCGCGCCCAGAATATCGGCCCCGCTGATGATCTCGTCAGTCATGATACGGATACGCGGTTGCAACCGGTAGTCATAGCCACGCAGTTCGTGAAGCGAGGCGATAGCGGAGTCGCAAGGACAATAAGCGTAGTGGACCGTGGGCCGGTAGACCGACTTGCCATCTCGCCAAACGGTTAGCTTCTCGGTGATAGTGAATGCCTCGCCGTGGCGCACGATCATCCCGATAATGTCATGGTTCGGCGGGACCCAGCTCGTTACAAATGTGTTAATGCCCATCCGCGCCAGGCAGATCTGGCTCTTGGGGCCATCCGCATGCTCGAAGGCAAGTGCGGGCAACTCCTTTTCATGTGTGCCCCACCCCATCTCGGCCGTGGTCGTCCCCTCTTCCCGAAAGCCCTCAACACTCCAGGTATTAACGAATTCGTTCACCTGTTTAGGTTGGTCCGTGATCTGCGTGTCGCGTTCGCTGCAATGGATGACCTTGACACCGAGTTGGTGGGCCAAGTGATTAAAATTCTGAGCTTTGGCGTGATGAGCAATCTCCTCCCCCTGGGCGCCGCTAAATTTTTTTTCCGCGAGTGCTCGTTGAGCGATATCCAGGAGTGCGTGTTTAGTGAAATGGCTGATCAGACCTGGGTTTGCTCCGTGTTCGATTACGGCCGTTGGCCCCGGCTCTGCCCATTTGGAGATCATCCGCCGCAGATTCATGTGGCGCCAGTAGAGAGTCCGTTCGGTCGGGTGCTTATTCTCTGCTCCGGCATAGGGGTCCCATAGCTCTACCGACGTGTTCACATAGAGGACACCGCGATCGTGGCACCACTGTACGATTTCGCAACAATCAATATTCCACGCCAGGTCGATCAGGAGGTCTCCGGTCGAGAGGCGCTCCCCTAGCAGACTTCCCAAGTTCTCTGGTATCACCTGGTCCTTGACGAAGGTTACGCCCTGGTCGATCCAAGGCTTCAGAGCGGCATCGTTCGGGTCAAAGTCTACGATGCTGATGCGTTTGGGGTCGATTTGGACGTGTTTGATCAAAATGGGCAGCGTGCACCGCGCTACCGCGCCAAAACCGACGAATAAGACTCGATTGGGAAATGTAACCATTGTTTTTTTCTCCCGCCGCGGCGCCCAGAGTTTAGCGGAGCGACCACCGTGACGGTTACGATGGCTAATGTAACAAAACCGGCTCGCGTGGTCAGACGAGCATCGTCAAGCGCATCCTAGGGTAGCAGAATCCGGTAACGCTAACTGCCGGGCGGAGGGTCCTCTTCGCATCCCCAATGTCGGGTTTGGAACAACCACTGGCCGATCGTGAAGGACTACGTGCCGGTCATCGCGGAGGCAATCGAGCAGTACAGCCCGGCGAGGTTCGTCCGGTCTATTGCGGCACGTTCGTTCCGCGGAAATCGGCAAAATGAGCGGATCTTCATTCTGAGCCAGTCGAGACATTTCCTCTGCCACTCAACCGCGCCTGGGATAGCAGACGTGAAATGGTAGCTAGATGCACGTCGAATAGCCTTGCGGCATCGGACGCTGTCTTTCTGCCCTCTCTCCCGAGCCGAATGATTTCCCGCCGTTGCGTCTGCGTAAGCTTGGACCGGCGCCCACCAATGCGGCCCTCCTTGCGTGCAGCTTGCGAACCAGCCTTCGTGCGTTCCCGCAACATGGCGCGTTCGTACTCCGCAAAACTGGATCATTTGCATCATCATCCGCCCGGCTGGTGTTGTTGTATCAATCGTTTCTGTCAGACTTCGACCGGCCCTCGCCTCGGCTAGTTCCTCCATGATCGAGAGCACATCCCGAAGCGAGCGCGACAGTCGATCTAGTTTTCACACGACGACCACATCGCCTTTACGGAGCTGATCTAGACGTTTGTGGAGTTCAGGACGATCTCGCCGACCGCCAGAGGCCTTCTCGCGATAGATGCGGTCGCGACCAGCAGATTCGAGGGACGTCACCTGCGCGACCGTTTCCTGGTCGTTGGTCGACACGCGGACGTATCCAATTCGCATTGCGTAAATGTATCCCCAACACTCTGAATAAAGCAACGCCTTTCTGCAACTCTGAATTCTCGGAAACTGAGCAGTGCTGGGAAACGTGCGCAAACCCTGGATGCTGTTGAAAACTCTTCTCACTGAGATGTGTGCGACTCTGCGAGAAAATGACGCGATTAGACGCGCTATAAACGATCGCGTCGAGGGGAGCGGACATTTGTCGTTCCCTGCGGAACGGGTCTGACCATCGCAGACGAGTTCTTCAACTTCATCCCTGGTTTGCGCAACTTGGGTCGCACAATTGGACTGGATTCTTATTCAGGTCGGAGGGCTTCTGTAGGATCAACATTGGCTGCGCGCAATGCTGGCACACAACCTGCCAGAAGAGCGGCCGCAACCAGGACGAGTGTAGCTGTGGCAAA